>Ga0224555_1001216_pt1 | contig 36973 bp, 36 predicted proteins | sample 714S23034metaG_FD_180687 | JGI IMG/M metagenome (GOLD analysis project Ga0224555, IMG submission 180687) | Peat soil microbial communities from Stordalen Mire, Sweden - 717 S2 30-34 | ecosystem: Environmental > Terrestrial > Soil > Wetlands > Peat | place: Sweden: Norrbotten County, Stordalen... | reverse complement strand
GAAGAACTACGAGGTCATGAAGATGCTGATGGACCGTTGGATCGATCTGGCCACCGAACTATCCAACCTCCGCCTGGCCAACAAGCGCTCCTGATCCCAACCGAGAACTTGGCACTGTCCAGTTCTATAAGATGTTCGGTTATCCCACCGGAGTGGGGGCACTGCTCATCCGCAGATCCGCCTTTCAAAAGCTCCAACGGCCTTGGTTTGCGGGCGGCACGGTTAACTTCGCATCGGTTCAGGCACAGGCACATGTGCTGGCCCCAGGCGACGCGGCCCTTGAAGACGGCACCCTCAACTACCTCGCCATTCCTGCCGTCGAGATCGGACTGCGCCACCTGCAGACGATTGGTATGAATATCATCGGCGAACGGGTGCGTTGCCTGACCGGTTGGATGCTCGAAGAACTGCTGGCGATGCGCCACAGCAACGGCCGTCCGCTGGTCCGCATCTACGGGCCTGCAACTACCGAGGCTCGCGGTGGAACCGTGACGCTGAACCTGTACGATCCTGACCGACACCTGCTGGATTATCGCCGCTTGGAGGAGTTGGCCGGCGAGGAAGGCATTTCGCTGCGCACTGGCTGCTTCTGCAATCCCGGTGCTGGAGAAGCAGCAGAGGGGTTGACGGAGGAAGACATGCTGGCCGCCCTCACCTTGGGAGCCGACGTGAATCTCATCAGCTTTTTGCGATTAATGCAGGGTCGAGGCCACAAGAGCGCCGGCGCTATTCGTGCTTCCATCGGCTTGGCTAGCAACTTTGCCGACGTGTGGCGCTTTGTGCATTTTATAGAAGGATTCCGCGATCAGACGAAGCTCACCATCGGAGACGTAAGCTTCGACATCGATTCGTGCCGCGTGATTCGCGATGGAAGTTAGGACTACGTTCCAGAGTCGGCTTGCGGGTAAAGGCAGATTTCTCCTAATCGGAGCGAGCAGCAGCTGATTGGGGATACGAACGAGGTGTGATCGCTCGCTAAAGGCCCCCAGTACACGGACTTCAACTTGCTGGGTTAAACTCGACAAGGAGACGCTATCATGAAAACCAGATTGACTTGGCTTTCGGGAACCATCGTTGCAGTTCTCGTATTCGTTCTTCTCTCTCCATATCCGCGGGTGCAAGCACAGTTTGGCGGCATCGGCGCTCCCCCTGGAAGCGCGCTCACCATTCCACAAGCCCAGTTGCTCATGCCTGAGGCGCTGCAAAAGTTGCTGATCACTGCTAGCGCGGAAAAGCCCCTAATCCTGCAAGTCGGCTCACATATGATGTATGCCGAAGGTCACATCCCTGGATCGGAGTACGTGGGGCAAGGTTCGCAGCCTGCTGGTCTCCAGCAGTTGCAGAACCGAGTGAACTCTCTTCCGCGAAAGAAGTCGATTGTACTTTATTGCGGGTGCTGTCCGTGGAATCGCTGCCCAAATCTCGGACCCGCGTTCGCGAAATTGCATGATATGGGCTTCACCAATGTGAAGGTTCTCTATCTGGCCGACAATTTCGGGACCGACTGGGCCAACAAGGGATATCCGGTTGAGCAAGGCCGCTAGCAAGGACGCATGGTGCGAAGTTCGGAGTCCCCCAATGATCATGGGGATTCCGCAGGCGGCGCTTCGCAGCTCAACACTGGTGAGACTGCTCTTGTTCCTTTGGCTCGGAGTGCACGCGGCATCGGCGTCCTTTGCCGCAACTTCCCTGCTTCACAAGGCGGCGCCGGAGTTCGTGCGCACAGACTTGAATCACAGGAGACTGGATCTCCGTGCCTACCGGGGCAAGGTTGTGCTGCTGAACTTCTGGGCAACCTGGTGCGCGCCATGCCAACTTGAGATGCCGCGCTTTGTTGCTTGGCAAAATCAATACGGCCCGCACGGCCTGCAGATTATCGGGGTTTCAATGGACGACGATTCTGCTGCGGCGAGCAGCCTGGTCAAGAAGCTGAAACTGAATTACCCGGTAGTGATGGGTAATGAGAAACTTGGACAATTGTATGGCGGAGTAATGGGACTCCCGATAACCTTTCTGATCGACAGCCAGGGAAAAGTCCAGGCTCAGTATCAAGGTGAAACCGACTTGAACTCAATCGAAGAACAGTTCAAGCCCCTTCTTCGTCCTTGAGTCGGCGTCCGCGATCGATGCGTAAGGGTCAAAAGTGTCGCGCGACCAGAAACACTCCCCAGGCATGAGCTCTTTCCTCGCCCTCCTCGGACATGATGCTGGCCTCAGCCTGTATCTTTCTCTTCTCGACACTCACTACCCATCCGTTTACAAAAACAACATCCCCAACGCAGACCTTCCTGCGGAAGCGAATCCTCAGATCGGCTGTAAAGGCCTCATCGCCTCCCGAATTAATAGCCTTGGACATTGCCTCATCCAAGACGGCCGATATGATCCCGCCATGAATGATCCCGTGAAAACTTTCCCATCCTGCGGTTGGAGTCCACCTGGCAAATGCGCGGCGGCCATAAGCTTGAAATTCAAGATGCACGCGCAGGAGCCCAATGACGCGAGCAGAAGCTCAGGGGGTGTCATTCCACTGTCTTCGCCCCCATTCTCTGCGGGCTGATCGCAAAGAATCGAGTGCGACCGCGAATGAATAGCGAATTTGACCTGGTCGAGATGCGTAATCTTTACTTCCATCGTTGTTCTCCTCTTCATTAGAAGAAAGACACAAAAGGAGCATTTCGTTACAAAAATAGCGGATATTTATTTTGCGGCCGGCATCACCAGCATGCGCAGGTATTCCCGTGTAAGAATGGCGCGCAATCGAGGTGCGACAGCCGAGTTACAGGGGATATCCAGAGAGCGGCAGCGGTCGATGGCGGCGCGCAGGTCGCGCAGAAATGTCACGCAGGATGGGCATGCCTCGATATGTCCCCGCATCTGGTCGCACGTAACAGGGTCCACTCTGCCATCCAGATATTCAGAGATGTTGGCGAACAAATCGCGGCATTCATCGGGACGTCGCCCACCCCTGGATCGTGCGCCTCTGGACCTCTTCGGCAAGGTTTGTGAGTTATCCATGTTCTGGGCAGCGCCACTGAGGAGCCGATTCATCTCCTTGCGAACACTTAGACGTGCCCGATGAAGCCGAATCCTCACTGTTCCCTGCTGCAGTTGGAGAACCTACGCGACCTGCTCGGTCGTCAACTCCTCCATGTCGTGGAGTACGAGAACGATCCGCAACGGCGCCGGGATGCGCAGGATCGCCTGATGCAGCAAATGGTGCTGCTCGGCCTGGAGCAGGCTCAATTCCGGGCTTTTGCCGGCATCCTGGAGCAACAACTCCAACTCTTCATTGCTTGGCATCAACTCGTCGAGTGAGAGCATGTTTGCCGGAGCGTGGGCAGGTTTGCGGCGCATGCGCCAGCAGCGGTTTCTGGTGACGGTATACAGCCAAACAGCCATTTCCTGCGGGGTGTGGATCTTCGCCAAGTGCCCGAGGGAACGGGAGAGCACCTCCTGCATGGTGTCTTCCGCATCTTCCGGATGCCCGCAGACCTTCATGCTGAAGGAATAGACCGTATTCTGCAGCAAACCGATCGCCTCTTCAACAGCTTCAGGGGTGTTGAGGCGCAACAAATCTGTGGCTTGTATCAGTTCAGGTCGCATCGCATGGGGTCATCGAGATCAATACCAGTATATCCCCCGCGTGCGTACGCGGTAGCTGATCCTCCTGAAGGTCCGCCGGCTCACCGCGCAAAGCATTCTGAAATAGACTCACTGCACACAGGGATGCACAGCGCCGCCCGCTTGCAATGCGGCCTCAATCATCTCCAGGCAGATCGCAGATATCTTCTTCAGCCAATCTCGTTCTTCGTCGCTTGCAGGTTTTGAGTCAGCGGCAATCCATGCGCGCAACAACGCCAAAGCGAGCCCCATCTCGGCGCTAGGACGGCTCTCTTCCAGAAGGAACATCTGCCGGTATACCTCATCCTTGATCCGCTCGCCGCGAACATGCCGCGGACTAGCGGGCCGGGTAACACCCTTTTGGACCGTCATTGCACTTTCTCCCCTTGAACCAGCCAGAAGTACCGTCCGACTTCTGCGGACGCAAGCTGTTCGAAACCGGCGAGCCGCATCTCTCTAAGGGCATCACCGGGCGCGATTCGATGCGCCAGCGGAGGCCCCGCGACGGGTTCGACATCCGTGCGCCAGTCGAGGATTGCAATTCGCCCACCCTTCTTGAGAACTCGCCGGGCTTCCAATAACACTGCAACTCGATCCTCGATCTCATGCCATAGATTTGCGAGAAAGAAGAGGTCGCAGCTCGATGCAGGCAGGCCGGTTTGCTCGGCTTCAGCGTGAATCAGCTCGATGTTGGCGAATTCGGTCTGGTCCAGCTTCGCCTTGATCCATGCAAGCATTTCGCTTTGGCCATCGACCGCGTACACCTTTCCCGCCGCGCCAACCGCGCTCGATAGCGGCAATGAAAAGTATCCTGTCCCCGCGCCCACGTCGGCGATGGCCTCACCGGGGTGCACCGCCAGAGCGCCGATCACGTCCGCGAGGGGAAGCCAAAGCAGACGCTCGGGATCTTCGAGCCGCTCGGCCTCGGATGCTGGGAATCGCTTGTCGTGCATCATGGCCTCAACTCTTGGGACTGCAGTTGGCGTCTTTCAAGCCAATGGCGCGCAGCATAAGCATGGCCGGGCACCAGTTAGTGAACGCAGATTGCAGCAGATTGAGTCCCACAAAGGCCGTCAGCCACAGCCAATAGAGCGACACAAAATGCGCAAGCAGCAGTGATATCAGAACCATTGCGCCTCCCATCAGGCGCACTCCGCGTTCGACTGTCATAGTGATTCTCCTTGTTCTGTTTCAGTTGCAGGCTCAGCCCCGTGTCCAGCTTGGCGCCCGGAGTGAACCATGTAATAGAGCACTGGAATGGTCGGCCACGAAAGGAACGTCGATGCCACTGCTCCCGCTATCAGCGATAACGCAAGCCCCTGAAAGATCGGGTCTGTAAGAATCACGCTTGCGCCGACCACAACCGCTGCTGCCGTCAACAACATGGGACGGAAGCGCGTTGCGCCCGCATCGATTACCGCTTCGGCCAGCGGCATTCCCTGGCGGATACGTAGTTCAATGAAGTCGACCAGGATGATCGAGTTGCGCACGATGATGCCGGCGCCGGCAATGAACCCGATCATTGAGGTTGCTGTAAAGAACGCACCCAGCATCGCATGCGCCGGCATGATGCCGACCAGCGTGAGTGGGATCGGCGCCATGATGATCAACGGCACAATGAAAGATCTGAACCAGCCCACTACAAGCACGTAAATGAGTACCAGCACCGCGGCGAAGGCCAGGCCCATGTCGCGGAAGACCTCGATCGTGATGTGCCATTCACCGTCCCACTTCATCGAGTAGTGGTCTGTTGACTCTGGCATCGATGCGTTATAGCGGGTTAGCGTGTATCCGGCCGGGAGTGTGAGATGGTTCAGATCCTTATTCATCTTCAGGATTGCGTAGACCGGGCTTTCCACCGCTCCAGCCACGTCTCCGGTGACATACACCACGCGGTGTAGATTCTTGTGATAGATGCTGGGCTCGATGGTTGTGTGCTCGACGATGACCAACTCGCGCAGGGAAACCATGCCACCGTCCGCGCCGGGCAGGCGAATATTGTCAAGCCCTTGTTCGGAAGAGCGATCCGCGCGGTCAAGTTCGACAATTGCCGGCACAGGCTCCCGTGCTGTTTGATCGTGAATAAGGCCTACCTGGGTTCCCGAAATGGCAAGTGCCAGGGCATGGGCTACGTCGGAGACCGCGATGCCGCGCTGAGCCGCCTTCACCTCATCCACACGGATCGCCAGCCTCGGTTGCGGGTCTTCGACATACCAGTCCGTATCGACAACGCCCGCAGTGTGCTGAAAGATCGACTTGATCTGCTGTGCCACCTGTGTCTGTCCAGCCAGATCCGGACCGTAAACCTCGGCCACCAACGTCTGCACCACCGGCGGCCCTGGTGGAACCTCGCTGACTTGAATGCGCGCGCCGTACGCGTTTCCAATCGCGTCGAGCAACGGACGAAGCCGCTTGGCAATGGCATGGCTCTGCACGCTGCGTTGCTTGGCAGGCAACAAGTTCACCTGGATGTCGGCCTGATTCGGCTGGTGGCGCATGTAGTAATGGCGCACCAGTCCATTGAAGTTGTAGGGCCCGGACGTTCCCGTGTAGGTTTGATAGTTCAGCACGTCCGGTTGCCGCGCAAGTTCTTCGCCAAGCGCCTGGGCCACGCGCGCCGTCTGTTCCAGCGGTGTGCCGTCGGGCATATTGATGACCACCTGCAGTTCGCTCTTATTGTCGAACGGCAGCATCTTCACGCGCACCAGTCCCATAGGCACCAGCGCCACCGAGACCAGAAGCAATACCGCAACGCCAATGAAGAACAGAATGCGATTGCGCGGGGACCGGATCAGCGGCGTCATGATGCGGCGATAAAGTCTGGTCCGCCAGTTTTCGGTCTCCGGCTCCAGTATTTTGGCCCCTTCAAGATGCCGGCCAACAAGGCGGAGGGCAGCCCAGGGCGAAACCACGAAGGCAACCAGCAACGAGAAGAGCATGGCCGCAGATGCGCCCACGGGGATAGGCCGCATGTAGGGTCCCATCAGGCCGCGGACAAAGGCCATCGGCAATACCGCAGCAATCACGGCGAAGGTGGCCAGAATGGTGGGGTTTCCCACCTCGGCAACTGCTTCGACCGCGACTTCACTCATCGGCCGGGAATGATTCTCCGGCAACCGGAAGTGGCGCACCATGTTCTCGACCACGACGATGGCGTCATCCACAAGAATGCCGATCGAGAAGATCAAAGCGAAGAGCGTAACGCGGTTGATGGTGTAGCCCAGGAAGTAAAACACCGACATGGTAAGCGCGAGCGTAACTGGAATCGCCAGCAGCACCACACCCGACTCGCGCCAGCCGAGGAAGATCGCGACGAGAAGAGTGACGGACAAGGTCGCCAGCAACAGGTGCTCCAGCAATTCGTCGGACTTGTTCTTGGCCGTCTCGCCGTAATTCCGCGTGGTGGTCACCGTCACGTCGTTGGGTATGGTCACGCCCTGCATCTCATGCACGCGCTTGAGCACGGCATTCGAGATATCGGTTGCGTTGGTCCCTTTGCGCTTGGCCACGGTGATTGTCACCGCCGGATACTGGCGCGCTGTCTGCGACGCTGTGTTGCCTGAGTTCGTCGTGCCGTAGACTACATAATTCGCCGGGTCCGCGGCGCCATCGACAATCTTGTCAGCGACGTCGCGCAGGTACACCGGATGCCCGCGAACCACGCCCACCACTACGGCTTCCAGATCCTCGCGCCGGTTGAAGAGGTTGCCGGCGTCGACGCGGACCTCCTGGTTGTTATCAGAGAAGTCTCCTGCCTGCACGCTTGCATTTGCGGCTTGCAAATGTCCAACGATTGCCATCGGCGATAGGCCGTAGGCACTCAGCTTTTCCGTACTCAGCACAACGCGCATGGTGCGCGGAAGACCTCCGATGATCGTCGTCTCCGATACATCGCCGATCTGCGTAATGTTGTGTTGCATCTCGTCCGCGATGGCGCGCAGTTGATAGCCGTTGTAATGCTCGCCCCACAGCGTCATGGCCAGGATCGGCACATCGTCGATGGAGCGGGCCTTGATCAGCGGCTGCGAAACTCCGGGCGGCATGCGATCGAAGTTCGAGTAGAGCTTGCTATAGACCTTGATCAGCGCATCTTCCTGCGGCGTGCCGACAAGAAAGCGGACAATCACCAGGCTCTGCCCTGGCGCCGACGTCGAGTATACATACTCGACGCCTGAGATCTGATGCACCAGGTTCTCGATCGGCAGCGTCACGCGCTCTTCCACCTCGGCAGGCGACGCGCCCGGCATGGCGGTGGTGATGTCCAGCATCGGAACAAGGATCTGCGGTTCTTCCTCGCGGGGAATGATAGCGACCGCGAAGATTCCGATGGCCAGCGACGCGGCAATGAAGAGTACCGTCAGCTTGGAGTTGATAAATGTGTGTGCCAGTCGCCCGGCAATTCCAAGGTCTTGCTTCATGGCTGTACCTCAATGCGCTTCCCGGCGAGGTCCCGGTCGGAAGGTACGTCAACGAGTTTTTCACCGGCGGAAACGCCCGACAGTACTTCGACGAGATTGCCCTGTGCCGCACCCAGGGTGATGTAGCGAAGTTGCGCAATCCCCTGGCCGTCGAGAACATACACACAGTTGAGCGAGCCGCGCGCGACGACTGCGGAGCGCGGAATGAGAATCGCCTGTCTTGCGCCATTGGCGAACTCGGCCGTTCCATACATGCCCGCGCGCGTCTGGCTTGAGGATGGCAGGTCGATCTTGACGAGAAAGCTGTGACTCGATGGATCGGCGGCAGGAACAATCTCGGCCACTGTCCCCGCCAGGTTCATCGATGATCCGCCATCGATTGCCACTTGCACCTTCATCCCCTTATGAATCGCGCCAATTGCCGACTCATCCACCGTGGCGTCAAGTTGCAACGCTCCAGCCTGATCCACCTGGAGTAACGGCACGCCCGGTGCGGCCATCGTCCCCGGATCGGCCATCCGCGCCGTCACCACGCCTGCGAAGGGCGCGACCAGCCGGGTATAACTCATCATTGTGCGCGCCCCGCTCTCCTGGGCCCGCGCCGCATCGGTCTGCGCACGCACTGCTTCAACGCCAGCCGCTGCTGCCTCTGCCCGCCGCGACACTTCATCCATCTCCTGCGGGCTTACGCTCTTTTCGGACTCAAGCTGCTTGTACCGGTTCAGCGTGCTCGCCGCCAAGGCGGCGTTGGTCTGGGCGGCAATCTGCGCATTCTGCGCCGCTTTCACGCCAGCTTGCGCCTGCTCCACCGACGCGTGCAACGCCGCATCGTCTAGCACCACAAGGGTCTGCCCAGCCCGGACGCTGTCTCCTTCGCGCACCATCACCTGCTGGATGCGACCCATCACCTGAGCCGATACCACTGCGGTTTCCCTGGCATGAACTGTGCCCGTGGATCGCAGGCCCACAGGCACCTGTTGCTCCTGGCTTTCAACAACCCGCGCCTGCATGGTTTGTGCGGTCCCTGGCGTTGCGGCAGATTCGCCGCCATGGCAGCCGGCGATCATCGCCGCGGAAGCGGCAAGCAAACTTGCCCATAAGACATTCTTCATTGCAATTCCTCCGCAGCATCGGGGGTCAGAGTCCCAGTCGCGTATAAAAGTTCGCTATAGGCCATGGCATTGCCGTACACGGCATGCCAGTAATTGGATTGGCTCTGCCGCTCGGCGTCCTCAGCCCGCAACAGATCGGTGATGGTGGCAAGGCCCGCGTCGTAGCGGTTCTTCAGAATGCGCAGACTCTCCGCCGATTGATCCATTGCAGCCCGCGCCGTCTCTAGCTGCAGTGCCGCTGTCTGCCGGTGAATGTGCGCCTGGCTCACTTCCAGGCGCAGATGCTGCTGCATGGCAGCCACTTGCGCGTCGATCTTCTGTTTCGCCGCGCTATCTCGCGCCAATTGCGCGCGCTTGCCAATAGGCAGAATATCCACGTTGACCTGGACGCCGGCCACCCAGTTGTTGCCGCCCGAGCCGCCAAACGATGTGCGGTCTTCTTCCCAGTTCCCGTAAGCGCTCACGCGTGGGCCGAAGTCAGATTTTGCCGCTCCGACCGCTGAAGCCTGCGCCGATTGCGCCTGTCCCAATGCTGTCAGGTCGGGCCGCGTCTTTGCAGCCGTCACCATCTCCTCTTCCAGCGCGCTCTGCGGAAACGTATGCGGTTCAATCGGCTTCAGCTCGCTTACCTTCAGATCCGGCGCACCCATCGCTTCGCGCAATGCCGCCCACGCCAGTTCCAAGTCGCCCTGGGCCGCAATCAACTCCTCTTTGCGCGCGGCCACATTCACCTCGGCCGACATTCTGTCAGACTCGACAGCAAGGCCCGCCTTCACGTGGTCGTCCACTGAGCTCAGCAACGCCGCCGCCGTCTCCTGCTCATGTTGGGCAACGTCAATCTCCCGCTGCGCATACAGCACTTGCTGGTACGCCCCGACAACGCGGAACACGATCTGCTGGTCCACCGCCTTGGCGGAGGAGGCGGCGCTTTCCTTGAACAGATCGGCGCGGTGGATCTCCTTTTGCATCTTGAAGGAATCGAACGCTATCCACTGCCCGGAGAAGCGTGTGGAAAAGTCCCCGATGGGTTGCGGAAAGTTCAGAGCGTTCAGGGCAAAATCGGCCTGCGTGAACTGTCGCTGCCGAAGACGGGTGCCGAAAGCATAGACCGGGTCGTTGCCCCGCGAGATGTCTTCAGTAAAGCCGAGTTGCGGCAGCAGTTGCGTGCGTGCCAAGCTCGCCGCCGACTTCGCATCCAGATTGCCAGCGCGCGCAATCGCTGCCTCGGGGCTTTGCCCCAGGGCCTCATTGATGGCTTGCCGGAGCGTCAGAGGTTCCTGCGCACCGGCGGCCAATCTCCCCATCGAGAACAGGAGAAAAAGGCCCAGATATCGATAAAGGCGTGAACTCATTGGGTGAGATGTCCTTGGGTGGTGCTTTCATAGGAATAAAGTCACGGAATCGGCAATCCGTTACAAAATGCGTCAAATTAGTTTTTTTGAGGCTGCCATCACGCCTGTTCCGATACGGCGTCCAAGGCTGGGAATCGGAAGCAATTGAAGGGGAGACGCACTGGTTTACTTCTTCGCAAATGCACAGGAAAGCATCGGATCTGGAGGAATTGGGATGGAGCCAGCAAGAAGGCTGCCTCCTTTTGATCGCCTGCTTTAGGGTTTTCGCCCTCCTGATTCTCAGCCTGCCTGGAGCAGGGCGGACAGTAATTGAGCGGCTCTCACGCAGCGGACTGGGTATAGACTTGCACTTGCCATGATCTGGCTTGGATTGGCTTTGACGAGGCTGGGGACCAGTTTAGGTTTGATCTGCGCGGTCTGGCGCTGAGGATACCGGGAAAACAGCCTGCTCAAACTGGCGATAAAGGTCGGCCCGCTGAACTTCCCGGTGGCGAAGGGTTCGTTCCAGATGCACAGTTCCTTCCCCTGCCGCCGCGGCCTGAGCATACTCGCGGAGATCGGCGGCCTGAGCCAGGTAGAGAGCGATCAGTTCATCAGCCAGCTCTTCAATATGCGCCGTGCGTGAGGTGTGGCCCATTGGAGCTCCAATGCAAGGGATGAGGACAATCCGTTTCGCGTTAAAGTGTGATAAGGCTTCGTTATTGAAGTATAGGGTACGGCAGCGATTCGCTATGCTCACTCAACGACTCCAGTCGTCGAGTGGCTCATGCCAGACCGTTTGGAGGAAAGAACCTTCGCGTTCCATCCATTGAAAGGCAGCGTACCCGGCAAATGTGAGCACGGCCAGTAAGAGACTGCCGCAGACAACATTCGCGGCTGTTTCTCTGATCGAGATCCGGGTCCAACTCAGCCAAGCGCCGCAGTGTTCACAGCGGTCACTCCGAATAGGTGGCTGAGCCCTCTTCGGAATCGATATCCTCGCCAAGACTGACGTTAAATCCTTCCTCACTCTCATCGTTTTCCTCCTCGAAGTCTTCCTCATCCTGCGTTGCCGCGAATGCAGCACGCTCGCGCTTGTCCCTGCGAACAATCAGCAGTTGCGTTCCAATGGTGTGTTTCGGCACGAAGCAAAAGTTGTAGAACGCCTCAAAGAGCGCCACGTTTGGAATCCTCTTTTGCTCCAAGAGGTCGCGAAGATGATGCGTGTAAAGGGCGCGGAATGCCTCTGGCGTGATGACATGTGTCCGTCTCTTGCCGGTGAGCTGCGTGGTGGCCTGCAGCCACTCCTTTTCAATCCAGGCATGGATCTCGGATTTCCTTATGCGCAGGATCCTGGCCAGTGCTTCGACCGAAAAACAGTCACAGCGAATGTCCCTGACCTTCAGGTTGTTCCGGCGCAATGCACAACGGATGGCATTCGGGCTTCGGCCGAGCATCCTGGCAGTTTCGTTTACTGAATGAGCGGACAGCGCCTCACGCAGAGAATCAAGTTCTTCTTCGGTCCAGCGCCGGTGCTCGTCCCTGCTCTTCAGACCAAATTGAAGGACAAACCGCCAACATGCCTCCCTGGTCCGGCCGGTCTGCCGTTGCAAGCGACGAACGAGTTGATCGAGTTTTTGGCCTGAAAGCACCTGGGCCTGGACTGCCAAAGCTTTGGCTTCCGGGCCCCAGCTGTCAGGCACCCTCAATAGTTGTGCAGTAGTCACGGGGACACCTCTTCGGTGGGAGATGCGGAGAAAGCCCCTATACATATAGAGCTATCGAGAATCAAAAAAACGAACAGTCAAGGCCTTTCATAGGAAAATTTGCAAGATCTTCGGCTATACTGCGTCCATAAGGGCCTGGGGACTGCAAGACCCATTCGGGTGATTCCCCTGCGCCACAACGAATCGTCTGGCATGGCAAGAGAAGCCTGGTATTGGCGCGATCTTGAGGCCTGGCGGTCGAGTAATTTCATGATTGGATGGCCATCGCAGCCACCTACTTCAGCTTGGAAGCCCTGAAGAACTGAAACGCATCGGCCTTGGGAGAATGGCAACGAAATCGATCTCCTTTGACCGTTATGGGCCACTGTGCATTACCTATCTGACACCCACCCTTCCCCTGGTGATCGGATGTGGGCGCCAGAAATCCATGCAATTGGACGAGTGCGATGCCATTACCCTCCCCTTCGGATCTCTGCTGGAACGTGAAGTTTCCGCCCGGGCAAGAATGGATCGAAAAGACCGTACGTGGCGCCATCGAGACAATCTGGCAGCGTGCGCAAAGTACCGCCCGCGCACAACTTGGCGACGAATCCCTTGCAGTGGAAATCATGGAAGTCGCTATACAGAAAGCCGTTAACCGCCTGAACAATGGCGCTCCCTTGGAACCCGGCGAGGCGAGTCTGGTTCTCTCTCGCTTGTATGCTCAGGAAGTCAGACGGCGGCGCAATGGAAATCGCAAACTTGTGTTCCTCGGGTCGAGCGCGGAACTCCCAGCCAAGCCCGTTCAGAACCAGTTTTCCTCTGTTGATTCCTCACTCGACTTGGAGGTAATCTTGCACGGTATACCTTCGGAAGTCCGCCTTGCGCTGCTCATGAGATACAGCCGGACGCGCTGGACGGAGGTTGCGGCAATCCTCGGAACTTCTGAAGCGAGCATTCGCGTACGTTGCCAGCGGGCATTGAAGAGAATCCGTCAAAGATTGGGGATCAACGAGCATGGCAAATGATCGTCAACCCTGTCGATCCAGTCAGGAAGGACGTCGTGGCTGAGCATCAACCCTTACTGAACGACGACCAGAACGATACGCTCTTGTTCGAGAAGCTGCAGGAATATATCCTCGCTCACTACCCGAATCCGGAACGCGTGGGATGTCCCGACCCCGCGGTTCTGAAGAGGTTCTCCGATACACCGCGCGAGGTTGAACTTTCAGATTTAAAGGACTTGCACATCTTCAAGTGTGCTGAGTGTACGCGCGCTCTGATTGAATTGCGGCGACAGCGGGAACAAGCCAAGACGCTTTAAGATTCGCACCCTGCCATTCCCTCGACCAGTACCCTCACTGACCTCCAGTCGCCAACTCTAAAATTACCTTATGGAGCGCGGTCAGAATTCCGTAAGCGCTATCCCACCCCGCGCCACCCTGGTCGACTGTCCCGGCAGCCCCATCGGAAAAGTCTTTATTCGACCAGTTGTCCAAATCGGCTTGGGTCGCGAACTGTGCGGAACGCCTCCGGACGGTCCGTCGACCGTGGAGCCCTTATCGGATTCCTCGGAATCCGTTCGATCCTTCATTGCACAGCAGTGATCAATGCTCAAAGATTTCGAGGGCCGCTGTCTGCGCCGATACGCCTGCGCTTCTTCCAGGCTCTCGAACTTCTTGCCCTTCAGCGGCGTCATCTGCGCATGGTTGACTCCACTCTCGACTTTTCCTTTTCGATCGGGATCCCGCACCTTGCAGGGCAGCGCTGTCACACCATAGTGCGCCAGAACGTCGCGATACAAGGGATTCAGGCCCGGATCGTAGAAGTCCGGAGACAACACGCCCTCGCGAAGGTTGTCCAGGACCACGACCCGCGGAGAACCGCCAAGACGGCGAAAAACCTTCTCGTGAAGCTCGGCCCACACACGCGCACTCGACCGGAAGGCCAGCAGCCGAACACATTTCCGACTGCAGCCCAGCGTCAGTACGAACAGCCGCGTGCGCCGATACTTGCCGCTATCTGGATCGCGCACCATCGGCCCCGTGCCGTAATCAACCTGGGCCTCCTCACCGAGTTTTGTCTCGATGATTACCCGCGCCTCCGGCGATGTGGCTCCGCGAAGTCCCCGCACGAAGCGCCGCACGCTCTGATAACCGCCCGTGAACCCGTGGCCATCAACCAGATCCTGAAAGATGCCCATCGCGTTGCGGCCCCGCGATAGCTCCAGTTCGATCAGCTCGCGGTAGGGTTCACTGCTGCTGGCCGTGCGCTGGCCGTCCTGCGCCAGATCTGCCCCTGAAAGCAAAAAGCCGGTGATCACTGAAGTGGCCGCTTTTGAGTTGTTGGCTGGTTCGCCGGAGCCGGTGGTCACTTCAATGGCCGGTTTTGAACTGTCCGAGCCGGTGATCACCAAAGTGGCCGGTTTTGCCAGGGATTTTGGCCCCCAGCTTCCTGGCGAACGCACCACGATCCCTGCTGACCTCAGGTATCCTGCGTCGAAACACTCTCCCTTCTTCCAAAGCGTTAGCGTAATGGCCGCGATCTTGCGCGCCAGTGTGACGCGGGCCAACTCCGGCTTCATTCCCCTGGCCAGCAGGCCTTCATAGAAATCCTGGAATGGTCCCGCACGAAGAGTGGCGTTCAGGGCCGCACTTTTGAAGATCTCCTTCATCGCGTGGTTGTGATTTTGATTGAGGCCGCGGACCTGCGGTGGCTTTTTCGAGCGTTGCAGTTGTCCGTCCATATAGCGATATTCCGCGCTGTCGTGCGTCTCTACTGCCAGACCGCTATAGGTCCACAGTTGCCGCTTGTTCCGGAACCGGTACGGTGTCTGCATAAGGGCCACCAGCTGCGCGGCCCGCAGCGGGCCGATGAAAGGAATCTGGCGCAGCAGTTTCACTCCCGCATGTTTCCGGCTCTCGGCTAACAGTTCTCCTCGCACAGTGCGCCGCAAGTCCTGCAGTCCATCCAGCTGCTGATAAAACAGCTCGGCCCGGCGGCGTACCCCGGCCTCGTTAATCTTTTGCAGCCACTGCTCGCGATGGCGCCGAACATACCCGAGGACGTATCCACATACACAGATGCGCTGGGCGAGAAATCAGCGTCGGTTTTGTACTGGCGAGACGGCGGTATTGCAGCGAGAGAAACCGACTCAGGCATACACCGCCACGGGTTTGCCCTTATAGTCGAGAGGAAGTACGGCAATCAGCTTCGACAGCATCTGCCGGCTCAGTACGAGATGTTGGCGTGGAGACACCAACAAAAGGCGGGTGAAGACGTAGATTTCAGAATGGCGCGACACGAGGTTCCTTCGCCCACGGCCTGATTTGCCGAGAATTCCCGCCATTGTTTGGGAACGTGACACAGTTTCAATCGCTACGGTCCAGTCAACATCAACGACACTGATAGAATCGGCTAACGACAATCGAGAATCTATTTGTCGTTGAACGGAAAGAAAGGTTGACGTCAGACAGAGCCGTCCTTCGGCGGACTTGAACTGGCCCTACGTTAGAGGGCCCGCTTCCCAAGGCGCGGCTCCTCCAACCTCCAACCATCGTCTCGTCGCCTTAAGCGACCGCCAAGTGACGGGACCTGGAGGACAAGGTCTCGCACAAGATATGGCACATCTACGATCTAGTGCAAGTACCGTAGTGCCTGGCCCAGACGGTTGTCTGATCACATTGGAGCACCGTGAGTTGGGCGCTCCAAGGGCAGCGCCGAGGCCAGATCCGTCATGGGGACGCGCAGCATCGCCGGCAGCAAGCTAAACATCCCCAGCAGGTACTGCTCTGCTTGCCCCAACGCGCAAAGCCCAGCGGCCAATTCACAGAACCGGCCTCGCACAAAGGCCATCCGAAGAATCTCCGGCGGCTGTTTGGCGTTGAGTTCGCTGGTGATGGCCAGCGTGGCAATGCGGCGGACTGTAGCGGGGCGCACGGTGCTTGAAATCGACGGCCTCGGCCTGGAACTGGCCGCCAAGCTGGTGGACGATGAATTCGTCACCAACCTCGCCGAAGTGCAGCGACAGGTGCATCTTGACGCGCAGGCAGAGGGCGGCCAACCGGAATTGGCCGCGGTGCGGCAAGTAGGGGTGAACCGTCACACGGTGCGCTTGTGGCGCCAGCGCTTTCGCGAGCGGGGCATGGCGCGACTGGAGGACGCATCCGGTCGGGGACGCAAGCCGGTTCTGGCCAGCAAGGTGAAAGAAGCCAACCGCCATGTCGGAATGGCTTTCGCTCCATTCCCCTCCACAGCCTGGCACCCTAGCGGCACGGTTTCCGTTGTCCGCAACCTTGAAATTGGCGCACCTGTCACAAAAGGAACTGCGCTGCAGTCACCATTCGTTGCACACTAGCGCGTGGAATGGCTCGCATTCTTGGCGGGCGAACCCCGACAGGAATTGCGCGGTATGGCACAACAAAGTGGAACTCCGGTCACTTCGTACTCTCGATTCCGTTGCTTTGGTGATCCCGCTTGATCTTCCGAATCCGCGCGTGCCCATTCCGCAAAGGAGATCGGTCGCGATGCGTATCAAGTCCCGTGAATTAGCCTTGATTGCCTTGTCCACCTCGGCTCTCTTGTGGATGAGTCCAGCGCTTTCCCGGTCCTTCGAAGACACCGTTTTCTATCGATTCGCATATCGCGCGTCGAGAGTACCCATCGATTTTGACATGGGAAAATCCAGTTGGGAGGATTTCAGATGAAAAACATTCTTACGGTCGTTTGCTGTCTCTGTCTCTGCTCGATTGCTGCGCTGGGTGAGAAGAAGCCAGCGAAGGGACCCGTAATGAGCGGCCAGAACTTTATCAATTTCGCAGCACAAACCGACATGGTGGAAGCCAATCTCGGGCAATTGGCGCAATCCGCGGCTGGCTCGCAGCAGGTAAAGGATTACGCTCAAATGCTGGTGACTGACCACACAAGTGACTTCAACCAACTCTCTGGCGTTGCTCGCCAGGCCGGTCTAAGTGTGCCAACCGCAATTGACGCCGAACACGACAGGACGATGATTGGCCCCTTCGAGAAACTGAAGGGCGCCACCTTTGATCGTCGTTATATCGAGGAAATTATAGCCGGACACAAGAAAGGCATCGCCATTTACAGGAAAGAGGCGGCAGAGGCGCAAAACCCGGCTTTGAAGTCCTATGCCGACCATGCGTTGCCAGTCCTTGAGAAGCATCTCGCTGCTGCGATCAAATTGGGAAAAGCAAGAACCCGATAGAGCGCCGTTTCAATCCCTGGACTGCGCGACGGCCACTCCCGACCGTCTGTAGTTCTCTTCGTCTGCAGCTGCTCACACACAACGGTCCAAAGGAATGAAATAAACGGTCATTTCGTCGCATTGAGTTTTGCTGCCTTGAGCATGGGGAAACATGGATTTAATTTGGGTCCTAATTGCGATGCCCTTGGTGGGTCTAGTATACCTCGTTTGCGTAATCGGCCGACGGGAAAGAAGGCACCCACCTTAGCGCACAACCGCAGATGACGAGAGTGGTGGCTATAATGCCAAAAGGACTCCGCTCCCAAGCATTCCGGCGGGAACCGTAATTGATGTTTTCTTTAAAGGGCAAAGGACACTTCTTGGTGTCCCGTGTGGTCACGCGAATGTAAGTTGACCATGCCGTGTGGAGCAATCGCCTCGTTCAACAGGCACATTGCGCTCTGTATGACCCCGACACAAATGCAAAGCCATTCGGCAGGACACTTCAGGCTGTTTAGGGCTTGGCTGGGGCACCCGGTTGACGGTATACAGTCGGTTGCTGCGGGTGACCCACTGCTGCAAAGCAAGATGCGGTTGCCCCGCCTCTTCCCAAGCCCTCAATCACCGGCGGCACCGCGCCAGCTTCAGCGCCCGATAAGACGGCACCTCCGTCTACTCTACCGACCCCACCTCCTGCCGTTACACAAACGCCGCAGTCCGGTAGCAGTGCCACTCCGCCTGGATCTTCCAGTCAGTGTTCACCACATGGACAAGCGCCTTCCTCAGCACAGTCTACGCCACAGGGAAGCTCTTCGACGGGCGGCGCACCTGCCACTACCGGGTCAAAGGCAGAAACGCCTTCCGAGAGCCCCAAGTAGAGGATTGCAGCTGTCATGACTGCCTGCCGAGGTCCATCGTCGGCGAGATTCGGCGGGCCAAATGCGAATAACATTGGGGATTGATTCTCAGAAGCGCACGCGGGGGGTATGCAGCGCTGCTCAATCGCGCAGAAACACATTCAGCAATGACTTATGAACGCGTATTCGGCTGTCATACTCGATAAATCCGAGCTTGCGAAAGCGATTCATGAAGGCATTGACGCGAGGCCGTGTGCTGCCGATCATCTGCGCCAGCGCTTCCTGTGAGATCGGCGGAATCAGCGCCTCCTCTTCCTCCGGCGGGCCATACTCTATCAACAGCAAGAGCAGCCGCGCTAGACGCTTTTCGGCTCGGTTAAAGAGTTGGTCAACGAGATCGGCCTGGACCTTCAAACTGCAGGCCAGCAGAAATGAAGAGAACAAATTGGAGAAGGACTGTTCTTCTTGCATGACACGGAGAAACTCCGGCCTCGCTATCCTGAGCGCCGTACAAGCGGTCATGGCCGTGGCCGTCGTCACGCGTAGCCCCGGCTTGGCTGCCATTGCCTTTTCTCCGAAGAAGTCGCCGGCAGAAACCAGCCGAATTGTGGCTTCCTTGCCGGCCGCGGAAGCAACCGAAATCTTAACGCGGCCCTTCTGTAGGTAGAAAACGCAATCTGCCGGATCCCCCTGAGAAAAAAAGACTTGTGCCCCTCTTAACTGGACCAATCTTCGTCCGGCTCCGGAATTGGCCAGATAGGCGTCAACGTCAAATCCAGCCGTACTATCCTTCATCATTGCTTGGGTCCATTCTCGCAGATGACTCGCCGAAAAGGTACTGAAAACACGTGAGTTCGTCCATTATAGAGAACGCGAGCTATCTTCGGCGATCAGGGCCGGGCGCCCAGAGATGTTTTGCCTGTCCCAAAAGGAACACGTAGAGCCGAACCTCTTGATTCATAATGTTGTTCACACCGCCAAGACCTCTTGTGCAGCGCGCATAGGGGATCACGGCAAATTGGCGCGCCGACGACTTCTTTTCCATGCGGAGAAAAGGTGCCGGCCTCACCCACAGTCTTTTCATGAGCGATCAAGGTCGGAACCATCATGGTCTGTAGGAGTGAGCCCGCAAGGTGGGCAGCGTTGACAGGAAGGTGGAGAAAAAGGTCAAGGCGTCAGGAAAGTGCTCGTGCTTCTGCTGAAGGAGTAACCCATTGGATCGACGTAATCGAATTCTGTTTCCTGTTGTACTGCTTGTCGCCTTGATTGCGGTTGCGGGTTGCAAGAAGAAGGTGACTCCGCCGCCTGCCCCAACCGCACCCCCTGTGGTCGCGCCTGCTCCCACCGCGCACATCACCGCCTCACCCGCTGTGGTCACAGCGGGTGATCAAGTCGTGTTGACCTGGAGTACCACCAATGCCACTTCGGTCTCCATCGAAGGTCTCGGCGATGTGCCCACCTCAGGCGTGAAGACCGTGACTCCAACCGTCTCGACCAGCTATCGTTTGGTGGCCAAAGGCCCTGGAGGCTCGGCAGACGCCAGTGTCCGGGTTACCGTGAATTCACCGCCGGCCGTGGCCGTGGCGCCGCCCGTCAATACCATGAGCGCCGAAGAGGAGTTCAAGGCCCATGTTCAGGACATCTTCTTCGACTACGACAAATACGACATCCGCACCGACGCGCAGACAACTCTAGCGCACGACGCCTCCTACCTGGTGAGCCACCCGAATGTGAAGATCCTTATCGGCGGCTATTGCGACGAACGGGGCTCCAACGAGTACAACCTGGCGCTTGGTCAGAACCGCGCCGACGCGGCAAAGAAAGCACTGGTCAACGCCGGAATGGACGCCAGCCGCATCCGTGTCATCAGCTACGGCAAAGAGAAGCCCTTCTGCACCGAGTCAACGGAGGCTTGCTGGCAGCAGAACCGTCGTGCGGGATTCACACTGGACCGCTAAGACATTCTTGAGGAGTTCACGGGGATTCCTCGGCGGTCCTTTGGCATGATTCGCGGCAGCCCAGCCTGGCTTTGTTGGGTTGCCGCGAACTCCCATTTCTTGCCCCACCATTGCGTACAGCATAAAGAGTGCGGAATCATCTCATCACGCCAACTGTACTGACAGCGCAAAACTCTCCGATGCCCAAGCGCACATTCAATTCGCTTCGGCGCGTGTTGAAGGCAAGCTTATTTGGGGCGAGAAGCCTGGAGGTATGAGTGGCGGAATTGGGCGGTGAATCTTGCGCCGGAAGAACAGGAGTGTCACACACGGCAAAAGGCGCGTTACGCCACTCCACCTTCGGATGGAGGCATGGGAGGGACGATCACGGTAGTCTGAAGAATATGGGTGAGGATTTCCCCGTGAACAGCTTCCTCAAACGAAGTTAGAGCAAACCGGCCAGAATCCTATTGGCATCCGATGTTCCCACGGATGAAAAGACCTTTGCCTTTGCTCTGGCCCAGTCCGCTGCGTTTGGCGCGGAACTCATTATTTTTCACGCAACCGACACTGTGGCCGTGGCCTCGTCCGACACCTCGGCGATTCGCGATTCCGACTGCGCCAGCGCTGCCCGTGCCCAGAAGCATTGTCTTGAATCTCTAGCCCAGCGCGCCAAAAGCATCGGCATCCGCTGCAAGATTGTGGTCCGGCCCGGAATGGCCGCCGACCAAATCCTCACTTTCCTGCATGAGGAGAAGATTGATCGAGTCGTCATGGGCGCTCACTCTCCTGGCCCCATCGGCAAGCTGCTGGTTGGCTCGGTTGCCGAGGCCGTCATCCGCAACGCAAACGTGCCGGTTTGCATCGTTGGCCCCGATGTGGTCGCCAGCACCTACCGCAACACTGAAAGCCGCAACATCCTGTGTGACGTCAGCACGGAGCAGGGCCGCCGCGTGGTGGCAAGCTTTGGCGCGGAACTGGCCGCCGAGCAACACGCTAGGCTGATCCTGCAAGATATTATTCGTCCCCAGGAGAAGGACAAGATCTTGGCTGATCGTACCATCGGCCAGATTGAGGCCGAATTGCTATCCCTGGTTCCAGTTGAGCTACAGGACAACATTAAAGTGCGAACAAAGGTGGCCCTCGGCGATCCCACGGAGGAGCTGCTCTATGGGGGCCGGACCCAGAATGCCAGCTTCATCGTACTGGGTGCGCAAGGCGCGCCACATTTTGCCGCCATTACCCGCGCGGGGATCGTGTACAAGGTGCTGGCCTTCGCGCACTGTCCAGTAATCACCTTGTCGCCCATTGTGCTGGCCGAGTGCGGCGCCAAGGAGGATAAGCCCCGTCCGTCCGAAGTCAACTACATGGCCGGCGTGTTTTAGGAACTTGAATGTCAAGCGACCTCCGGCATGGAGATAAGTTGTTCAACGGTGGTATCATGGCAGTCGCCTGACTTGGCGAATAGGTAGCTCAGATGACAACGAATTCAAATAAGGCGGCCCTTCCAGGACGAAGGTCACCGTGGTTCCAAATTGGAAGATTTCTGTTTTTTGTCGCCTTGGCAGCCGCCTTTTTTCTCCTTGCTCAAAGCATGGTGCGTCACCGCTTCCATCGAGGCGGCTGGTTCAACCAGAACCAAACCCTCAGACCATAGCAGGCACTGCAAAAGTCTTGGTCGCGACCCCTAACGATGCCAAGCTACGCATTCCTTGACGTGAAGATCTCATGCGAAAGGCTCACTCGCAAAGAGCTACGCTGCAGGGATGACGACGTTGTATTTCGTACCTCTCCTATGAATTGGGCCGCTCGTGGCGCAGCTGATCGTCGCCTTGCCGGAACTTGGGAGCGGCGTAGTAGTCGTGCTGCTTCTCGTTTTTCGACTTTGGTGTAGGTAATCGTTAGACCAGGTGAGCACTTCTCACGATCCTGTTTCCTAATTCGCCGGCGCATGTGTGCCGGGCGTATCTGGTACACGGTGAACGTCCCCATCTATGGCCTCAGACAACGCAATGCGGTGGCGATCGAGAAGGGTTCCTGTCGCTTCTCCCTGATCCTTGATGGCCAGAAAGTTGTCTTCTGAAAATGGCCAAGCATCGAATTTGATAGCGGGACGATCATCCATATCAACTCACAATGAAGAAAAAAGGGAAAACGATGATAGGTTACGGCAGGCGAGTGCCGGGGGATTCTGGCAATCTGGAAGAATAGCTGAATCAACCCCCTAAACGCTTCATTTTGTGGGCTGTTCTACGCCAACGGATTCTTCGTGCACTCTGTGCAAAACGAAACAGCTTTCTTCGTTGTACGCGATTAAAGATCAGGCTCGGACTTGGTTCGTTTACCTGACGAAGACGCCAAATGCCCAAGGAGATTTTGAAATGTCGGTTCAGAATTCAGTTGTCGCGGTGTACCGCACGCATACAGAAGCGGATCAAGCGGTGAAGGAGCTTCAACGCAGCGGAGTTGACATGCACAAACTGTCGATCGTTGGGAAGGGATATCACACAGATGAGCATGCGGTGGGCTACTACAGCACTGGCGACCGCATGAAGTATTGGGGCAAGGTTGGCGCCTTCTGGGGAGGCTTCTGGGGGCTCTTGTTCGGATCTGCCTTTTTCATAATTCCCGGCATCGGTCCAATTCTGGCGGCTGGCCCTGTGGTTGCATGGATCGTGGGAGCGTTGGAGGGGGCGGTGGTGGTAGGAGGGGTCAGCGCATTGGGCGCTGGTCTCTACAGCATGGGAATTCCAAAAGACAGCATTGTGAAATACGAGACAGCACTCAAGACAGATCAATTCCTGCTGATCGTCCACGGAGCGGCTGCAGAGGTGGCAAAGGCGAAGGACATCATCGAAACTACCCATCCTGCAGAATTGGAACTGCACTCAGGTGAACCGGTAGCAGCGGTTTAACCTTCCAGGTGGCTGTGAGAGCAACTCGGTCTTGTTGAACCTTGCCTACTGGAATGTGTCTTGGCCCAATCGCGTCCGCAACTTTCAATCCGGTTTAGCGTCGAACATGGAGTTCGAACAACTTCTCCGTAACAGCAGAAGATTTAGGAAGGCGGTTATCGTAGACCTTCCACCGCAGGAGGAACATGCAGCACGACCTGAAAGAGCTGATGGGATCTTCCGTGATTGCAGCAGACGGCAAAATGGGAAGGGTCCGGAATTTCCTTTTCGACGACATTTCATGGACGATTCGTTATTTGGTGGTTGACGTAGGAACCTGGCATCAACGCCGAGATGTGGTTCTTCCGATCACAACGATCGAACTGCCCGATTGGGCCAAGAGGATCTTCCATGTCAGCTTGACGAGAGCGCAAGTGCGCTATAGTCCTGATGTCGATACCGAAAAACCCGACAAGGATAGAGAACCTCAGAAGCCCTTTCTTCATAATCTTCCTCCCGCGTCCGTCAGGCCACTGATCGGTGAACAACCCGAACATGAGGCCCTATTTGGACGCGGCGATTATAGCGCCACTGGAGCACGCTTGCAATATCAGCTTGCACTCAGCGGAGCAGTTCTGCGTAGCGGTGGCATGCCCGAGATTTTGGCCAGACGATATTTTCGGCAAGGTTCTTGTCGTGAGTCTCTTCGACTTTCCGCGAAAGCGTGCATCAGACACTGAGGACCGGGCACGGTGACTCCCGGATGATCGTGTACAAATGCGACCATGCTCGTGAAAATGTCCCTCTTGTATGTCCACGGCCCACAACAACCAAGTTGGCTTCTTGTTCAATTGCGATTTGCCGAATTCCTTCCGGGATTGTGGCGTCAAGGCTGCGAAGAGAAATATCCAAGCCAGTTCCCGGAGTGCAGACGCCAAGTGCCTGGTCGAATGAATGCCTGACTTCCTGAGCGGTTGGTTGTTGGCCATTTTCTTTGAATGACGGATCGACGTGCAGCAGACAGATCCTTGCGCCGTAGGTTTGAGCGAGAAAAGCAGCGGCCCTGAAGATTGTCTCCGTTTCAGAATTCAAATCCACGGCACAGACGATCGAACGGTAACTGCTGAACGAAATCAATGTGGGATCAGGCTCGTGAGCGCTCGTTAATACCGGGCAGGTGACATCGTGGAGCACCTTTGCCGTGACCGATCCCAACAGCAAGCGGCGGAATCTTCCCAGGCCTTTGGTCGGCATCATGATCAGATCAGTGTTCTCGCGTTGCACGGCCCATTGAATGACCAGGGCCGGGTCGCCGTCTTCAATTTTTACCGAATGGCTTACATTTGAGAATTGCTTGCGAGCAAACTCATCAAGAGTCCGCTCACGCTGATCGCGAAGTTTCTGGAGGGCCGGCGAATACTGGATCGCGGAAGGTTCAGAGTCGCCGGTGTCCTCGAAGGATGGGGCAAGACTGTAGTCACGGACTAGATTGAAAGCGTTCAACACGGTGACGGCGGCGTCGAACCGTCTTGCCATTTCAATTACAGAGGGAACCATCGCAATGGCTGCCTCGGAAAAGTCGACCGGGAAAAGGATCCTGTGGAATGGCATCATAGGCTACGGTTCCTTCGTCGATTCTATAGGGCACTGGTCCATCAACCACAAAGTCGGTACACCAATAGACTGGACAGCGGAGCACAGGATGCACTCGCTGCTCCTCTCTATGGTAGCCGCTCGGCCATTCTTGAGCAAAACAGCACAGCGTCCGCATCTGCGAAAGTTAATACTTTTTGCAAGAGCCAGTCCGGGATGCCTGGACGACGTGCTGCGTGTAATGTGCTTACTTTTGTGAAAATCAAAAGCCTCCAATGAGTCTTTCTCTTCAATGCCTGTCCAACGATCTTCCAAGCCTCCTCTGGACCGGCGCCCGGTGGAAGGAGCAAGAACAGGAGAACTATCACAAGTGAAATCGAATCCAGATAAGCCAACGTCGAAACCCGAATCGAAGCCGACTCCCAATGCAGATAAGCCGGAATCCAAGCCCGCGCCCAAGGATGATCTGAAGTCCCTTCCCATGCCTGAGCTCATGAAAAAGCTGGGCGCATCTGCAGACGGACTCACTCAAGCCGAGGCCCAAAAGCGGCAAGCGCAGTATGGACCTAACCAGATCACCGAAAAGAAGACGAATGAGTTCCTGAAGTTCCTCACCTACTTCTGGGGTCCCATTCCGTGGATGATTGAAGCCGCCGTGATTTTGTCTGCGCTGGTCCAGCACTGGCTGGATTTCTTCATCATCCTCCTTCTGCTTTGTTCCAACGCCGTGGTCGGATTCTGGGAAGAACACCAGGCGGGCAACGCCATCGCCGCTCTCAAGGCCAGGCTGGCGATCAAGGCCAAGGTCAAGCGCGATGGCAAGTGGGAGGATCCCAAGGCGAGTGAACTCGTGCCTGGCGACGTCGTCCGTCTGCGGCTCGGCGACATCGTTCCCGCCGATGCGCGATTGCTCGATGGCGATTCGATTGAGGTAGACCAGTCCGCTTTGACTGGCGAGTCGTTGCCCGTCACCGCCAAGCCCGGCGGCGCGGTCTATTCCGGCTCCATCATCCGTCAGGGCGAAATCGACGCGATTGTGTATGCCACCGGCACGAACACCTACTTTGGCAAAACCGCGCAACTGGTGCAGGAGGCTCATACCGTCAGTCACTTCCAGAAGGCGGTGATGAAGATCGGCGACTACCTGATCATCCTGGCGGTTGCGCTGGTCGCTTTGATTCTTGTCTTCGCGCTCTTCCGCGGCGACAAAGTCCTCACCACGCTGGAATTCTGCCTGGTCCTTCTGGTGGCTGCGATCCCAGTAGCCATGCCCACGGTCCTGTCGGTGACGATGGCCGTGGGCGCTCGTCTGCTGGCGAAGAAGGAAGCTATTGTAACGCGCTTGCCTGCCATCGAGGAACTGGCGGGCGTAGACGTACTGTGCTCGGACAAGACCGGCACACTCACCCAGAACAAACTCACCTTGGGCGACCCATTCAGCGTGGACGGGATTGCTCCCGACAAGGTGATTCTCTGGGCTGCGCTCGCATCCCGTGCAGAAGACAAGGACACCATCGACCTTGCCGTCATTGGCGGCGTAAAGGACGACAAGCAACTGAAGAGCTTCCAGGTGCTTCACTTTCAGCCCTTCGATCCGGTGCATAAGCGCACGGAAGCTACCATCAAGGGAGCGGACGGGAAGCAATTCTTTGTGGCCAAAGGGGCCCCGCAGGTGATTCTGCAGATGGCAACCAACGTCGGCGAGGTCAAGCCTGCCGTCGAGAAAGCTATCAATGAGTTTGCGGGACGCGGCTTCCGTTCCCTTGGCGTAGCCAGGGCAGATGAGCAAGGCAAATGGAAGTTCGTCGGGATGTTGCCCCTGTTCGATCCGCCGCGTGAGCAAGCCAAAGCGACGATTGCGAGCGCCCGGCACATGGGCGTGGACGTAAAGATGGTTACGGGCGATCAAATTGCCATTGCGCGCGAAACCTCCAAGCAACTGGGTCTGGGCACGAACATCCTGGATGCCAGCGCACTGGGCGACACCAAGAAGCAAGAGTCTACGCAGATGGCGGAGGCCATCGAAAAGGCCGACGGCTTTGCCCAGGTCTTCCCCGAGCACAAGTTTCACATCGTGGATGTTCTGCAGAAGCGCGGGCACATTGTTGGCATGACTGGCGATGGTGTCAACGACGCCCCGGCATTGAAGAAGGCCGACTGCGGCATCGCCGTTTCCGGCGCCACAGACGCGGCGCGCGCCGCGGCATCGATTGTGCTGCTGGCGCCAGGCCTGTCAGTCATCATCGACGCAATCAAGGAGAGCCGCCGCATCTTTCAGCGGATGAACAGCTACGCCATTTACCGCATCGCGGAGACGCTGCGGGTGCTGTTCTTCATGACGCTGGCTATCCTGGTCTTCAATTTCTATCCCGTCACCGCGGTGATGATCGTAATGCTGGCTTTGCTCAACGACGGAGCAATCCTGTCCATCGCCTATGACAACGTCCAATACAAGGACAAGCCCGAAGCCTGGAACATGCGGCTTGTGCTGGCAATCTCCACAGTGCTGGGAGTCATCGGGGTTGTTGCTGCGTTTGCTCTGTTCTATCTCGGCGAACGCGTCTTTCACTTCGACCGTCTGCACGTTCAGACACTGATGTACCTGAAGCTTTCAGTGGCCGGGCATCTTACGATCTTCCTCACGCGCACGCGCGGTCCATTCTGGTCCATACGCCCCGCTCGGATTCTATGGATTGCAGTGCTGGGCACGCAAATTATAGCAACATTGCTCGCGGTCTTTGGAGTGTTTATGGCGCCCCTCGGCTGGAAGTGGGCAGGGTTCGTTTGGGGCTACGCTCTGGTCTGGGCACTTGTCAATGATCGCGTGAAACTGCTTGCATACAAGGTTTTTGATCCCGTCAAGGTAGAGCCGAAGCCCGATGCCAAAGCCGAGGCGAAGCCTGATGCCAAGGGCGAGCCGAAACCTGAAGCCAAAGCAGAGTCTAAGCCCGAAGCCAAGACACCCTCCAATTTGACGCCACAGATCGCTAAGCGAGCCTACGAACTCTACAAGGAGCGAGCCGGCAACGACGGTACAGCAGTTCAGGACTGGAAGAAGGCGGAGCAGGAGATTCGGAATGATGAAGCCAAAGGTGAGCCGAATCCTGAGGCCAAAGCTGACGAGCCAAAGCCCGAAGCCAAGGCTGAGCCTGAGGCCAAATCCGAGCCGAAGCCTGAGGCCAAAGCTGACGCACCTACGCCTGAGGCCACAGCTGACCAGCCGAAGCCTGAAGCCAAGGCCGAGCCAGAGCCCAAGGCCAAGGCTGATGAGCCAAAGCCCGAAGCCAAGGCTGAGCCTGAGGCCAAAGCGGAGCCAGAGCCCGAGGCTAAGGCTGATGAGCCAAAGCCCGAAGCCAAGGCTGAGCCTGAGGCCAAAGCCGAGCCGAAACCTGAGGCCAAAGCTGACCAGCCGAAGCCTGAAGCCAAGGCCGAGCCAGAGCCCAAGGCCAAGGCTGACGAGCCGAAGCCCGAGGCCAAGACTGACGAGCCGAAGCCTGAGATCAAAACTGATGAGCCGAAGCCTGAAGCCAAAGACAAGACACAGCCTGATGTGACGCCACAGCTCGTCAAGCGGGTCCATGATCTCTACGAGCAGCTAGGGCGCGAGGACGTTCCAGCCGTTCATGACTGGGAGAACGCGGCGCCGGAGCTTCAGAAAACCGAATCCCACAAATAAACAGACACGAAGAACGAGGCTGGCATGACCGAAAAACCGAACTCAAGAATCAACTCAAAGGATTTCCGCGTGCCGCCAGACAAAAAGGAGCCGGCGGGACATTCGAAGGCTGTGTGAACGTCCTCGTGAACGTCCAAAGTGACCGGCTACGGTTCCCGGTTGAAAGATCAAGGCCTTGGCGAGCAAGAAAACCATGGGGCTGAGACCGAGTCATCCAGGCGACCTGAGAGGAAGGAATATGCTGTGCGATCTGAAAGCCTTAATCGGCTGTCCCGTTGTAGCGACCGATGGCGAAATGGGAAGTGTCCGCACTTTTCTCTTCGATGACCAGTCCTGGAAGGTTCGCTACCTGGTGGTCGACGTAGGGAACTGGCTGAAACGGCGCGATGTGGTCCTTCCGATTACGGCGCTCGAACGGCCCGACTGGGCGAACAGAACCTGTCACGCTCATCTGAACAAGGAGCAGGTCCGCGACAGCCCTGAAGTTGATACGGAAATGCCGGTTTCGCGTCAACAGGAAATTGCCATGCGTGATTACTTTGGCTCGCTGGCATGCTGGGTAGACAGCGAGTCCGGCATTTCGTCCATGCCGACTGGAATGAAATACCCGGTACATACCGCCGAGGTCAACCATCTGCGCAGCACCTCACATATGCTGGGTTATCATGTGTGGGCCACGGATGGCGACTTTGGAATCCTTGAGGGCTTTGTCATGGATGAGGCTAGCTGGCACCTCGGTTACCTCGATGTGAAAAGTGGAGGCTGGCTTCAGAATCGATCGGTGCTGGTCCCCACTCGCTGGGTACGGTCCGTTTCCTGGGCCGAATTCCGTATCCATTTGCATCACACGAAGGCAGGAACATAGGTCAAACACCAACTTTATCCGATCAAGCGTTTAGTTTGCGGCTTTCACCAAAGATTGCCGCAAGCGCCTATGAACTTTACCAGCAGCGGGCCAGAGGAGACGGCCGGACGGATCAGGACTGGCTCGAAGCGGAGCGAGAGACACGGGGCGATCATGCGGTCGAGAAGAAGATCGCGTAGAAACCGACTTATGACTGGAGGGACAAAATGACTATCGATTCGAAAAGCTACCGCGTGCCGCCAGACAAAAAGGTCGATCTCAGCAAGTGGCCGACAATCGTCGCCCCCTATTCAAAGTCGAAGAAGCAGTATGAGGAGCTTCTGCACCGTCCCCGCCGACGACAAAGAGAACGCACGGCTCATCGTTTCCCAAATCGTCCTTGATGCTCTGGGGGAACTCAAGATAACGTATCCCAAAACGACCGCAAAGCGCCGTCTCGAACTGCGCGCGATCAAGAAGCTGTTGGCGAAATGATCTCAGGAACCCATTGCCGGCAGATCCGAACCAACCAATGTCTCAAAGCTCACGCCGCGCTGTTACCAGCTGCGGAAGAATAGAGAGGAACCTTCAAAATGGCTACCAAGGAACTCCCCGTCAACGCCGATCAGGATGGCATCCCGCAATCACTCAGCAAGAACTTCGATCAGACTGGCAACTCCTCCGGGTTCATCTTCGATGTGTCTCTATCAACCGCAATTGCGGCAAACGGCAATGTTGAAGCACAAGCTCCGGTACCCAAAGGGCCGCTTTCTCCGGAGATGCTCGACAAGATGAATCGCTACTGGCGCGCTGCGAACTACCTATGCATCGGACAAATCTATCTGTTTGAGAATCCTCTGCTGCGCGAGCCGCTCAAGGCAGAACAGATTAAGCCGCGCTTGCTCGGTCATTGGGGAACTTCGCCAGGACAAAACCTGATTTACATTCATCTGAACCGCCTCATCAAAGAGCACGATGCGGACATCATCTATATCTCTGGCCCTGGGCACGGTGGCCCCTCCCTGAATGCGTGCTCTTATCTGGAAGGCTCGTACACCGAAGTCCACCCTGAGATCACACTGGACGAGAACGGCATGAGGCTGATGTTCCGAAAGTTCTCGACGCCGGGCGGGGTGCCGAGTCACTGCGGACCGCATGTCCCCAACTCCATGCATGAGGGTGGAGAACTCGGCTATTCGCTTGTGCATGCCTTTGGTGCGGCTTTCGACAATCCGGACCTGATCGTTGCCTGCGTAATCGGCGACGGCGAATCCGAGACCTGCCCGCTGGAAGGCAGTTGGAAGTCTGTCAACTTCCTCAACCCCGTACGTGACGGTGCCGTCCTCCCGATTCTGCACCTCAACGGCTACAAGATCTCCGCGCCCACAGCTCAGGGACGTACCAGCGACGCAGACCTGAGGGCTCTTTATGTAGGACGCGGCTACAAGCCCTACTTTGTCGAGGGAGACGATCCTCAAGTCGTGCATCAGCTTCTAGCTGGGACGCTGGACGATTGCTATGCCGAGATTCGGTCAATTCAAAAGGAGGCCCGCAAGAACGGATTCAAGAAGCAGCCTATCTGGCCCATGATCATCCTGCGCACGCCCAAGGGATGGACCTGTCCCAAGGAAGTGGATGGAATTCCGGTCGAAGGCACCTTCCGCGCGCACCAGGTTCCGCTTGCGACAGTCCGTGAAAACCCCGAGCATCTCAAGATCCTTGAAGCCTGGATGAAGAGCTACAAGCCACAGGAACTCTTCGACGAGAACGGCAAGTTCATAGATGAATTGGCGGCCCTCGCGCCTGTGGGGAATCGGCGCATGGGAGGCAATCCCCATGTAAACGGCGGACGGGAGCTGATCACACTCGCTCTGCCCGATTTCACGGATTATGCACTCGAAATCCCGGGGCCCGGTCAAGTTCTTGCCGAGGCACCGCGTAAACTGGGAGATTTCTTCCGGGACATTTTCAAAATGAATCCGAAGAACTTTCGCATGTTCTGTCCCGATGAATCGAATTCCAATCGTCTTAACTCCATCTTCGAGGCCACCAAACGTTGCTCGATGGCTGAGATTGTCTCGATCGATGACGAACTCGGCCCGGATGGCCGCGTGATGGAGGTATTGAGCGAACATCTCTGCCAGGGATGGCTCGAAGGGTACCTGCTTACGGGCCGCCATGGCATGTGGTCCTCCTACGAGGCGTTCGCGCAGGTTGTCGATTCCATGACGACGCAACATGCCAAATGGCTTGAGCAATGCCGCGCGTTTCCTTGGCGCAGGCCGCTTGCGTCCCTGAATGTTCTGCTCACGAGTCATGCTTGGCGAAACGATCACAACGGCTTCAGCCATCAGGCGACCGGATATGTAGACAATGCATTGGCGCGCAGGAGTGAGACGATCCGCGTGTACTATCCACCAGACAGCAACTGCCTGCTGAGTGTCTTCGACCATTGCCTGCGAAGCCGTAATTACGTCAATATTGTTACTTGCGGAAAGCAGCCGCAGCTCCAGTGGTTGAACATGGATGAGGCTCTGGAGCATTGTTCGCGCGGAGCTTCAACGTGGAGGTTTGCGACCAACGACGGCGGGGGAGAGCCGGACGTGGTGCTGGCCTGCGCCGGCGACGTGCCTACCATTGAGATCTGCGCCACATCATGGCTTCTGCAGAAGCATGTGCCCGGCATCAAGGTGCGCGTCGTGAATGTTGTGGACTTGATGACTCTGATGTATCCAGACAAACATCCGCACGGGATGGACGATATGTCCTTCAACGCGCTCTTCACCGAAGGTGCGCCCGTGATCTTCGCCTTCCACAACAATCGTTGGCTCATTCACACCCTGGTTCATGGGCGCTCCAATGAAGGCCGCTTCCATGTGCACGGTTATATGGATTACGGAACCACCACCACCCCGTTCGACATGGTCGTGCTGAACGAAATGAGCCGTTTTCACCTCGCGCTGGATGCCCTGAAGCATGTGCCGCGGCTTCGCTTGCAGGCAGCGGATGCGGTCACTCTATTCGGAAACAAGCTGAATGAACATCATGACTATATTCGCGAACATCTGGAGGATATGCCCGAGATCAGGAACTGGCAATGGACGGCGGACTTTAGCGATGCAGTTTCCCCGGCTCCGATGGCCAAGGGGCATCCCGAGAAAGCAATGTTCACCGACAGTTAAGCGACAACCGAATGGAATCGAAGCCAAGGCAGAGGTTATCGTTGGCAAGGTATTTGTGACGGCGGTCTCCGCTTCCTGGATACCGGCACGCAGGGGGAGATATTGAACGATCCGAAGGCAGCTACCGATTGGTTAAAAGTTGATGGAATCGACGGCCTGGTTGAGTTGGCGCTCAACCTGCACTGGTCCTGGAACCATGCAGCGGACGAACTGTGGGAAGGCCTCGACAAAGAACTCTGGGCTGCCACGCAAAATCCGTGGGTCATCTTGCGAACGGTTTCCCAGGAGAAGATCAAAGCGGTGCTGGGTGCGCCGGAGTTTCGCCGGCTTCTCGACAATTTGCTTCGCCAAAATCGAGAGTCGTATAGCTCAGCCTCGTGGTTTCAAAACAAGCACCCAGGCGCCGCGCTCACTTCGATCGCCTACTTCAGCATGGAGTTCATGTTGAGCGAAGCTCTGCCCATCTACTCGGGCGGACTGGGCAACGTAGCGGGAGACCAGATGAAGGCGGCCAGCGACCTGGGTGTCCCGGTAGTCGGAGTCGGCTTGCTCTACGGTCAGGGATATTTCCGCCAGGACTTCGATTCGGAAGGCCGGCAACAGGCACTTTATCCGGTCAATGATCCCGGCCAGTTGCCGATCCGTCCTCTGCGGCAGCCGAATGGTGAATGGTTACGGCTACAGATTCAACTGCCCGGCTCGAAGATCTGGCTCCGGTGTTGGGAAGTCTCTGTTGGAAGGACAAAGCTGTATCTGCTCGATACCAACGATTTTGCCAACACTGCGGCTCACCGGGGCATAACCAGTGAACTCTATGGCGGCGACGAGGAGATGCGGCTGAAGCAGGAGATCATTCTTGGTATCGGCGGATGGCGTCTGCTGCGTGCGTTGGGACTTCGGCCTGAGGTGTGTCATCTCAACGAAGGTCATGCAGCGTTCGCCACGCTCGAAAGAGCGCGCTCCTACATGGAGGATTACAAGAAGCCATTCGATCTTGCCATGAATGTCACGCGTGCAGGGAATGTCTTTACAACGCATACCGCGGTCAGTGCCGGCTTTGATCGCTTCGCTCCCGACCTCATTCGCCTATATCTCAGCCACTATGCACTGGATGAACTCAACATTCCGGTTGAGGATCTGCTCGCGATCGGAAGGCAGAATGCAGGAGACACTTCGGAATATTTCAACATGGCCTATCTTGCGGTCCGTGGCAGCGGTCAGGTGAATGGCGTGAGCAAGCTGCACGGGCAAGTGAGCCGCCTTATTTTCGGGCCGCTCTTTCCACGATGGCCGCGGGAGGAAGTCCCGATAGGCTCAGTGACCAATGGAATTCATGCGCCAACCTGGGATTCAGCTGCGGCAGATGTACTCTGGACCACAGCTTGCGGCAAAAAACGTTGGCGTGGGGATCGTCCGGTCGAAGATGACATCCGCCAGCTCACCGATGCGCAGTTGTGGCAAATGCGCACAACGGGAAGAACAACGTTGATCGATCGCATGCGCAAGCGCTACGCGTGTCAGCTGGCCGCAGAAGGTGGGAGACCGTCAGATGCCAGCGGCATCTTCGATGAGAATGTGCTGACGCTGGGATTTGCGCGCCGCTTTGCCACCTATAAACGCCCCAACCTTCTTTTGCACGATCCTGAGAGATTGATTCGTCTTCTTTCCAATCCGCAGCGTCCAGTTCAGCTGATTCTCGGCGGCAAGGCTCATCCGCAGGATCTGCCTGGGCAGGCGCTGATCAAGCAATGGAAGGACTTCATCAAGCGTCCAGAAGTCCAAGGTCGTGTTGTCTTCCTCAGCGACTACGACATGCTGCTAGCCCAGGAATTGGTTCAGGGTATCGATCTGTGGATCAACACGCCGCGGCGCCCTTGGGAAGCCTGCGGGACGAGTGGAATGAAGGTTCTCGTCAACGGCGGCCTGAATCTTTCTGAATTGGACGGCTGGTGGGCGGAAGCCTATTCCCCCGAAGTTGGCTGGGCTATCGGTGACGGCCAGGAACATGGAGATGATCCAGCATGGGATGCCACAGAGGCAGAAGCTTTGTATGCGTTGCTGGAGGGTCAGGTAATCCCAGACTTCTATGAGCGAGATGAAACGGGAATGCCATCCAGGTGGTTGGGACGCATCCGTGAGAGTATGGCGCGGCTCACGTCGGAATTTTCTGCTACCCGTGCCATCCGCGAATATACCGAGAATCACTATCTGCCGGCCGCTTCTGGTTACCACGAGCGTGCAGCCGGGGATAGCGCGCTTGGCGTGGGTTTGCTCCACTGGCAGCAGGACATCGATCGCCATTGGAACACGGTGCGCTTTGGCGCGGTGGGAATCAAGACGCGCGACGGCCAGCATTTCTTTCAGGTCGATGTTCTTCCGGGCAACCTCAATCCGGATCAACTGATAGTCGAACTCTACGCAGACTCAGTTCAGGGCGGCCAACCTGTTCTCGAGGTGATGATTGCACCCGAACCCAGCACCGATTCCCCGGGCGTGCTCACCTATTCGGCCCAGATCTCCGCAACCCGTCCTGCGAGCGACTACACTGGGCGCATCATCCCCCACCATCCCAACGCTTCGGTGCCGCTCGAAGCGAAGCAGATCCTGTGGCAACGCTGATGGCCAATCCAGGCATAATTGAACAAGCGAGGCAAATGCTGAGTGCGGCAGGTCATCGCTCCAAGAAGCGGAAGGCGAGGACAGGGCTGATCATCGAAACATCAAACGTTAAGGCTACGAGCACCACAGCACGAGCCAATTCTCGGCCAACCTGGATGGAAACCGAAGCCAGAGTCACGGCTTGCCGCTATGAGTTCGCCAGAATGAATACGTTCACCCTCGGCATTGCCGCAAACACTGACAAATTCACCATTTCCTTCACCTACTACGCCCACGGAAGAACCTACAGCGACAACTTCACGTCACCTGTAGCCAGGGCACAAGGCGACACTTTCTCCGTCTCCTACAACGCCTTGAACCCGCGGCAGAACACGAAATCAGCATCTAACTCCACGAACACGAGCGAATTGTTTGCTCTCGGCATTGTCGGCTACATCCTCCTCTCGATCCTTTTCCTCACGATGGTGCGCGACTGACACTGAGCTGCGAGATCCTGCGCATTGCAACAGCAGTGAATCAATTCACCTTACACCCACAGCCGCCTGTACACGGAGCAAGATATGGACCCACATCAGAAGTCCGCCGGTTCTCGTGGCCCTGCCGTCCGGGATAAACGCGCCAGTTATCCATATCCACTGGGGCCCACGTTAACTCCTCTCGGTGTAAACTTCAGCATCTTCTCTGCTCATGCCACGCAAGTGGAGATCGTCTTCTTCGATCACGCCGACGCCAAACAACCGGCCCGTGTCATAAAGCTCGATCCCGCGGTCAATCGTACGTCTCATTATTGGCACATCTTCGTACCGGGAATAGAGGTGGCGCAACTCTATGGATTTCGCGTCGACGGTCCAAGCGATGCGTCTAGCGGAAATCGCTTTGACAGCCACAAAGTCTTGATTGACCCCTATGGCAAGAGCGTTTCAGTTGGTCAGAATTATAACCGTGAGGCTGCCAGCCATCCGGGGGATAACGCAGCTACCTCGATGAAAAGTGTCGTGGCTGATTTGACTACTTTCGACTGGGAGCAGGATACGCCTCTCAACCGGCCATTCCGCAAGACAGTGATCTATGAGATGCATGTGGCAGGATTTACGCGCCACCCTAGTTCGGGCGTTGCTCTTGCCAATCGAGGTACCTATCTCGGACTCATCGAAAAGATCCCTTATCTCCAGGAGTTGGGAATCACAGCGGTAGAACTGTTGCCAGTGTTTCAGTTTGATCCTCAAGATGCTCCCCCCGGACTGACAAATTATTGGGGCTATGGGCCAGTATCATTCTTTGCTCCTCATCTGGGTTACAGCACCTGCAACGATCCACTGGTCTGTCTGGATGAGTTTCGAACCATGGTGAAAGAGTTGCATCGCGCTGGCATTGAGGTAATCCTCGACGTTGTATACAACCACGCCGGGGAAGGGGACGAGCAAGGACCGACACTTTGCTTCCGTGGACTGGAAAACAGCTTTTATTACATTCTGGGGAGGGATAAGGCAACATATGCGAACTATACCGGCGCTGGTAACACTCTCAAGGCGAACCACTCCATCGTGAAGCGCCTGATTCTCGACAGTCTAAGATACTGGGCTTCAGAGATGCACGTCGACGGATTCCGCTTCGATCTCGCATCGATTTTTTCGCGTAGCGAATCGGGTAAACCCATGCTGAACCCTCCGATCGTTTGGGAGATCGACTCTGATCCAGTGCTGGCAGGCACAAAACTGATTGCTGAAGCATGGGACTCGGGCGGACTGTATCAGGTAGGGAGCTTCGGTCAAGATAAATGGAAGGAATGGAATGGGCAATTCCGCGATGACATTCGTAGCTTTGTCAAAGGTGACCAGAATACTGTCGTGAAGCTTAGGGAGACTCTGCACAAGTCCCAACCCTGCACTCTGCTTGGATAGAATGATAAGTAGAGGGTGAGCGCGATGCGGCAACAAACACTGGCGTCACAGGCGAGTTTCGAGAAGTTTGGTCGTAAGG
>Ga0224555_1001215_pt1 | contig 36986 bp, 30 predicted proteins | sample 714S23034metaG_FD_180687 | JGI IMG/M metagenome (GOLD analysis project Ga0224555, IMG submission 180687) | Peat soil microbial communities from Stordalen Mire, Sweden - 717 S2 30-34 | ecosystem: Environmental > Terrestrial > Soil > Wetlands > Peat | place: Sweden: Norrbotten County, Stordalen... | reverse complement strand
AATTTGCCGCGCTGAAGGCCATTGGTGCAAAGGGGCGCGAGTTAACCTATATGATCCTGTTCATGGCGACCTTTACTGCATTGACCGGCTATGGTCTGGGCATCGGTCTGGTGACTCTGATAATCTCAATCGCTAAATCGCGGCTGCCCAATTACGCAGCGATGATCACATTCTGGAACTTGGGGCTGTCCTTCGGCATGGTTTTACTGATTGCCGCAATATCAAGCTATATCGGGATACGCAAGGTCCTCAAAATAGAACCTTTCGATATCTTTAGGGGATAGCAGTGCTGACACTGTTACCGTTAGCGAGCAATGACAACGACCGATGGACGCATCAAAGGGAAAAACTATGGAGATGCGACCGAATGATAGTACCCGGGTAAATTGACATGAAAACGGGGCGGATGAAATAACTTGAAAGATGACAGCCAAGACACTTATCAGCAGACTGACCCTGACCGGGGACAACCCATTGAGGTTCCACATTTAGAGCACGAACCGATGAGCATGGCTGTCTCCGATTCTGCACTCGGATTGACGAGCGACGAGGCTCGGCGCCGCCTTGCGGCCTATGGAACGAATGTCATTCAGGATGTGGTCCAGCATCCCATCAGCCGTGCTTTGAGAAAGTTGTGGGCGCCGGTTCCGTGGATGCTTGAGGCAGCGGTCCTGCTACAATTGGCGCTCGGTGAATATGTCGAAGCTTCGGCCATCGCGTTTCTCTTGGTGTTCAATACGGGCTTGGGATTCTTCCAGGAGGGCCGCGCCCAGGCGACGCTCGATGCCCTGAAATCCCGCCTGGCTGTGACCGCCTCCGCGCGGCGTGATGGCGTTTGGAAAACACTATCGGCGGCCGAACTGGTTCAGGGCGACGTGGTCAAGCTGTCGCTCGGTGCCGTCGTCCCCGCCGATGTTCGATTGATCGACGGATCCGTCCTCGTCGACCAATCGATGCTCACCGGCGAATCCATACCGATAGAAGCCGGACCCGGCTTCGAGACCTACGCCGGCGCGCTTATCCGCCGGGGCGAGGCGGTGGCCGAAATCATCGCGACAGGAGTGCGCACAAAATTCGGGCGTAGCGCCGAACTCATCCGTGCCGCCCATTTCGAAAGCACCGAGCAGATGGCGGTTTTTCGCGTTGTGCGCAACCTCGCTATGTTCAATGGCGGCGTGACGATCCTGTTGATCGCCTATGCTGTGCATTTGGCCATGCCGCTTGCGCAGATCGCGCCGTTAGTGCTGGTTGCTATCCTGGCTTCGATTCCGGTGGCACTCCCGTCGATGTTCACGCTCGCAGCGACGGTCGGGGCGCGTGCCGTGGCGCAGCGCGGTGTTTTGCCTACGCGCCTCTCGGCGCTCGATGAAGCGGCCGGAATGGATGTTCTCTGCGCAGACAAAACCGGAACGCTGACACGCAATGAACTCGCGGTCACCGCCTGTCACGCGCTGCCGGGTTTCGATGAGGCACAAACCCTGGCGATGGCAGCGCTGGCAAGTTCCGATGGCGGGTCTGACCCCTTGGACGCAGCCATCCGCGCAGCTTCCCAGCCAGCGAATGTTGCGCGTTGGAAGCTCGTCACCTTCACGCCTTTCGACCCCATGAGAAAGATGTCAGAGGCTTCGACAATCGACGCCAAGGGCAACCAAATGAGGATCGTCAAGGGTGCCTTTGCGGTCGTCGCGGCAATTGCCGAGTCGTCTCCTCCTGCAGCTGCGATGGTCGAAGAACTTCAGGCCAAAGGTTTCCGCGTTATCGTCGTTGCGGTAGGGTCGGCCGAGCCGCTGCGCATTGCCGGAGTGATCGCACTGAGCGATCCACCTCGCGAAGATTCGGCAACGCTCATTGCCCAATTAAAAGACCTCGGTGTGCGTACGGTGATGGTGACGGGTGATGCACCGATGACGGCCCGCATTGTTGCAGACGCGGTGGGAATCACCGGACCGATCTGCACGACCGTGCCGCTGCCCCCTGATATCCGTGCTGAAGAATTTGGCGTCTTCGCTGGTGTATTGCCCGAGGACAAGTATGCGCTCGTACAGGCATTTCAGCGTGGCGGCCATGTAGTCGGCATGTGTGGCGACGGCGCCAATGACGCACCGGCATTGCGGCAGGCGCAGATGGGCATCGCCGTCTTCACCGCGACCGATGTTGCAAAATCGGCGGCCGGCATTGTGCTGACAGAACCCGGCCTTGGTGGTATCGTCGCAGCCGTGCAGGAAGGGCGCACGACATTCCAGCGAATTTTGACCTACACGTTTCGGTCTATCGTCCACAAGGTCGTCCAGGTGCTCTTTTTGCTTGCTGGACTGGTTATCTCTGGAACCGCTGTACTGACACCGTTGCTGATGGTGCTGATGATGGTTGCCGGCGATTTCTTCGCACTGTCATCGGCAACCGACAATGTCCGGGCGTCATCGGCCCCCAATGTCTGGCGGATCGGCAACCTCACCATCTCAGGTATAATCCTGGGGTTCTGTGATCTCGTCTTTTGTATCGCCAGTCTCGCGGTCGGACGCTTTGCTCTCAACCTCGATAGCACTACCTTGCGAACGCTGACGGTTGTTACGCTGGTATACAGTGGCCAAGCGATTTTCTATGTCTCACGCGAGCGCCGCCATTTATGGAGTTCCCGGCCCGGCTCCTGGCTGATCGCGTCGTCTATCCTCGACATCACGCTTTTCAGCACCCTCGCGACCCAGGGCATCCTGATGGCACCTTTGCCGCTAACCATCATAGTATGTGTATTCGGCGCGGCAGTTGTGCTGGCCTTCTGCTTGGATACGGTGAAGGTCATGCTGTTCCGGCGTCTCGCGATCGCCTGACCGCCTGACCGTGACGAACAACGCAAAATCATCAATTACAATCATCTCGTTGCTAACTGTATCATCTTCCGCAATGTATCCTCCCTTTTCCACGTCCTGAATGACAATCGTTCCCGTGGGCAACCATGCTCATACATTCGTGCTTTAACTAAGGAGCCTCAATGGGTTATCCCTAGTCAGGGTAAGCCTGCTGATAAGTGTCTTGGCTGTCATTTTTTAAGTTATTTCATCAGGGGGTATCATCTGGTCGTTTCCTCATAGTCTTTCTCCTTGATGCGTTCATTGATTGTCGCTCCCTGATAGCACCCTTTACGAGTTGCATTTTATGATACAAGACGGCAACACCTTATTGGGTAAAACTAAAACCATCTCTTATTTTAATCCATCATCTGTCCACTTTCCTTTTAAACGCTACAGGAGACAAAAAACCCTGAATAGCAGGCTCTCCTCAAAGCATCCCTCAATATATTGAGGCTCCACCAAATACTGAGGCCAAACGAATCATTTCATACTTCTACGCTGTTCCTGCTGTTAATATAAACAACTGTTATTAAAGGACGAATCAATATTCCTATACTCCTTCGGCTATGGCAGATTATTTGCAGTTATATTGATCAAGTCAATTGGATCATTGAAGCTTTCCGTGGCAAGCCGCGGAGAATCTTCGAAAAGAATAAGATTTATTTAAGGATAACTTCCGGTAAGTTTGTTTTTTCCATTCTTCCAATTCATACAACAGTTCAATCGGAAATAAACAAAAAATGACTGAACTATAATTTAACATATGGTATTAATGTTAAGTTTAGGTCAGCATATGAGAAAATCATTCAAAAAAATAGATAGAGAATTCAGACAGCATTGGAAGAATTACGTGATGCAAAGTCTCCTCGCGACCACGTCTATTTTTATCGTTCTTTATTTTTTAAGCCTACAGCATGCAGTAATAATAGCATCAATCGGTGCTACAGCTTTTATCGTATTTGCCATGCCTGATAACATAACTGCACAGGCCAGAAATGTTATTGGAGGACAACTAGTAGGCCTTTTTTTCGGATTTCTGTTTTCCTTATTTCCGCAATCAACTTTAATATATTCTATTCTTGTATATTCACTTGCTGTAGGAGCTACAATATTCACAATGGTAGTAATAGATACAGAACATCCGCCAGCGGCCGGTACAGCTCTTGGGGTTGCCATGACAGGTATATCTTTAGATGTATTTATTGCAGTTACAATGAGTATAATTCTGCTTTCTTTGATTCATAAATTTTTCAAACCCTATTTGAGAGATTTGACCTAATAGTACGTTGATCTTTAATAAACATAATTTATGCTCGGCACAATCATCTACCTGCTTGTCATCACTATAAAGAGTATCTAATCATAGAAAGGCCTCATAGCCTTTGTAACGGTCATGAGGCCTTCACCCTTTTTTTAATATAAACTTATTATAAATTTACTTTGCCTTTACTTCTTCGATAAATGCCTCAGCTCTGCGGTTTTTTTGTCGTCCTTCTTCCGTGTCATCGCTGGCGATTGGTTTATTAGGTCCATAACCAATAGTGGTAATGCGAGATCCGTCTATACCGAATTTGTTAATCAGGTATTGTCGTAAACTTTTAGCGCGAGTTCTAGACAATCGCATATTATACGATTTTTTGCCGATGCTGTCTGTATGACCTTTAATCACAATCTTTGTATAAGGATGTTCTTTCATGAAATCGGCCACTTTTTTGATGTCATTATGATATTCTTCCTTTATAAAAGACTTGTTGAAATCAAATTCCACATTAAGTCCTACGGAAGCATTCTCTTGTTTGCTTTCAACAACGGCGGCGGAAGCCTTATGCTTTTTAGAATCTGAAACCTTTTTTACCGGAGTAGAGGGTTGTTCTGCGGGTGATGGACAATTTGGACAATCGCTAATACTATCATCGATAATTAATGGGGGTAAGCCACCAGCCCTATATTCTGTCCTGACTTTTGCCTGTGCTGTCATGACGATAGCCATAATAATCATCATAAACACTAACATTCCAATTTTTTTCATAATAATCTCCTTTCGTTCTAACTTTTTTTTATGAATTGTTTTTTTGAAAAACAATTTACATTTTTTTTAAATATGTCAATTTTACTTATCAAGCTCTTCAATATTCGCATCTTGTCGTATATTAAATTCAGTTGATAAAATAAGCTTTGGTGCTATTTTTTGAGCGCCGAATATTTTAACCAAATGTTTCATTGATCTATCAATTTCTGTAAGATTATTTGCTGAAATTTCCTCTAATCCGGAAACAAGTAATCCCTGCACAACTTCCGGCGCGGACTTCACCAGATCATTTCCTTTATCTGTCAAGTCAATCCAAACAACACGACGATCATCTTTAGATCGGCGTCTTTCAACTAAATTCTGTTTTTCTAAACGATCAATAATGCCAACAACGGTGGTGGGATGTAGGTATAACTTATTGGCAAGATCTGAAACTTTAACCGGTGAATTTTCATGAATTGTTTTTATTGCCCAGAGTTGGGGGCCAGTTATTCCGGTTTCTCTTTCAACTTTTTTGGATTGTTCATTTAAGATTTGAAATACCCGCCTCAAATTGTCGATAATATTTGATATGATAGGTTTTTTATCGCTCATGTCTCATCCTTTAAAAAAGTTCTTGCAATTTTGTAATAGCTAATATAGTTTGTATGCAAATCAATTGTATTGATAACATTATGTGCTGTTGTTATAGGTTGTTAGCATGATAAAATGTAAAAGTAAAGAAAAATATTGCTCAAAAATTGATTTAATAAGATTTTCAAAAAAGTATATTTTGATAATATCTATTATTTTTTGTGCATTACTCAATAGTTCATTAGTTAACGGGCAAGAACTTATCCCTTCTCTAACAGGTAAGTGGTTAGGAACAGTATTATATCAGGCAACTTCTAATGGTTTTACTTCATCAAAGGATTCCATAAATCTTAATATTTTAAAGCAGTCGAGTTTAGAGTTTAAGGGAAATGCGGAAAGAATAAGTAATGGAAAGAAGACATTATGGGTTTTTGGAGGGTATTTAGGCAAAACAGGTAGGAATATTTGTCTTATCAATGAGGACAATAAAAAAATGCTGATCGGCTACATAATGACTAATGATTTAATAAAACTTTATAGTTGGGACAATGAAAACAATAGAGCTATTGTTTATATACTAAAAAAAATCGAGTCCACTGACAATTTTAAAAGCAATAAGCAGCTAGGACTTAATACACTTAAAAACAGTAGATAATGAATCAAAAGTTCCATAGATATTCATTACCTCTGCAAATAATTAATTAAAAATATTATGAGGAGAAAAGTTATGAAAATGAAAAAAACGATTATTTTTTTGTGTCTGATTATTTTTGTGCTGGCTTACGCGGGATGTGCGGAAAAGCATTTAACAAAGAGTGATGGAAGCACTTCTGCACAAAAAGAATCGGCAATCAAACAAAATGAGCAGCCCGGCATGGGCGGGACATCAGCGAATCAAGAAGAATCGGCAAAACGAAGTATTGGCAAAGAACAAACAACAATGGAACCGGCAGTGTCACAGGTTACGGCTGACCTGAAGGATATTCATTTTGATTTTGATCAATATAGCATTGGTCAGGAAGACAGAAAAATTCTTTCCAGTCACGCCGATTACCTTTTAAAAAACAAGATGGTCAAAATTGTTATTGAAGGAAATTGCGATGAGAGAGGAACTACAGAATATAACTTGGCGCTGGGAGATCGCAGAGCACAAGAAGCAAGGAAATTCCTTGTTAATTCCGGTGTGGATCAAAAAAGGATAAAAACAACTAGTTATGGCAAAGAACGTCCTTTCGATCCTGATCATAATGAAGAAGCCTGGGCAAAAAACAGAAGAGATCATTTTGTTGTTAGTAAATAAACTGGTCGTAAAATTGCCGGAAACAATTTCAACCAGAGCATGGCCCGTTACATAAAACGGGCTATGCAGGCTGATAAGTAATATTTGGTTTTATTTGAGGAGCATGTGAAATGATATTACATCGAATCGTTTTCTTCATCTCAATATTAGTCAGCCTGTTAATTGGTTACTATGACTACCAGACCGGTACACAAATTTCGATGCTGCTATTCTATGCAGTTCCGATCCTTGTTTCTTCCTGGTACTGCGGTAAGCTGGAGGGCATTATTGTAGCGTTTTTTGCGGCTTCGAGCTGGCTGATAGACAATCTGACTAATCAACCATATGGGGGAAATGTTACCATTATCTTTTGGAATGCCTTTACCCGGCTAAGTATCTTTGTACTAATCGCCTACATCATCTCATTGCAGGCCCAATTGCGAAGTGCACTTGAACGTGAAAAATTACGAGCAAACACCGATAGATTGACAGGGTTGTTGAACAAGGAAACCTTCCGTGGGCGGGTTGAGGATGAGATACTTAGGTCGCGACGCTACAATCACCCCCTTTCACTTGCTTTCATCGATTTGGATAATTTCAAGCAGGTCAACGACATCCAAGGACATGCGCGGGGTGACAAGCTCTTGCAACAGATAAGTGACATTATTACCCATACCATACGAGGAATCGACATCGCCGGACGTGTCGGTGGCGATGAATTCGCCATTTGTTTACCGGAAACTAATGAAGAACAGGTAGGCAAAGCTATAGATAAACTGGTTAAGGCTCTGGCCATCATGACCAACCAATCCGGATGGCAGGTAACAGCAAGTATTGGAGTAGTAACTTGCACAGAAGTCTGTTTCACTGAAACCTACGACGTACTTCTGGGAACGGCTGACAAACTGATGTACGCTGCCAAGGAAAAGGGAAAGAATGCTGCGGAATTTGAAACTATCGGTGCAGGTAAGAATGCAAACCTACAAGATATTCAATATCGCTTGCCCATATTGAGCCACCCTTTTTCCATTATTTTACCTTACGGCAAAGCAACTTCCACATTCCATCAGCATCTGCTCGAAAATAAGTCGTAGCTGAAGAAGGATGTTGCATTTTAAAGGGAGATAAATATGGAATCGGGTTTTTCAGCAATGGCCGAAGTGGCCGCCACACTTTTTGGACTTGTGATGGTGTCGCTTGTCTTTGCCTATAATACAGCTATCTCAAGAATAGACAGCATCGGTGATTTTTCGCATTTCGCTTCATGGGTATGGGCTGCCGGGTTTTCTTGCTTCATCTATTTTTCCTGTTGTTTTCTTATTTCTTTTCGATTGATGGAAGATGAAACTTGGATTCCCGCTATTGTGGGTATTGTCGTGGCGAATACCATTCTACTGTTCGTTTCCCTCTACAAAGAGCTTCACTGGCTAAGTATAATGACCCTTGAGGACCGTTCAAAATTCAGAGGCTTATATCGGACACAAGCTATATTGCCCATCATTATTTTTATATTCTTCCAAGTTACGATCTGGAGAGCCATCATGCGACTATCAATAAAATCTTTTGAGTCGGCGATGTACACTGCATTGACGTACACTCTTTTTCTTGCGGCGATGAGGGCTGTGATTCTGGTAGGAGCGTCGTTTTCTGCAATCGTCACATTGCACAACTGCAAAAATAGAAAGAATGAGTAAAATATTGCAGCCATAAATATTATGCGTTTGATCCAATGCATAAAAAAAGACAGTAATTGAATGAAAAAGAGATATTACGTAAGTGAATGAGGAAATCTTATATGAAAAAAAATATTTACCTGATTGCAGGATTTATATTGATGAGTTTTGTTCTGATGAATACCAAAAGCTATGCCGCCGAAAGCAAAATTGGATTTATCAATCTACGAGAAATAATGGAAAACTCGAACGCAGGCAAAAAAGCAGGTGAGGAATTCAAGAAATTATATGATAAGAAGCGTGAAGAACTTGCTGCGGCAGAAAGCGCCCTGAAAAAACTCAAGGACGAATTAGATAAGCAGGGTTCAATCATGACTGAAACCGCCCGTCAGGAAAAAGGAACTACCTATCAAAAAAAATTACGCGATTATCAATTGTTGGTTGAGGATTCAAATAAAGAACTGAAATTACGGGATGAAGAAATCGGCCGTAAACTTCTTCCCCCAATTATGAAGGTCGTACACAAAATAGCCGAAAAAGAAAAATATACTTTAGTAATCGATGTTGCCAGTATGCCGTTGCCCTATTATGCAAAAGAAAATGATATCAGCAAAAAAATAATTGAAGAGGTCAATAATCTTCCGAACATTGAAAAATAGGTGTTTCGAGGGAAAGTACAGGGCAGCGACGATCCTGAGCATCCATCCCAGTACCTTAAGAGTGATAATGCATAAGCTCTAAATGGTTCGGCCTCAGACAAAAGAACCGGATCATGCTGTCCATATTCCTTTAAAGTACCCCTCAATATATTGAGGCTCCACCAAATACTGAGGCCAAACGAATCATTTCATACTTCTACGCTGTTCCTGCTGTTAATATAAACAACTGTTATTAAAGGACGAATCAATATTCCTATACTCCTTCGGCTATGGCAGACTATTTGCAGTTATATTGATCAAGTCAATTGGATCATTGAAGCTTTCCGTGGCAAGTCGCGGAGAATCTTCAATTATTAAGGATTAATATTATTCAGTATTCGTTCGCTTTCCTTGCAGCAAACTATGAGGAAATGCGCTCTACCGGATTCAAAGTGAAAGGATGCTAATATGATTGAACACAAAAAGCCATCTGATTCGGATTCAGATGCGAATTTCCTTGGGTGGCGGGGAGAATTTCCGGGAGAAATTTCCCCACTTTTCAATATTACAGTTGCGGATCAGCCATTGTATCAGTCTACAGTGAGTGAATCGACCTTACGCAGACCGCACCACCTGGTTCTGCGAAGTCCCTCTCCATATCCGGAGACGGAATCATCTCCCTGGCATAATCTGGGAATCGAGTTGAATCATCCTAAGACCGCAAGAGAGGCAATAAAAATGGCCGGATTGGATTATACCGTCATGAAGAAGCTGATAGAATTTAACCCGGGGTTGAAGCAAGATACGTATGCAACAGTGCGAACGGATACCCATGATATTCTGGGCGTTGTCAACAAGAGTTACAAACTCATTCAGAACATCGATGCTTTCACATTCTTCGATGATTTGGTTGCTGAAAATGAAGCGATATATGAGACCGCCGGAGTTCTTGGTAAAGGTGAATGTATTTGGATTCTGGCGAAACTTCCAGGTTACATTAATGTCCATGGCAACGATATGGTCAACAAATATCTCTTACTCACAAATAGTCATGATGGCAGCTCACATGTTCGAGTGAAGCTTACTCCCATCCGTGTCGTCTGCAATAATACTTTGACGGCCGCATTGCAGGGAGCGGGAGAAGTCCAAATCAGTCATACACCAAACTCTGCACAGGATTTGGAACAAGCGGGTGCAATGCTCGGATTATCAAATTACTTATACGAACAGCTCGAAGTTATGTTCAACAGTATGGCGGCCAGGAAGATCACGGATGGGCAATTGCGGGATTATGTACAGGCATTGGTTCCGGATAACGAAGAGACCGAGAACACTGCAAGAACCGAGAATATCCGGAACAGCGTGCTTCAGCTGCATGAATCCGGCCGAGGCGCACATCTGGCTCGCGGGACATGGTGGGGAGCTTTCAACAGTGTAGCCGAATACACAGACCACATGATGTTGGATGAAGATTCAAACACGCGATTGAATTCAATCTGGTTTGGCCGTGGAGAGCAATTAAAGTTGAAGGCATTCCGTTTAGCGGAGAAAATGCTGATAAGGCCTGAATCCATGATTCAAGCAACCAATAAAGCTGGTGTGTTTTGAGTTCGAATTATCCCTGCCTTTGTTGTTTGTGCCTTCCAGGTGGGCACAATATGATGCGGTTATCATGCATGGCAGGCAAGGATTCGTGATTTGTAATCGGCCATGTTGGGATGAAGGTGTCCGAGGTGGAGGTCATGAAGAGCACGAAGGACGACGCTAGAGGAAAGAAAGGCATCGTTCCTCGGTTATACAAGATTAATTTGGGCGCGGTATTAAACGTTTCCAACGCCGCCTGAGGAGAGCTGTGGCGCTGGAATAACAAAAAAGGAGGATATGCTATGAAACTTAACATAAAGGCTTTCGGACTGGCATTTGGGCTTCTATGGGGCTTCGGTTTGTTTTTCGGTACATGGTGGATGATAATTATAGGGAAAGCATTGGGAGCGCCGACGCTCATAAGCAAATTCTATATAGGGTACAGCATTACTCCCATAGGCAGTCTGCTAGGCTTGGTCTGGGCTTTTTTCGATGGTTTAATAGGCGGAGCAATTTTTGCCTGGTTATATAATAAACTCAGTTCCAAGGAAAAATAAAATCCACAGAGAATGAAAATGCGTAAAAGGTGTGGAGGTATGACCTGAAATGGATATGAACAAAGAATCTGCAATTATGCGTGATTTTCATCAAATCAAATAGCAGGGGCAAAATAATGAAAGAGAATCCTTTGAAACAATTGGCAACACTCGGCCAATCTATCTGGCTGGACTATATCCGGCGAGATCTGATCGCCAGCGGTGAGCTTCGACGTTTGATTGAAGAAGATGAACTACGAGGGATGACCTCGAATCCATCCATATTTGAAAAGGCAATAGTTGAAAGCAACCTTTACGACAAGGATATTCACAATATGGCCCTCAAGAAAATGGATGTTAAAACGATCTATGAATCTCTCAGCCAGCGCGATGTACAAAATGCGGCTGATGAGTTCAAGTCTGTGTATGAAAAGACTGAAGGCAAAGATGGATATGTCAGCCTGGAGGTCAACCCTCATCTGGCGCATGACACCAAAGGTACAATTGAGGAAGCCCGACGATTATGGACCGCACTGAACAGGTCTAACGTTTTGATCAAAGTTCCGGCGACGTCCGATGGTCTGCCTGCTATCCGGCAACTCATTAGTGAAGGGATCAATGTCAACGTGACTTTGCTCTTTGGGTTGCCTCGGTATCGACAAGCTGCTGAATCATTCATTGCAGGTCTTGAAGCGCGCGTAGTTCAAGGGAAAACGTTGGAACATATAGCATCAGTGGCCAGCTTCTTTTTAAGCCGTATTGACACCCTGGTGGACCCGCTGGTGGAGAAATTCATCGAGCCAGACGGCAAGAAAACGGAAATTGCGAAGAAGGTGCATGGACAAGTGGCTATCTCAAGCGCTAAGGCGGCTTACCAAATCTATAAGGAAATTTTTGGCAGTAACAGGTTTAAGAAGCTGGCTGATAAGGGCGCTTCTGCACAGCGGTTGCTCTGGGCCAGCACAGGCACAAAGAACCCGGACTACAGCGATATAAAATATATTGAACCAATAATCGGTTCGGACACCGTAAACACAGTTCCGCTTAAAACCATCGATGCTTATCGTAATCACGGTGATCCGAAATTGCGACTCGAACAAGATGTAAAGGAAGCCTATTGGATAATGGCACGATTACAGGAACTCGGGATCAGTATCGACAAGATAACTCAGCAACTTGAAGACGAAGGCGTCAAGAAATTCGATGAGCCATTCGACAAGCTGATGGCGGCCTTAACAAAAAAGGCATCAGAGTAATTAAAGAGAGAATGATGGAAGTAAGCCCTTATGCAGGAAAACCTGCCGAGCCAGCGATGCTTATTAACGTACCCAAACTCATCACGGCTTATTATACTGAAGTGCCTGACCCGAAGGTTTCAGCGCAACGTGTTGCGTTCGGCACGTCAGGGCATCGTGGTTCAGCCTTCGATAAAGCCTTTAACGAAAGACATATTCTCGCCATCAGTCAGGCCATTTGTCTCTACCGAAAACAGCGGAAGATCGATGGTCCTCTGTTTCTCGGCATGGACACGCATGCCCTTTCAGTGCCGGCTCTTGCCAGCACTCTTGAAGTGCTGGCCGCAAATGGGGTGGAAGTCATGATCGCGGATAAAGATGAATACACCCCGACCCCTGTTATTTCTCACGCGATTATTACATTCAACCGCGGGCGCAAGACAGGACTTGCCGATGGCATCGTCATCACGCCTTCGCATAATCCGCCTCATGATGGAGGTTTCAAGTATAATCCTCCTAACGGCGGGCCGGCGGAAAGCGATGTTACAGATTGGATCGGGGCGAAGGCAAACGAATTTTTAGAAAATGGACTTCTGGGTGTGAAAAGGATTTCTTTCGAGAAAGCCCTTCGCGCCTCCACAACGCACCGGCATGACTATCTCAATTCATACATTGCTGATCTCGCCAATGTGCTTGACATGGACGCCATTCGCGGCGCGAAGATCAGCATGGGAGTCGATCCGCTCGGCGGCGCCGGGGTCCACTACTGGGGCCCGATTGCCGAGCGCTATGGTTTGAACCTCACGGTCGTGAATGATGTCGTCGATCCAACTTTCCGTTTCATGACTGTGGATTGGGACGGCCAGATCCGCATGGACCCATCCTCACCCTATGCGATGCAGAGGTTAATCGGCCTGAAGGATCGCTTCGGTATCGCTTTTGCCTGCGACACTGATCACGACAGGCACGGGATTGTCACCCGAAGCGGGGGGTTGCTTGCTCCCAATCACTACCTTTCGGTCATCATTTTCTACCTTTTTCAACACCGGCCAAAGTGGCGCAAGGAAGCGGCGGTCGGTAAGACGGTCGTGAGTAGCCGGATGATCGATCTTGTCACCGCGAAGCTTGACCGTAAACTCTACGAGGTGCCGGTTGGCTTCAAGTGGTTCGTGGACGGTCTGCTCGACGGCTCGCTTGGCTTCGGCGGCGAAGAAAGCGCCGGGGCCACTTTTGCTCGTCTGGATGGCAGCGCCTGGACGACGGACAAAGACGGAATCGTCCCGGCTTTGCTTGCGGCAGAGATCACAGCCCGAATGGGCCGCGATCCCGGCGAAATCTATCGTGAACTCACACGCGAGTTCGGTGAGCCGGCCTACGACCGCGTTGAGGCACAATGCACTCCGGATCAAAAGGTACTTTTGGCGAAGATATCATCCCGGCAGGTTAAGATCACCGAACTGGTGGGTGAAAAAATCCGGACCATCCTCACCCAAGCACCGGGCAATGGCGCGTCCATAGGTGGAATAAAGGTGATTTCCGAGAGCGGATGGTTCGCGGCGCGTCCGTCAGGGACCGAAGATATCTACAAGATATATGCGGAGAGCTTCCGTGGAGCGGATCATTTACGTAGTATCCTGGAGGAAGCACAAACAATCGTCAACGACGCTCTTGCGGTATAGGTGTCACCAGGAAATACCTTGAGGAAAAAACATGATTGAACAGAAAAATGCGCGTGATATTGCGTTGCAGCCACATGCCATCACTGATGCTGAGTTGGAAATGCTTCAGCGGGAATCGTTCAGCTACTTTCTGCAGGAGACGAATCCGGACAACGGGCTGGTGATCGACAAGACCGCAGCGGATTGGCCTGCCAGTATTGCCGCTACCGGTTTCGCGTTGGCGGCTTACCCAGTGGCTGTCGAGCGCGGGTTTATGCCGCGGCACGCGGCGGTAGAACGAACGCTGACTACATTGCGTTTTTTCTGGAACAGTCCGCAAGGCCCCGAACCCGACGCCACCGGCTACCAGGGATTTTATTATCATTTTCTTGACATGAGGACCGGCCGGCGCGCCTGGCAATGTGAACTGTCAACGGTAGATAGCGCTTTTCTGCTGGCGGGTGCGTTAACGGCGGGAGATTATTTTGATAAGGATACGGCCGACGAGCATGAAATCCGCACCCTCGCTGACACACTTTATCGCCGCGCGGATTGGCAATGGGCGCAAAACCTTGGCACAACGGTTACGCACGGCTGGAAGCCCGAAAGCGGATTTCTCGGATACCGTTGGGAAGGCTATGATGAGGCGATGTTGCTGTATGTCCTGGGACTGGGCTCACCCACTCACCCATTGCCCGAGAGCTGCTATACCGCGTGGACTTCGACTTATCGGTGGGAACGCTGTTACGGATATGAATATCTTTACGCCGGGTCCTTATTCACGCACCAGCTCTCGCATGTCTGGATCGACTTTCGCGGCATTCAAGACGCGTTCATGCGCGGCAAGGGCATCGACTATTTCGAAAATAGCCGCCGCGCGACTTATGTGCAACAGCAGTATGCGATGGACAACCCGCTCAAGTTCGCGGGCTATGGCCGCAATTGCTGGGGGATTACCGCAAGCGATGGCCCCGGCCCGGACACGATCAACGTGAACGGCATCGAACGCCGATTCTTCGATTATGTGGGCCGCGGTGTGCCGTATGGGCCCGACGACGGCACCATTGCGCCATGGGCGGTGGTGACATCGCTGCCGTTCGCGCCGGAGATCGTGCTTCCCGCGATCGACTATCTGGTACACGAGATCAATTGGAAAATAGACCACCCCTATGGCTTCAAGGCGACATTCAATCCGACCTACCCGGTAAAATCGAGCAATCCCTTTGGCTGGGTATCACCTTGGCATTTCGGGCTTAATCAAGGGCCGATTGTTTTGATGATCGAAAACTATCGTACCGGCTTATTGTGGCGATTGATGCGAAACTGCCCATACATCGCCGGCGGCTTGAGGCGTGCGGGTTTTAGCGGGGGTTGGTTATGACTCCTGAGCTTGTGGACAGCATCCCGGAAGTACCGGTTCGCGTTTTGTATGGCGCCACTACGCCGGTACCGGCAGTGCAATTGCTGTCGAACGGCCGATACCACGTGATGATCACGAATGCGGGAGGCGGCTACAGTCGCTGGAAGGACATCGCGGTCACGCGTTGGCGCGAAGATAGCACGCGAGACAATTGGGGCACGTTCTGCTATCTGCGCGATGCGGCGAACGGTACGTTTTGGTCAACTACCTATCAACCGGCACTCAATCCATCCGCGGTATATAGAGCAGAGTATTTGGAGGAGTGCGCGGTATTCCGGTGTTTTGAACAGGGCATGGATACCTGCACGGAGATTGCCGTTTCTCCGGAGGATGACATCGAAGTACGTCGAATTGGCATCACCAACCGCTCAGGAGCACGCAAGGTAATCGACCTGACGAGTTATGCGGAAGTGGTTCTCGCATTGGCTGCTGCCGACGCTGCGCATCCCGCTTTCAGCAATCTTTTTGTCCAGACAAAGATCGTCCGTGAGCAGCAGGCAATCCTGTGTAATCGACGGTCCGGCGCCGCCGGCCATGCGTCCCTGTGGATGTTTCACCTGTTTGTTCCCAGTGATTCGTTTCCGGGCGACATCTCGTATGAAACGGACCGGATGCGTTTCATTGGCCGAGGAAATACGCCTGTCAATCCGCAGGCGATGCTTAATGTCGCGGCGCTGTCGGGCAGCGATGGTTCCGTACTTGATCCGATTGTCGCTATCCGATGCCGGATAACACTGGAACCGGAACAATCGGCAACAGTTGCTTTCATCACCGGCATCGGTGAGACCCGTGACGCATGCTTGAAACTCATCGAAAAATACCAGGATACGCATTTGACCGATCGCATCTTCGGCCTGGCATGTATGCACAGCCAGGCGATCATGCGGCAGCTCAATGCGACCCGGGCCGACACACAACTCTATGGCCGGCTCGCCGACTCTATTATTTACGCCAATGCTTCATTGCGCGCCGATCCTGACATTATTATCAAGAACCACAGGGGACAATCTGGTTTATGGGGCAATTCAATTTCCGGGGATTTACCGATCGTGCTGTTGCAGATAGGGGAACCTGCCAATATCGATTTGGTGCGCCAGTTATTGCAGGCCCACGCTTACTGGCGTTTAAAGGGACTGACAGTCGATCTGGTGATCTGCGGCTCAGAAGGTGCCGGCAACCGGCAACTGCTTCATGATCAGATCGTGAAGCTGATCGCCACTGACGCCAAAGCCGATCTTAGCGATAAGCCGGGCGGAATATTCGTGAGACTGGCGGAGCCATTGTCGAGCGAGGACATGATTCTGCTTCAGTCGGTTGCCCGCGTGGTGCTTGATGACAGAGGTGGCACGCTGGCGGAACAGATCAAACGGCGCAGCCTTGCTGAGGCCGTTGTTCCGCTTTTTATACCAACTCAAACCCTGCACACAGAATCAGCGGCGGCCGTCAAGTCTTCTCTTGGCGATCTGATGTTTTACAACGGGTTTGGCGGATTTACACCTGATGGAAGCGAGTACGTCGTTACGATCGCACCCGGTCAGATGACACCGGCGCCGTGGGTGAACGTACTAGCGAATCCATCATTCGGCACCATCGTTTCGGAAAGCGGCTGCGCCAACACATGGAGCGAGAACGCACAGGAGTTTCTACTCACGCCCTGGTCGAACGACCCCATAAGCGATTCCGGCGGCGAAGCCTTTTACCTTCGGGACGAAGAAAGTGGACACTTCTGGTCGCCTACGCCCTGGCCCAGCCGTGGAGAGGGATATTACGTTTGCCGGCACGGATTCGGATACAGTGTGTTCACCCATACAGAGGATGGTATTGACTCCGAACTGCGGGTTTATGTGGCGTTGGATGCACCGGTCAAGTTCGCGGTGTTGAAGGTGTGCAACAAATCAGGCCGGTTGCGCCGCCTCTCCGTCACCGGATACATTGAATGGGTGCTGGGAGACTTGCGGCCAAAATCGATGATGCATGTGATCACGGAGATCGATCCCGACAGCGGCGCGCTCTTGGCGCGTAATGTATACAACGAGGAGTTCGGCGCACGGGTTGCTTTTTTCGATGTGGACGATGCGACGCGAAGTTTCAGCAGCGACAGGACTGAATTCATTGGTCGCAACGGAACGCTAACTAATCCGGCTGCAATGTCGTCGTCGCGTCTTTCCGGCAGGGTAGGCGCGGCACTTGATCCCTGTGCCGCAATCCAGGTACCGTTCGAGCTGGCCGATGGGCAGGAACGCGAGATCACTTTCAGGCTTGGAGCGGCTCAAAACGGCGATGATGTGCACCAGGTGGTGCAGCGTTTTCGAGGATCTGCTGCAGCGCGCAGCGCGCTCGAAGTCGTCACGAACTACTGGAAGCATACCCTCGGCGCGGTAAATGTTGAAACGCCCGATCCATCCATCAATATGCTGGCCAATGGCTGGCTGGTCTATCAAACCATGGCTTGCCGACTGTGGGGACGGAGCGCGTTTTACCAATCATCGGGCGCTTTCGGTTTTCGCGATCAACTGCAGGACGTGATGGCACTCGTTCATACCGAGCCTGACCTTGTGCGTGCGCATTTGCTCCTCTGCGCATCCCGTCAGTTCAAGGAAGGCGATGTCCAGCATTGGTGGCATCCCCCGATGGGCAGGGGTGTTCGTACCCGTTGTTCGGATGATTTCCTTTGGCTGCCATTCGCGGCGTGCCGCTATGTTTCGAGTACCGGTGATACCGGAGTACTGAATGAGTCCATCCATTTTCTGGAAGGCAGGCCGATCAAGCCGGAGGAAGAATCGTACTATGAACTACCCGGCCGGTCAGCCGAAACAGCGACGTTATACGAGCATTGCGTGCGGGCAGTACAAAGAGGCCTTTGCTTTGGCGGACACGGCCTGCCGCTCATGGGTACCGGTGACTGGAACGACGGTATGAATAAAGTGGGCGCACAGGGTAAAGGCGAAAGCATCTGGTTGGGGTTTTTCCTCCATGATGTGCTCATACAATTCGCTGAAGTTGCAAAGCTGCATGGTGATCCGGCTTTCGTCGAACTTTGTTACAAGGAAGCGGCAAAGCTTCGTCAGAATATCGAGCAGCATGGCTGGGATGGCGAATGGTACCGCCGCGCCTACTTCGACGACGGTACGCCGCTGGGATCGGCAAGTAACCCCGAATGCCGGATTGATTCTATTGCGCAAAGCTGGTCTGTTTTATCCGGGGCGGCTGATGCCAAGCGCTCGCGCATGGCCATGGACGCGCTCGACAAGCACCTGGTGCATCGTGATGATGCAGTGATCCAGTTGCTAACACCGCCATTCGACAAATCGATTCCGGACCCGGGCTATATAAAGGCGTATGTTCCCGGCGTCAGAGAGAATGGCGCGCAATACACACATGCGGCAGTCTGGGCAGCGATGGCATTTGCCGCCATGGGTGACAACCGTCGCGCATGGGAACTGTTGTCGATCATCAATCCGGTGAACCATGCCTTGAGCGTCGAGTCGATTGCAATTTACAAGGTAGAGCCGTATATCGTCGCATCCGATGTTTATGCGCTGTCGCCCCATACCGGCCGCGGTGGCTGGACCTGGTACTCGGGTTCGGCGGGCTGGATGTATCGGTTGATCGTGGAATCAATTCTGGGACTGCGGCTCGAAGCGGACAAGCTGTATATAGAACCCTGCATTCCTGAGCACTGGGCGTCGTTCAAGATGAACTATCGGTATCGGGAGACGGTCTATTACATCACGGTATGTCAAACGCAGGCAGCGGACGGTGTGACTCTGTTGACGGTCGACAACATTGAGCGGCATGACCTTACAATTCCTTTAGTTGATGATCGGCAGAAACACAAAGTCGATCTGCGAATTCACATTGCACGTGGCTAATGCAGCACAGCAGTGATTCGATTTCGAATAGATGAATGAAAAACGGTATGGAAAAGAGACCGGATGAGAGAAAAGACCGGAATTAAATTTTTGTTTGTGGATATTGGCGGTGTGTTGCTCACTGACGGATGGGGTCACGCGTTCCGCAAATTGGCGGACAAGGAGTTCGACCTGAATTCGGAAGAGATGGAAACCCGGTATAACCAGATACTCGATACTTACGAGTTGGGTAAACTCACCATTGAGGAATACCTCAGATGGGTGGTGTTCTACGAAGAGCGGTCATTTACTCCGGCTCAGTTTCGGGAATTCATGTTCGCCCAGTCGAAGCCTTATTTCAAAATGATCGAGTTGGTCCGTCGCCTTAAAGCAAAGTATGGATTGAAGATTGTCGTAGTCAGCAATGAAGCACGGGAACTGAATGAGTATCGGATTCGAAAATTCGAGCTGGACGGGTTTGTGGATTCTTTTATTTCTTCCTGCTTCGTCCACCTCCGCAAACCCGACGTGGACATTTTTCGGCTTGCTCTGGATATCACTCAGGCGAAAGCCCCGCAGGTAGTCTATATCGAAAACACCCCGATGTTCGTCCAGATCGCGGAAGGTTTGGGGATTCGAGGCATTCTTCATACGGATTATGTGTCCACGTGCGCAAAACTAGCTTCGTTCGGATTGCTAAATGACGAAGGAGTTATCCATGAAACCAGTTAACCCACGCATCCTGACGATTAATGGCGGCTCGTCGAGCATCAAATTCGCGGTGTTTGAGGCCGGTGACCCGCTCCGACGGATTCTGGAGGGCGGGGTTGAGCGAATCGGACTGCCGGAGGCCACGTTTGTGGTGAAAGGCTTGAACCAGATGGATAACTTTTCACGGTTAGTGACGGCGCCGGATCACACAGTGGCAGTATGCATTCTGATGGATTGGATCGAGGAACGCAGCAGGCTTGATGCATTGACCGCAGTGGGGCACCGCGTGGTGCATGGCGGGCCGAAGTATAGCAGGCCGCAGAGGATCACTGCGGAAATGGTTGAGGAACTGCGCCAGCTCAGTCCATTCGATCCTGAGCATATGCCGGAGGAGATCCTGTTGACCGAGGCGTTTCATCGCCGGTTTCCCGACCTGCCCCAGGTGGCGTGTTTCGACACGGATTTTCACCATGATCTGCCACGCGTGGCGCGGCTGTTGCCGATTCCGCGCCGTTACGAAGCGCAGGGTGTGCGGCGGTATGGGTTTCATGGGTTGTCATATGCGTTTCTTATGAGAGAACTGGCCCGCCTCGGCGGGATGGAGGCGGCGCAAGACCGGGTCATTCTCGCCCACCTTGGCAATGGCGCGAGTTTGGCGGCGGTGCGTGATGGCAAATCCATAGACACAAGCATGAGTTTCACCCCAACAGCCGGGGTGCCCATGAGCACACGCTCCGGTGATCTCGATCCCGGACTGGTTTGGTATCTGGCACGCACCGAGGGTTTCGATGCAAAACGATTCAATGAGATGGTCAATTTCCAGTCCGGGCTGCTCGGCGTGTCGGAGACCAGTTCCGACATGCATGACTTGCTTGACCATGAAACACAGGACGTACGGGCGGCTGAAGCGGTCGCGCTGTTTTGCTACCAGATCAAGAAATGGATCGGCGCATTCGCGGCGGCGTTGAGCGGACTGGATACGCTGGTGTTCGCCGGCGGCATCGGCGAGAAGGCACCCGTAGTCCGGGCCCGGATCTGCGAAGGGCTGGGATTCCTTGGAATCGAACTGGAAGAAAAGCGAAACGCGGCAAATGAAGGTGTGATTTCTATAGATTCCAGCCGGGTTATGGTCCGCGTCATTCACACAGATGAAGAACTCATGATAGCCGAGACGGTTTGTGACACTCTCGGCTTTGGCTCGAAAGAGTAAAAAAGGAATTCCGGCTAAGCGGCGGAACAATAATTTTGTATGAATCATTTTTCGGCGCAGTCTCCCTTAGCGAAACCGCCCATGACGGAGCAATAGGAATGCCGGCAATTGCGCAGACCACAATAAAACTGATTTATTAAACACGCTTTCAGCCAAGCGACAATAACGGATAAAAGCGAAACTCAAAAAATGAAAGGAGTGCTATTATGTTAAGGAAAGCCAAATCGCTAAAAGGTTATAAATTGCATAGCCGCGATGCGGAAATAGGAAAGGTCAAAGAATTCTACTTTGATGACCGACACTGGACGATTCGCTACCTGGTTGCCGACACAGGAAGTTGGCTTTTGGGCAGGCAAGTATTGATCTCGCCGTATGCGCTGGTCGGTGTGAATAAAGAAGGACAATACATAACTATCGATTTGACCAAAAAACAGATTGAGGACAGTCCGTCCTTGAACAGTGACAGGCCCGTCTCGCGACAATTCGAAGGGGATTACTATGAGTATTATGGATGGCCGATGTATTGGTACGGCCCATATATGTGGGGGTCTTATCCCTCTGTTGTGTATGATCGTGAAAAATGGAAAAAACCCACAAAAGGTGAGAAAGCGTGGGATCACCATTTACGCAGCACTTCTGCCGTGAGCGGCTATCACATCCAAGCCGCAGACGGCGAGATCGGCCACGTCGAAGATTTTGTAATCGATGACGAGACATGGGCAATTCGTTATCTAATCATCGATACACGGAACTGGTGGCCGGGGAAAAAGGTCTTGGTTTCAACGCAATGGATCGAGCGAGTTAGTTGGAGCGAGTCGACAGTCTTCGTCAATCTTCTTCGCGAGACCATCAAGCAATCACCGGAATACACGGAGGAGTTGCTGATAACTCGGGATTATGAAACCAGGCTGCATCGACATTACAATCGTCAAGGATACTGGGTCGATAAAGTGGCTGCCAAAAAGCATTCTCGCTGAAGTAAGCGCGAGAAAGGGTGTTGCGAATTATGAAAACAAAAAAGGCGTCTGAAAGGAACATTGCTATGAAGGTGAAAAATGGAGTTAGGAAAAACATCGCCGCGGAAATGAAGAAGTCGAACAAAATAGATAAACCATTATCGCCCGATCTGCTGCGAAAAATGAACGCGTATTGGCGTGCCGCGAACTATCTCTCGGTCGGCCAGATTTATCTCTATGACAATCCGCTGCTTCGGGAGCCGCTGAAATTGTCGCACGTGAAGCCGCTGGTGGTCGGGCACTGGGGAACGACACCCGGCCAGAACTTCATCTATGTGCATTTGAACCGGGTTATCAAAAAGTATGACCTGGATATGTTCTATATTGCCGGACCCGGTCACGGCGGCCCGGCGATTGTAGGCAATGTTTACCTCGAAGGAACTTGGAGTGAAGTTTATCCGAACATTACACAGGACGAAGCCGGTCTGAAAAACCTGTTTACGCAATTCTCGTTTCCCGGCGGGATTTCCAGTCATGTTGCTCCGACGACGCCGGGGTCGATTCACGAAGGTGGTGAGCTTGGCTATTCGCTCAGCCATGCTTTCGGGGCCGCATTCGACAATCCCGGCCTGATCGTCGCCTGTGTCATCGGCGACGGCGAAGCGGAGACGGGTCCTTTGGCGACCTCATGGCACTCCAACAAGTTTCTCAATCCGATTACCGACGGAGCAGTGCTACCGATCCTGCACCTCAATGGCTATAAGATTTCGAACCCAACCTTTTCTGCCCGCATCGAGCATGAGGAATTGGAGCAATTTTTGCGAGGCTGCGGCTGGACGCCTTATTTTGTGGAAGGCGATGACCCGGAAAAGATGCATCAACTCATGGCTGGTACTTTGGAAAAGGCCATCGAAGAGATCAGGCAAATCCAAAATAATGCACGGGACAAGAACGACTCCATTCGACCGCGCTGGCCAATGATCGTCCTCAAGTCACCGAAGGGCTGGACGGGACCGAAAGTCGTCGATGGTCTGCCAGTGGAAGGAACATTCCGATCACACCAGGTGCCACTCCTCGTGGATCCCGAGCATCCCGATCATATCCAGCAACTCGAAAGTTGGATGAAAAGTTACAAGGCAGAAGAACTATTCGATGAGAATGGCCGGCTCATGCCGGAATTGGCTGAACTGGCGCCTAAGGGAGATCGGCGGATGGGAGCCAATCCCCATGCCAACGGCGGGATTCTGCTGCGCGATCTGCACATGCCGGATTTCCGGGTTCACGCGGTGAATGTGCCTTCACCCGGAGCCGTTGACGAACAGGATACGCTTGTGCTGGGCAAGTACCTGCGTGACGTGGTCAAACTGAATCAGGATCAGCGAAATTTCCGGATATTTGGCCCCGATGAAACGCTTTCGAATCTTTTGGGCGCGGTTTTTGAAGAAACCAATCGTCAGTGGGACGCCCGAACGGTAAAGAATGATGAATTCCTCGCGCCCGCCGGACTCGTGCTGGATTCGATGCTCAGTGAACACCAGTGCGAGGGTTGGTTGGAGGGTTATCTGCTCACCGGACGGCATGGGCTGTTCAACAGCTATGAAGCCTTCATTCGCATCATCGATTCGATGTTCAGCCAGCATGCCAAGTGGCTGAAGGTAACGTTGGAACTGCCCTGGCGCCGGAAGATCGCGTCGCTGAACTATCTACTCGCCTCACACGTCTGGCAGCAGGATCACAACGGTTTCACGCACCAGGACCCCGGTTTTCTCGACCACGTCATCAATAAAAAGGCCGATATCGTGCGCGTATATCTTCCGCCCGACGCTAATTGCCTGTTGTCGGTCGTTGATCACTGCCTGCGCACTCGTCATTACGTCAACGTGGTGGTTGCGGGAAAACACGCACTGCCCCAATGGCTGACCATGGACGCGGCGGTCATGCACTGTACGGAAGGAATCGGTATCTGGCAATGGGCCAGCAACGATCAGGGTGCCGAGCCGGACGTGGTGATGGCCTGTTGCGGAGATACGCCCACGCTGGAGATTTTGGCGGCCGTTTCCATCCTTCGCCAGCATCTGCCTGAGCTGAAAATCCGGGTGATCAATGTCGTCGATCTGATGAGGTTGCAGCCTCAAGCCGAACACCCGCACGGACTGAGTGATACCAATTACGATTCGCTTTTCACTAAGAATAAGCATATCATCTTCGGCTTCCACGGTTACCCCTGGTTAGTCCACCGGCTAACCTACCGCCGGAACAATCGCAACCTGCATGTCCGCGGCTACGTGGAAGAAGGAACAATCACGACGGCTTTTGACATCAGGGTGCAAAACAAGCTGGACAGGTTCCACCTGGTGCAAGACGTGGTGGATCGCCTGCCGCAGTTGGGTTCCAAAGGGGCATACCTGAAGAAGATGGTGCATGACAAGCTCATTGAGCACAATCAGTACATCGACAAACACGGCCAGGACATGCCGGAAATCAGAGACTGGAAGTGGAGTCCGGAAGGAACATAGAAAGAGAAAGAGCTGAGAATGGAGGAGAAATAATGCGCATTGGCATTGCTGCGGACCATGGCGGGTTTGAGTTGAAAGTGCAACTGATTGCTGACCTCAAGACTGCCGGTTATGAGGTGGAGGACTTCGGCGCCCATGAACTGGTTAAAGGAGATGACTACCCTGATTTTGTGGTGCCTCTTGCCAGAGCTGTGGCGAAAGGTGAAATTACCCGGGGACTGGCCATCTGCGGCAGCGGTGTAGGTGCTTGCGTTGCGGCCAACAAAGTGCCCGGCGTGCGTGCGGCGTTGATCACTGATTCCTTCTCCGCTCATCAGGGGGTAGAGGACGACGACATGAACGTTATGTGTCTGGGCGGCCGGGTTACCGGATATGCTTTGTCCTGGGATTTAGTCCAGATGTTCCTGAATGCCAATTTTAAGGGGGACAAAAGGTTCAAACGCCGTCTTGAAAAAGTGGCTGCTTTGGAAAAAGAGAGGAAGGTTTAATTGGAGGTTTCAGAGATGAGTTCAAAAGAGCTTATAGTCACTGCCGGGGCAATGGTTGCTGAGCACAAAGGTCTTCTGGCCATGGATGAAAGTAATCCAACCTGCAACAAACGATTTGCCAGATTGGGGATTCCCCAGACCGAGGAGGCCCGGCGTGCTTATCGGGAATTGATTTTGACCACTCCCGGTCTCGGCGAGTGCATTAGTGGCGTGATCCTCTATGATGAGACCATACGTCAACAAAAGAAAGATGGCACTTCCTTTGTTAAAGTTATCACCGACGCTGGCATCATTCCCGGTATCAAAGTCGACACCGGCGCAAAGGACATGGCCGGTCATCCTGCAGAGAAAATAACCGAAGGTCTGGATGGATTACGCGACCGATTGGCTGAATACTTTCAAATGGGCGCTCGTTTTGCCAAGTGGCGCGCGGTGATTACCATCGCCGATGGCATTCCCAGCCGGGGTTGTATTGAGGCCAATGCGCATGCGCTGGCTCGCTATGCTGCCTTGTGTCAAGAAGCAGGAATGGTTCCCGTCGTCGAGCCGGAAGTGCTCATGGACGGCGGCCATACTCTGGATCGATGCTATGATGTAACGGAGGAAGTCTTGCAAACGGTTTTCAGCCAACTCTATATCCAACGAGTGATGCTGGAGGGTATGATCCTGAAACCCAACATGGTGCTTCCGGGATTGATCTGCCCCACACAAGAAACGGTGGATGAGGTGGCCGACGCCACGGTGGGGTGTCTCTTGCGAGCTGTCCCCGCTGCTGTTTGCGGGATTGTGTTCTTATCGGGCGGCCAATCCGGTGAACTGGCCTCGGCCCGTTTGAATGCCATGAATGTCAGATTCAAGTCGCGATTGCCTTGGGCGTTGGCGTTTTCGTTTGCCCGTGCCATCCAGCAACCGGCTTTGGAGATTTGGCATGGCGAGGAGGCCAACGTGCCCGCGGCACAGCAAGCTCTGTATCATCGGACCAAGTGCAATCGGGCTGCGCGTCGTGGCGAATATAATGCCACAGTGGAAAGGACTCGAACATGACAACGAATACCCCGCAACTTACAAAACGCGCGGCATGGCAGGCTCTGAAAGCCCATTACACAAAAATCCGGAATATGCATCTTCGGAAGCTCTTTGCGGACGATCCAAAGCGCGGGGAGCGCATGACAACTGAGGCCATCGGTATCTACTTTGACTATTCAAAGCATCGCATCACCGACGAGACGCTCGGGCTCCTCGTGCAATTAGCGGAGGAATCTGGCCTGCGTGCTCGCATCGATGCCATGTTCCGGGGCGAAAAAATCAACGTCACGGAGAAGCGGGCCGTCCTGCACGTGGCCCTGCGCGCTCCCAAAGGGAAATCCATCGTCGTGGACGGTGAAGATGTCGTGCCTAAAGTTCACGCCGTGCTCGATAAGATGACCGGTTTTTGCAACCGGGTGCGCAGCGGGGAATGGAAGGGCCACACCGGCATGCCGATCCGTAGCGTCATTAATATCGGCATTGGCGGATCTGATCTTGGGCCGGTCATGGCGTATGAGGCATTACGGCATTATAGCCGGCGTGACCTTACCTTCCGCTTTATCTCCAACATCGATGGCACTGACTTCGCCGAGGCTATACGCGACCTCGCCGCTGAGGAGACTCTCTTCATCATCTCGTCGAAGACCTTTACGACCCTGGAGACAATGACCAACGCGCACACAGCCCGCGACTGGGCTCTGAAGACTTTGAAACATCCCGCTGCTGTTGCCAGGCATTTCGTCGCAATCTCAACCAACGTCGGGGAAGTGGCTAAGTTCGGCATCGACACAGCAAATATGTTCGAGTTCTGGGATTGGGTTGGCGGGCGGTATTCGATGGACTCGGCAATCGGCCTCTCGACGATGATCGCCATTGGCCCTGAAAATTTCCGCGCCATGCTCGACGGTTTCCACCAAATGGACGAACATTTCCGTACTGCCCCTTTCGAGCGCAACCTGCCGGTACTCATGGGATTGCTGGGTATCTGGTACAACAACCTCTTTGATATACAGACCGTTGCTGTTCTTCCGTATGAACAGTATTTGAAGCGCTTTCCGGCTTACCTCCAGCAGTTGACGATGGAGAGCAACGGAAAGCACGTCACGCTTGACGGAACCGAGGCTGCTTATCAGACTGGGCCAATCTACTGGGGAGAGCCGGGTACTAACGGGCAGCATTCTTTTTACCAGATGATCCATCAGGGGACCAAACTCATTCCCTGTGACTTTATAGGATTTATTCAGCCTCTTAATAATCTGGGACGCCACCATGATTTGCTTATGGCAAACATGTTTGCCCAGGCTGAGGCGCTGGCTTTCGGCAAAACGCCGCAGGAGGTCCAAGGCGATGGCACACCCGCATGGTTGGTGCCGCATAAAACTTTCGAAGGCAACCGTCCGTCCAGTACGATCCTTGTGGAACGGCTAACTCCGGAGGCGTTGGGGAAGCTCGTTGCCTTCTATGAACACAGCGTCTTCACGCAAGGCGCAATTTGGCAAATTGATTCGTTTGATCAGTGGGGCGTCGAACTGGGAAAGGCCCTTGCCGTGCGAATTATCCCCGAACTTGAGACCGGGACCGAGCACCAACTCAAACACGACAACTCAACTAACACCCTGATCCAGCGATACAGGAGATATAAGAAATAGGCTGGTCACAGCGCAACGAAAGGAGTTTTATGATGAACAATATGATGAACTACACAAACGGATGGATGGGCGGAGGAATGTGGATTTGGACGGTGATCGGTGTACTGGTGGTGGTCCTTCTGGTTATCGTGATTACCAAGCTGTCCAATAAAAAATAGCGAGTTCACAACCCGCCTGAGAAGTGAACTGTTAGAACCATAGAAAACATAGTAGGAGACTCCCTATGAAGGAAAAGGAACACGTAACCGAACATAAACCGGAATCGAAACTGGGATCGAAGCCTGATGCGAAGGATGATCTCAAATCCCTGCCCATGTCTGAACTACAGGCAAAGTTGGGGTCATCGCCGGACGGTCTCACCCAAGCCGAGGCGCAGAAACGGCTGACCCAATATGGGCCGAATGAGATTGAAGAAAAAAAGACCAATCTGTTTCTGAAATTTCTCAGCTATTTCTGGGGTCCTATCCCGTGGATGATTGAAGTGGCGGTTATTCTGTCGGGTGTGGTCCGGCACTGGCCGGATTTTTTCATCATCCTGCTTCTGCTTCTGACCAACGCCGTCGTCGGATTCTGGGAAGAGCACACGGCGGGCAACGCCATCGAGGCCCTCAAAGCCAAGCTGGCGATCAATGCCCGGGTGAAACGTGACGGGAAGTGGATCAACCCGCCGGCGCGTGAGTTGGTGCCGGGCGACATCATCCGTCTGCGCCTGGGCGACATCGTTCCGGCGGATGCGCGTTTGCTAGATGGCGACCCGGTGGAGGTGGATCAATCCGCGCTGACGGGAGAGTCGTTGCCCGCCGAGCGTAAATCGGGCGACGCGGTATTCTCCGGTTCGATTATCCGCCAGGGCGAAATTGGCGCAATGGTCTATGCCACGGGGGCGAACACCTACTTCGGCAAGACGGCGCAATTAGTGCAGGAGGCACATACCGTCAGCCACTTTCAAAAGGCCGTTTTGAAGATCGGCAATTACCTGATTATTTTGGCGGTAGCTCTGGTGGCGGTGATTATTGGTTTCGCAATCTATCGTGGCGACGCAATCCTCACTACGCTGCAGTTTGCCTTGGTGTTAACCGTGGCCGCGATTCCCGTGGCGATGCCGACGGTGTTGTCGGTGACGATGGCAGTTGGCGCGCGCCTGCTCGCCAAGAAGCAAGCAATCGTGAGCAAGTTGGTGGCCATCGAGGAATTGGCGGGTGTTGACGTGCTGTGTGCGGATAAGACCGGCACTCTGACCCAGAACAAGCTGACGCTGGGCGATCCGTTCGGCGTGAACAGCATTCCTGCCGATCAAGTCATTCTCAACGCCGCGCTGGCGTCGCGTGCGGACAATAACGATACTATTGACCTGGCCGTCCTGGGGGGACTAAAAGACAAAGAGGCCTTGAAAGGCTATCAGGCGGTCCATTTCCAATCCTTCGATGCTGTGCATAAGCGTACCGAAGCCACCGTCAAAGCCAAAGACGGAAAGACGTTCAAAGTGACAAAAGGCGCGCCGCAGGTTATTTTGGCATTGTCGGCCAATGCCGGGCAAGTGAAGTCCGCCGTTGATAAGGCAGTCAACGAATTTGCGGCGCGTGGCTTTCGTTCGTTGGGCGTGGCGCGGGCCGAGGGCGATGGGCAATGGCAGTTTGTTGGCGTATTGCCCCTGTTCGACCCGCCGCGGGAAGATGCCAAAGCAACTATCGCGACCGCGCTGGCAATGGGCGTAAAGGTCAAGATGGTTACGGGTGATGCACTGGCTATCGCCAAAGAAACCGCGAAAAAGTTAGACATGGGCACAAATATTCTCGATGCCGGGGGCTTAGGCGATTCGAAAAAGCAAGAGACTACAGAGGTGTCCGAGTCCATCGAGAAGGCCGACGGTTTTGCTCAGGTATTCCCCGAACACAAGTTTCACATTGTGGATGTGTTGCAAAAACTCGGCCACATCGTCGGCATGACGGGTGATGGGGTAAATGATGCCCCCGCGCTGAAGAAAGCCGACTGCGGCATCGCCGTTTCAGGCGCGACAGACGCTGCGCGCGCGGCGGCGGCTATCGTACTGATGACACCCGGTCTGGCAGTAATAATTGACGCGATCAAGGAGAGCCGGAAAATATTCCAGCGGATGAACAGCTACGCGATCTATCGCATTGCCGAGACGCTGCGCGTGCTGTTATTCATGACGCTGGCGATACTGATCTTTAACTTTTATCCATTGACGGCGGTGATGATCGTAATGCTGGCGTTGCTCAACGACGGCGCCATCCTGTCCATTGCCTATGACAACGTTCATTATAAGGATCAGCCTGAAGCCTGGAATATGCGTATGGTGCTCGGGATCTCCACGGCGCTCGGTGTCATCGGGGTCGTCGCCGCCTTCGGGCTGTTTTATCTTGGCGAGCGCGTCTTTCATCTCGACCGCGCACACATCCAGACACTGATGTATTTGAAGCTGTCTGTGGCCGGACATCTGACGATCTTCCTCACGCGCACGCGCGGTCGTTTTTGGTCCATACGCCCCGCCAAGATTTTGTGGATAGCTGTGCTCGGCACGCAAATTGTGGCGACGTTGATTGCGGTTTACGGGTTGTTTATGACGCCCATCGGCTGGGGTTGGGCCGGGTTCGTATGGGGATATGCGCTGCTGTGGTTCCTCGTCAATGACAACGTGAAACTGCTCGCGTATCGGATTTTTGATCCCGCCAAAGCCGAGGTTAAGCCTGAGGTCAAAGCCGGGTCTAAAGCCGATCCAAAGTCTGATGCAAAACCCGAAGTTAAGCCCGAAGCCAAAGCTGAACCAAAAACCGATTCGAAGGCCGAGCCGAAAACTCAATCCAAACCTGAATCAGAGCCTAAAGCCGATACCAAGCCTGATGCCGAAGGTGATACTAAAATTTCGGCTAAAGCTGATGCCAAACCGGAAGCTAAAGCGGAGACCAAAGCTGAAGACAAAGCTGACCCCAATCCTGAGGTTAAAGCCGGGTCTAATACCGATCCAAAGCCTGATGTCAATTCCGAAGTTAAGCCCGAAACCAAAGATGAACCGAAAACAGATTCGAAGGCTGCGCCAAAACCAGAAGCCAATGCTGAAGCTGAGACTAAAATCAAAACAGCAGAGCCTAAGCCTGATGCCAAAGCTGAGCCTAAATCTGAAACCAAAGCTGAACCTCAACCTGAAGCTGAAGCCAAATCCAAGACGCCGTCCGATTTGACGCCTGGGCTTGTCAAGCGAGTCCATAAACTTTATGAGGAACTGGGACGCGAGGACATTCAAGCAGTTCAGGACTGGGAGAAGGCGGAGCGGGAGACTCGGAAAGATGAACCCAATAAATAAACAGACTCAAACCATAAATGAATTTATTGAGATCCTTAAAATATAAGGGATTGAAACAGTCGTCGATGTGCGAATAATAGCGGCTTCTGGCCACAATCCCCAGTATAACAGGGAAATATTAAATGAAATTTTAACCAGGAAGATAGAGGCTTTGAAGTCGCCTATGAAATGAATACTGCGAGAAAAATGTGTTGTACTTGCATTCTAATATGTTCGTTACTTCTATCTGTTATCCGCGCATTTTCTCTACGGCTGATTTATCTTGGAGACCTAGTGGGAGAAAGGATATTACTGTCTCCTCTCAAAGTATCCCTCACCATGTTGAGGCTCCACCAAATATTGAGGGTAAACGAATCATTTCGTACATCTCCATTATTCTCTCTTATTAATCTAACCACCTACTATTAAAGGATGAAATCAAAACTTCTTACTATTTTTAGTTGTTGGCAAGCTACTTGCTATTACTCTTTTATAATCCTGGTCATCTCAACCAAGATCAACTTGAAGGTTGAAGAGAAGAGTAAAGCAAACGAATTTCCGAATAGAGAAAAAGGGAATGAGCAGGATGCAATAAGAAGCACCTTCAGCTTTTGGAAGGTAAATAAGGAGGTTCCGACTATGTACTACTATTGGGGAATGCATGGATATTGGTGGTTTTTCTGGATCGTTCTCTGGATATTGTTCTTTTCCTTCCTGATGCCGGTGAGGCGGACTTACTACCGGCAAATGCAATCTCCTCTGCAAATCCTGCAAAGGAGATATGCCGCTGGGGAGATCACGAGTGAGGAATACGAAGAACGGCGGACCAAACTTCAGCGTGATGTCAATATTAAATAGGGATAGGCGACGATAATAACCTCCAGCCATGAAATCAAATCATGTCGTAACCGTCTCCTCATATATAGAAGGCGTCGCCCACAAGGTTGAAGTGACTGCGACGGCGCTATATGAGGCCGCGGCGTTTGGGCTAAAGGAGATCTGGGATAAGAGTTAAAAGTGTCCCGATATGCACAGCTAACATTCAAATAGTACAACTGTTTCTTCATGCGGAGTCGGGAAGTGCGTAACACATCCCTTAAACTAGCATAACCTATTCATCGTGCGTGTCACAAACCGCTACGTTAAGTTAGAGTTCACTCAAAATATCTTCATGAAAGAGAGATCATATGAAAAGAAATTCTAAACTGATCGGTACGATTTCAAAAATTCTTGTGCCATCAGACGGATCAAAAACAGCTAAAAAAGCAGCTGCGTATGCTGTTGACCTCGCCAAACAATTGAAAGCCTCAATTATTATAATGAGCGTTATTGATCAGCGTTCGCTGATATCCCGGATGGTTCCCGCATCGGAGACGGTAATGCACACAATAGAACCTCTTGAAGATTCTCTGAGAGAGGCTGCCGAAAGGTATGCCGGAGAAATAAAGAAACTGTGCGATAAAAACGGTGTCGCATCAAAGATTTCTATAAAGACAGGGCATCCTGTGGAGGAGATTGTGAAAGAGGCAAAGAGGTCAAAATCAAATCTCATTGTTATGGGCTCGCATGGAAGGAGTGCCTTATCAGCCGCAGTCCTTGGTAGTGTTTCCTATGGTGTTATCCACAATGATAAACGTATTCACGTGCTCATTGTGAGGGGTTGATTGAAATAGCTTTTTATATCCATTGACATTGATGCGCAGGATTATCTTAGAATTGACGGGATGGCGAAAGACTTAGGATTGAAATGGAAGCGGCAATTATTAATGAATTATATAAAACTCTCTCACTAGGACGCGGTGGCTTTTAAAAAAAACATGATTTTTAACTCTGATCTAAGCAGGTCGAAAAGCGATTGATAAAATGAAAGCAAAAGGAAATTTGATTTATGAACATTAAAGTTTTTTATTATTCAAAATGGCAAAAGGATGGGAAGTTAAATAGACACTGGGAGAGGGAATTTGATTCAATTGAAAAAGCAAAAGAATCAGTTAAAACAGAAAAGCCTTATCAAGCGTGGTTTAAATTAGAAAACGAGTTGTATTTTTATTTAGAACAGATTGGTTGGGAACAATACTTGAAAAATTTGACACCATAGTTGCCAGGTTAGCATTAGCGCCAGCAAACGTTAAAGATTAAACTTATTAAGGAACTGATACATCTTTATTTGCAAAGGATAACATTGATATTACATAAAAAAGATAAGGAGAATAATTCATGGAAAAACTTAATTTAACTTCCCAAGAAAAAGACGATCTGTTGATGGTCCTTGAAAGATACCTGCCGGACATCAGAAGTGAAATCGCGAATACGGATAGAAAAGAATTTCGCAAAGAACTGAAAGAGCGTGAAGTCTTCATGGCAGATCTTATTGGGCGACTGAAACACTGAACGTTTTTTTGAAGACATTACCGTTGCTACTCTAACCCCGCGCCGCTTGCGATCTCCAACAACGATGGAATTGCATAGATATGTGAACATAGGCCTCAGAATAGTTCGAAATTACATGTTACAAAAATTCTAAAGGTAGCAAGACATAGATTTTATCAGGCGTATTCCTGTTGTCGACTGGTTAACCCAATATTGCAATAAAGGGAGGCTCCAGGCAACGCGAAAAATAGCACCTATTTAGGTGCCTAGATCATGGAGGTAATCGAAATGAGAATGAGAAACTCTTTTGCAGCATTGATTTTTGTCGTAATTCTTGTCATTGGTGTAGGATTAGCATTTGCCATGTATAGAGTACCGGCTGACATGCAAAGAACAGGAATTATTGGATTCATTACCTTTGTTATCGCCTTTGTTGTTTCTTCTGCAATTAAGGTTGCGGATCAGTGGGAAAGGGTGGTGATATTGCGGTTAGGCAAGTTCCGCGCTCTCAAGGGTCCTGGACTGTTTTTCATTATTCCGGTATTTGATATGATTCCTTACTGGATCGATACCCGCGTCATCACGACTGGTTTCAAAGCAGAAAAAACCCTTACCAAAGATACAGTACCGGTGGATGTGGATGCCGTGCTGTTTTGGAAAGTTGTGGACCCCAAGAAGGCGGCCCTTGATGTGGCCGACTTTCAAAGCGCTATAAGTTGGGCCTCCCAAACAGCCCTGCGCGATGTGATCGGCAAGACCATGCTTTCAGATATGCTGGAAGGAAGGGACAAAATTAGCAACATGCTACAGAAGATTATTGATGAGCGCACCGAACCTTGGGGCATCAACGTCATCTCGGTAGAAGTAAAGGATGTTTTGATTCCCTCTGGTCTGGAGGATGCCATGTCCATGCAGGCGCAGGCGGAAAGAGAGCGCCAGGCCCGGGTGATCTTGGGTGATGCCGAGCGACAGATAGCGGAGAAATTTACCGAAGCTGGTAAGAGATATGAGGACAATCCCATTGCCTTTCATTTGAGGGCCATGAACATGCTTTATGAGGGTTTGAAGCAGAATGCAACGATAGTAATCGTTCCCAGCACAGCCGTGGAAAGCATGCAACTTGGGGGGCTTGCCGGGATGACAGCGCTGACCATGGGATTAGGTCAGGAGCGCGCAAACAAAGATAAGAAAATAGAAACAGCGAATAATGCATGATAGGGGAAATCATCATCAGTTCCGGCACTTGAAGATTTTTCCATCTGGGGTCGTGCTACTATAAAACTCGATCTTGGAGGCTTGACAACAATCAATGCTTCCAAGGAGGAATGGATGGATATCAAAATTTAGCACATTCACGCTAGAGTTTATCATTAACATCAGTATTAACGGACAGTATGCCATGAGCGCTATTTATAGGGCGAAAAACAAAATATTTTAAAGAGAGACTGAAAGACAAAGTTAATAAAAATATTAAACGAGGAGGCGAATAATGGAAGATATTAGAAGAATACTTGCTGTGAGTTGGATGACTCAATATTGTCAGAGGACAGTTCATTACGCGGTTTCACTGGCCGCAAAGTACGGTGCTGAACTTTCCGTGATTCATGTAATCGATACTTTATGGTCGCAAGGTTGGAATTTGCCCACAATGTCGCAGGAGGAATCCCGAGAGAAGGATGAGGAAAGAATTCAGTCGGAACTGGATAATATTATCAGCGGTGAAACAAAAGGAGGCGTAAAGATCAAAACTATTATTAAGGAAGGCGATCCAATTGAGGAAATTCTGAAGGTTATTGAGGAAGAAAAGATTGACCTGGTCATTTTGCGCGCCCATGAAGAAAGCCGTATCGAACGCCTGCTGGTTGGTGGAAGTAACGATGCGTTAATACGGAAAATGCCCTGCTCTATTTTATTGGTAAAAAAAGAACCTGATTCCGTTTAATATTAAACAACTTGATAAGTGGAATTTGCCTTTATAGGTGCTGTCAAGATTAAAAATCGTTTCTTTCCTATAGTAATTAATGGACTTAAGACATAGGAAAGAGCGATTTTTATTCTACAATCTATGAAAAATGTAGGGCTGTTTTGAAGTCGCCGTGAAATGTTTTATATAGAAGCGTAAAACGCCAAGATAAAATCATATATTTAAGATAAAATCTTGTTGGGAGGAGAGATGATGAAAAGACTTTTATGTATAACGGCATTGATAATGGTTTTTTTGTTTACAATTAACACAGCATTTGCTCAGACTTCGTTTAAGGTCGCTTGGAAGGAAGGCAAAATTCTGTGTTTGCTCGTGCCTCCAAATACAACAAAAGAACAACTAAAAGATTTTATTTATAAAATAAGACAAGAAAAGAAGGATAAAACATTATCAACATTCCTTCCTCCTGTTAACTTGGGATTGCCCGACAAATACACAAACTTTATTGTTTTTATCTTTTCAGACCCAAAATGGGCAACGATTGAAGAGTATAATAAATATGAAAAGGCAGAAATGAAAAGCAAGGTGGCACAAACATATTTGAACCATGTGGCTGCATCATATTGGTATGATCGTGATGACAGGGAATATGGTGCCCTCGGCCATAGCGATGGTGTTTTAAAATCCAACAATTACGAAAAATTATTTTGATCCGATGCTACTAACAAACCCCGCATACCTTCACCAACCGTGGCTTTCCGGTGTTTGGAGTTTAATCTTCAATCGCTTTTTTCTTACCTAAGTCTATCATATGTTTCGAATAAGCGTCAATCCGAAGTTGAGGTAACAGACAGACAGATTCATATTCGAGATGTTGGTTCAATTTTGGATTGACGCATGAAGAACTAAGCCGCGTGTTGTGGGCTATGGGGTTTCAATAGAGGATCTTCTCCCATAATTTACTAATACTTATCAAAAACAACCCTTTAATACCAGATCGAATGGGCTTGTCAATAAAAAAATGGTGCTTCTGCACCAACCTTATATATCTACCGCGCAGCGGTTTAGTTCTTCGAATAAGCGTCAATCCAAAATTGAACCAACGCCTCGAACCAGAATCTCTTCGTTTGCTAACTCAACTTTGGATTGACGCTTATTCGTAGTCCTCAAATCATCAGTCTTGATGGATATACAACCTTTCCCCTGAAAATGTACCTTACAAAAAAGGTTTTATTAAAGAGCTGTATGTGATCAACAGGAGGCTGGGCAGATCGTAAAAATTTTCCCTGCGTGCTCGTGGCAACATTCCTTTGTTCTTACGCCTGGCCAGGTCAGTTTCAATCACGGAGTCGTAACCACCAGTAAGGTCCGACCTTTGCCCTGTTCAATCTCTCCGGGTAATATTCCCCGAAGCTTGCTTCGAAAAGATTTGTATGAGATATTATTTATGTGAGCGAAAATATTCATAAGAGTCATAATGTATCGGTTTTATTGTATCACTTGGTATGTC
>Ga0224555_1001214_pt1 | contig 37000 bp, 29 predicted proteins | sample 714S23034metaG_FD_180687 | JGI IMG/M metagenome (GOLD analysis project Ga0224555, IMG submission 180687) | Peat soil microbial communities from Stordalen Mire, Sweden - 717 S2 30-34 | ecosystem: Environmental > Terrestrial > Soil > Wetlands > Peat | place: Sweden: Norrbotten County, Stordalen... | reverse complement strand
GCCGGTAGGATAGGCAAAAGCCAGAGTGACGAACTCGTCCTTGCTTTGGAATTTCGAGAACGTGTCGGCAAACTGCAGGGCCAGCGTGTTGGCGGCGCCTTGGTACGTATTCACCTGGCGGTGAAAGTTCGTGGCCTGGCTGCGATTGGCGTGCGCCCCGTCGTCGAACGCTTTGGCCAGGTCCATATAGCCTTGCACCATGCCGGAGGTCAAAATCAACATCCACGGCTGGGCGCGCGCGACGTATTCGTTTTGAGTGGACACAATGTTGCCCAAGTGTTCGACGGTCTTCTGATAGTCGCCCGCGGCATAGGTTTCCTTGGCGGCGGCCCAAAAGAACGCAGGCGTGCCCGGCTGAGGCGCGTTGCTGGTCGAACAGGACAACAGGATGAGGTTTACTGCAATCAGGGCCCACAGGCCCACACGTCGGCTTGCCATATCGGTCATAGATATGCCTCCGAGGAAAGCAGTATCACAGCGCAGCGCCGATTGCAAGGCTCTACCGTCGGCCGCGCAGTGTCCAAGAAATAACCGTACAGCAGATTCGCAGTCTGGCGCCTTCGTGGGGCAGGCCCTCGGCCTGCGGCGGCCTCTCAGGCCGCCTCTTTGGTTGCGGCTATGCTACTCCGTGAGGCAGGCCATCGTTTTTCGTGGCCTGCCAAGTTCGCACTCCGTTGTTGCCTAGGCCATGGCGCATTGCATTTACTACCTGATATTGGCCGGTAAACGAGTCACCAAAGTCGGCAGAATGTTTTCGCCCTGTTTTCAATGCCTTGGAGCAAATGGCCCCCATATCTTCCAAGCTCCCGGCTTATCGTGAAGGCGAAAGAGGGAGTTCGGTCCGCCTGTTCTCCTGCCAGGACGATCAAACATCCAGCCTACACAACCCTCCCGCTCCCTTGGGAGCGTCACTGCTTCAATCGCCGGATTCCCTCTTTTCTTTCACCAACGGGCTTTTCCACGCACACGTCCTTGCCCGCCTTGCATGCCTGCACAGTCGTATAGGCGTGCCCATGATCCGGTGTCGAGACGTTCACGTTATCGATAGGGCGCTGCGTATGAATTCCGGAAGACGAGATTGATGGCTGGTTGAGCGGGCTTTCGACTGGCAGGTACTCGGGGGCGAGCGAAGGACATGGCGGGCGTCAGTTCAGCCGGCAGATAACAGCGCCAGGGCCGCGCCGCGAGATCATTTGCCGCCTATGGGCATCCCGTCGCGCAGCTCATCGGTGCCCCGGCGAACCACTCTGTCACCGGCTGCAAGCGCGCCGCTGACCTCGATCAGGTCCCCGTCGGCGGCGCCCTTCTTCACGTCCACCCACTCGGCGCGGCCGCCTCGCGCGCGGACGACGAAGGTGCGCTCCGTGGTGGTCACCACGCTGGTCTTGGGCACGAACAGCGCGGGGTGCTCGCGCCGTACCGGCCATTTGACGCTCGGGTACATGCCGGGCGCGAGAGTGCCATCGCGATTGGCAACGTCCAGTTCCACCGGCATGGTGCGCGTCTTCGGATCGAGCGCGTGCGCCATGCGCGCCACGGTTCCAGTGTACGCGCGGTCCGGGTATGCGGGCACGCGAAAGGAGATGGTCGCGCCGCGCACCATTCCGCCCAGGTCCTCTTCGGGCACCGGCACCACCAGCCGCAGGTGCGAGATCTGTTGAATCACCAGCAGCACCGGATCGGCGCCCGGTCCGGCCAATGCTCCGGGATGCACGAAGCGGTCGGTCACCACGCCGTCGAATGGCGCGGCGATCTTCAGGTAGGCTTCCATATCTTTCTGGGCGTGCAACGCTGCGGCGGCCGCCTGGCTGGCCTGATCGCGCGCGCGCACCAGGGCCTGGGCGGCTTCCACCTGCTTCTGCATTTGGACTACTTCGTTGCCGGCCACTGCGCCGGGCGTTTCGGCGGCCTTGCGGAGGTCCGCATAGGTGCTCTCGGCCGCCGCGAGTTGCGCTTGGGCTTGCAGCTTATCGGATTCGGCCGCCTGCACCTTGGACTCGCCTTCCGCGATCTGGGCCTTCAGCTCGGGCGCGCTGAGTTCGGCCAGCAGGTCGCCCTGCTTGACCATACTGCCGCGATCCACCAGGATGCGCTCCACGTAGCCCGGCACTTTGGCGTGCAGCGAGACGGTGAGATAGGGCAGGATTTCGGCGGGCAGGTCGATGGTGCGGGACACCGGCTTGGAAACGACGGGGACCAGGTCGAAGCTTTGCGCGCAGAGTGGCGTGAGCGCGGCGAGTAGGAGCAGGAGACGATTATTAGGTCGCGTCATAGTATCGGCTCGTTGGATCCATCGGGTTGAGCGACGGCGAAGTAACAGACGCCTTCCTTTGCAAGATGGCGTAGATCGACGGCAGAATGGTGAGCGTCGCGAATGTCGAAACCAGCAGGCCGCCGATGACCGCGCGGCCCAGCGGCGCGGATTGGGCGCCGCCCTCGCCGAATCCGATGGCCATCGGCAGCATCCCGAAAATCATCGCCGCGGCGGTCATCAGCACTGCGCGCAGCCGGCTGCCGGCGCCTTCGCGCGTGGCATCCAGGACCGGCCGCCCGGCATGGCGCGCGTGTTCGGCGAACGTGACCAGCAGGATCGAGTTGGCCACCGCAATGCCGATGGCCATGATCGCGCCCATGAACGACTGGACGTTGAGCGTGGTGCCGGTAGCCAGCAGCATCAGCAGGACTCCGCACAGCACCGCCGGCACCGTCAGCACGATGGCCAGCGCCAGCCGCACGGATTGGAAGTTCGCGGAAAGCAACAGAAAGATCACCACCACCGCGAGCAGCAAGCCGATGCGCAACCCGGAGATGGTCTGTTCGAGCGGCGGAATCTCACCGCGCAGCCGCACGGAAACGCCTCGTGGCGGCGCGCCCGCCGCGGCCAGAGCCCGGTTGAGTTTGCCGGCCGCTTCGCCCAGCGTGATGCCGTGAATATTCGCCGTCAGGCTGACCACGCGCTGGCCGTTGTAGCGGTCGATCTCGCCCGGCATGCTGCCAGGCTTCAAGCTGGCGATGTCGGCGAGCAGCGGCTTCGGACTGCCCGCAAGCATCAGCGGGATGCCGGCGACTTGTTCGACGCTCTGCATCTGGTTTTGGGGAAGCTCTACCTGAATCTGGAAGGCGTTGCCGGTATTCGGATCGCGCCAGTAGTTGGGATCGGTAAACCGGGACGAAGAGGTCGCCGCCACCACCGAGTGCGCCACATCCGCCATGGTCAGGCCGAACTGCCCGGTGCGTTCGCGGTCGATGTTGATGTCGAGCGTCGGATAATTGTTCTCCTGCGCGAATTCGAGGTCGCGCAGGAAGCTCAGCTTCCTCAACTGCGCCTGCACCTTTTGCGCGTAGGCGTAGTCGTTCTGCAGACTGACTCCCTGCACGGCGATTTCAATGGGAGTCGGCGAACCGAAGCTCATCACCTGCGTCACGATATCGGCTGCCTCGAAAGAGACTTGTGTGCCGGGCAACTCGCGGCCGAGCGCCTCCCGCAGCCTTTCGCGAAGCGCTTCGTCGCGCACTGCGCCGGGTTTCAGCGCCACCTGGACGATGGCCTCCTGCGGTCCGCTGGTGAAGAGGTGGATCAGGTCCACGGGGTAGCTGGAGGGCACCACACCCACAAAGTCGCTGGTGATTTCGACATTGTTCGGGCCGGCTTCGCGCCGAATCACATCGAGCGCGCGCATGACCATGCGTTCGGTCTCCTCAATGCGGGTGCCGGCGGGAGCGCGCAGCCGGATGCGCAGCAGCGGCGCGTTGGCGTCCGGGAACAATTCAGATCCAATGCGCGGCAGGACCAGATACAGGAGTCCCATCGCGGAGATCAGATAGACAATTGCCAGCGGCCAGCGGAACCGTAAGACGCCTCCCAGATAACGTTCGTAAGAGGAGCGGAGGTGCCCAAAAAATCCTTCGCGTTCCTCGCCGCGATGCGCCTCCCGCATCAGCCAGGTTGAAAACACCGGGACCAGACTGCTCGACAGCAAGTATGACGCGATCATCGAAAACGCCACCGCCAGCGATAGCGGTACGAAAAGCTGCCGGCCCACCCCGATCATGAAGAACGATGGCACGAAGACCGCCAGAATGCAGAACATGGAGAGCAGGCGCGCCATGGCCGTCCGGCTGCACGCTTCCACCACCGCGCGCGCCCGCGAAACGCCGGGCAGCATCTGGCTGTGAATGTTCTCGATCTCGACGGTGGCCTCATCCACCAACACTCCGACCGCCAGCGCGAGACCGCCCAGGGTCATGATGTTGATGGTCTGGCCCGCCGCCCACAGCAGGATCACCGCAGTCAGCAGCGCGAACGGGATATTCAGGATGACGATCAGCGCACTGCGCCAGTCGCCGAGGAAGATCAGCACCATCAGGCCGGTGAGCGCCGCGCCTAGCAATCCTTCGATCACCAGGCCGCGCAGCGAGTTGGTAACGTATCCGGACTGGTCGAATTCGAGGCGCACGTCGACATCTTCCGGGACGGCCTTCTTGAACTCGGGGATGGCCGCCTTGACGGCGTCGATCACGGCCAGCGTGGACGCGTCGGAGCGCTTGGTGACGGGGATGTAGACGGTCCGCTTGCCATTGACGTGCGCGTAGGCGGTAACGATGTCGGTGCCATTGTCGATGGTCCCGATATCGCGCAGGTAAACCGTGGCGCCGGCTACGGGCCGGATCGGCGTACTGAGCAGATCCGCGAGGTTCGCGCCCAGCGCCGAGTTAGTACGCGCGATGCGCTCGATCTTGCCGGTATACATGTTACCGGACGGCATCACCACACTGGAGCGGCTGACCGCGGCGATGGCCTCCTCGGGAGAGATGCGGTACTGCCGCAGCTTAGCCGGATCGAGCATGACCACGATGGTGCGTTGATTCCCTCCGAAGGGCGGCGGCGCGGAAACGCCGGGCAAGGTCGCGAACAAAGGACGCACGCGGTTGAGCGCATAATCCTGCATCTCGCCTTGCGAATGCGCGGCGCTGCTGAAGATCAACAGGCCGACGGCCACGCTGCCCGCGTCGAAGCGGGTGATGAAGGGCGGCACGGTACCCGGCGGCATGAAGGCGCGCGCGCGGTTCACGTAGCCGACCGTTTCCGACATCGCCTGGCTCATGTTGGTGTCCTGATGGAACACCAGCTTCATCAGGGCCGCGCCTTGGATACTCTTGCTTTCCACGTGGTCGATGCCGGTGATATAGAGGAAGTGATACTCGTAGTAGTAAGTCAGGTATCCTTCCATCTGGGCCGGGTCCATGCCGCCGTAAGGCTGCGCGACGTAGATGGCCGGATCGCCGACTTGCGGAAAGATATCGACCGGCATGCGCCGGACCGCGAGGACGGCGCACAGCGCAATGGCAATCAGGGCCACCACGACGGTGAGCGGCCGACGCAGCGCGGCTAGAACGAGGCGCATGCTTCTCCCTCGTGGGGCAGGCTCTCAGCCTGCGGCGGCCTCTCAGGCCGCCTCTTTTGGTGGCGGTCCAGTCCTCTCATTGCCCAACCTCCGCCACGAATGGCCGAATGTCTCCGGCTGCGGTAGCCACCGCCAGCAGTCCGCGCCAAACGCCCAGCCGGGCGAGGGCATCGTCTATTTCCGCTTGCGTGAGCAACCGCTGGGCCTCCGCCACCGCGTCGATATTGCCGAGCCCCGATTTGTAACGGGCGGTGGCCTGCTCGACCGCCGCGCGTGCGGCCGATACCTGCACCGGAGTATTCGCCGCAATCCGGCGAGCGCCCTGCACAGTAGCGACGGCTATGTCCCACTGCGCGCGCAAATCCGTCGCGATCTGCTGCGACCGCGCGGCCTGCGCCCGGACCGTGGCCGATTGCGCCGCCTCACGCGCCGAGATCGCCGGCCGGTCCGCCACCGGGAAACTCACCGTCAAGCCCAAGGCATAATCCTGCACGCTGGGCGCGAGGCCGTTCAGGCCCCCCAGCAGTTTCCCGTCGGTTTCAGCGCCCGTGCCGCGCGCGTATGCCGCGCCTTGCAGATAAAACCGCGGGAAGTACGACCGCGCCAGCGCGTTGAGTTGTGCCTGCTCCTGTTCCACAACGGCGCTCTGCTCCCGCGCCATGGGGTGCGTGGCCGTATGCAGCGGCGCGGCGTTCTGCTCCGGTGGCAATTGCAGCAAGCCCGGCGCGGAAATGGCGATCCGCGCAGGCTCCATGCCTACGAACTGTGACACCGTCGCGCGCGCAACTTCGGTGGCCTGCTCTGCCTGGATCAACTGCGTCCGCGCCGCCGCCAACTCCGCCGCCGCCCGCGAACCATCCGCGCCGGGCCGCAATTCGGCGTTCACCAGCGCCTGGATGGTGCGCAGCATCGTTTCGCCGCGGTCCACCCCCGCCCGCGCCGCGCGGACGGTTTCCTGCGCGGCGGCCAATGTCAGATAGGCGTCCGCCGTGGCCACCGCCACCTCGAACTCGGTGCGCTCGAGCGCCGCTGCGGTTTGGGCGCGGGCCGCCGCGGCCGTAGCCACATTCGCGCGCCGCAGCCCGAAGTCGAACGGCTCCCAGGTGACTAATCCGCCTACCGCGCTGCCCCAGGCTGTTCCGAAATTATTCGTGCCGATCACCGGGCCGGACATGGAGGGAATCACGCCCTGCGTCGGCAGCAGCAGCCCGAATACGTTGTTTCTGGTGGCGCGGTTGACTTGCGCCACGGCGTCCACGCGCGGCAAATAGGCCGTGCGCGCCAACCGGATACCGGCCGCGGCGGCGTTGATCTGCTCCTGGGAGACGCGCACCGCGGGATAGTTGTGCAAAGCGTCTTCAACGGCCTGGGCCAGGGTCAACTGCGCCGGCAGTGGGACGCTTGCCGCGATGGTCAATGTCAGAATTCGCACTACGGCCGGGAGATTCATCGACGGCCTTCGATCAGTTCGCCGAATAGTTCACGCACCTTGTTTTTGGCTGCCCGCAGTGCTTTCCGGCCCATAGGCGTGGCATGATATACCTTGCGCAGCGACTTGCCATTGCGCTCCTCGGTCGAGCGCAGATAGCCCTTCTTCTCCAGGCCATGCAGCAAGGGGTAGAGGGTGCCGGGGCTGATGCGATAACCGTGGCGGGCCAGTTCCTCCACCATGCCGAGCCCGAAGATCGGCTCTTCGGCTGCATGGTGCAACACGTGCAGCCGGATCAGGCCGGAGTAGAGATCCCGGTCTTGACCGGCAGCAATATAATCGGGTTTCGTTTTCGCCATGCGATTACGAATACCGTAAGTATACGGAGGGCGCCGTATGCTGTCAAGACGCAGATGGCGCACCCAGCCACCAACCACCAGTCACTGCTGTAACCTATAGAGATGCGTTTTCCCCGGTTCCTCGCCGCGGCGTTGGCCTGCGCCGCCTGCGCCTGCGCGCAGAACTCGTTCACCCTCGAGCAAGTCATGAGCGCGCCCTTTCCTTCCGCCCCGGTCGCATCGCCCACTGGCGGCAAGATCGCCTGGGTCTACAACGCGCGCGGCGTGCGCAATATCTGGGTGGCCGAGCCGCCCGAATACCGCGGCCATAGCGCCACCGCGTACACCGGCGACGACGGCCAGGAGATCTCCGAACTGCAATGGACTCCCGATGCCCGCCAGATCGTCTACGTGCGCGGCGAGGCCGCCAATGGCGCGGGTGAGTATCCCAATCCGACCAACGATCCCAAGGGCGCGGAGCAAGAAGTGTGGGTCGTCGCGCTGGAAGGCGCGCCAGCTGAGAAGGCGCCCCGGTTGATTGGCGAGGGTAACCAGCCGGCCGTATCTCCGAAAGGCGGGCGCGTGACTTTCGTGCGCAAGGGGCAAGTCTGGTCGGCGCCGCTCGACGGCAAGGAGAAGGCGGAGCAACTGATCCACGCCCGCGGACAGAACGGCGGCCTCCAGTGGTCGCCGGATGGCGCGCGCCTGGCCTTCGTCAGCAGCCGCGGCAATCACAGCTTCGTCGGCGTATACGACGCCACGTCCAAAACGGTCCATTACCTGGACGCCAGCGTGGATCGCGACGATGCCCCGGTGTGGTCGCCCGACAGCCGCGGTGTGGCGTTTCTGCGCATCCCCACGGTGGACGAGCACAAGTACTTCACCGCCGTGCGGAGCGGTCCGCCGTGGTCCATTCGCATAGCGGATGCCACCGGGGTGAGCGCCGGCAAGGAAGTGTGGAAGGCCGCGGAGGGCGACGGCAGCGTGTTCCGCCAGTTGGGATCCGAGCGGCAGTTGTTCTGGGCCGGTGACCGGCTCGTGTTTCCCTGGGAGCGCGACGGCTGGACGCATCTGTACTCCGTGCCGATTGCGGGGGGTGCCACGGTTGGCGACGCCACGCCGCTCACTCCGGGAGCCTTCGAAGTGGAACACGTCGCGATGACCCCCGACGGCCGCGAGATGGTGTATTCGTCGAACCAGGACGATATCGACCGCCGCCACATCTGGCGCGTGGCGGCGGCCGGCGGCGCACCCGTCGAAGTTGCGGGCGGCACGGGACTGGAATGGTCGCCCGTGGTGTCGAGCGACGGCGCGCTCGTCTTCATCCACGCGGACACCGCGCGGCAGGCGCGGCCCGCCGTCCGGCTGGCCTCGGGCGAGGTGCGCGACCTGGCGCCGGACGCAACCCCGGCGGACTTTCCGCACGATGCGTTGGTGACACCCCAGCAGGCGATCTTCACGTCCGCCGACGGCGTCACCCTGCACGGCCAGTTGTTCCTGCCCAAGAACGCGGCTGGCCAGCGGCATCCGGCGATCGTCTTCTTTCACGGCGGATCGCAACGGCAGATGCTGCTGGGCTGGCATTACATGTATTACTACAACAACGCCTACGCCATGAATCAGTATCTGGCCAGCCGCGGCTATGTGGTGCTCTCGGTGAACTATCGCAGCGGCATCGGGTACGGCATGAAGTTTCGCGAAGCGTTGAACTACGGACCCGGCGGCGGCAGCGAGTTCAACGACGTGTTGGGCGCCGGACTGTTTCTGAAGAATCATCCGGCCGTGGACCCTGCCCGCATCGGATTGTGGGGCGGATCGTACGGCGGATACTTGACCGCCCTGGGCTTGGCGCGCGCGTCGGACCTGTTTGCCGCAGGCGTGGATCTGCATGGCGTTCACGACTGGACCGAGGAGCTAGGCATCGGGAAAGACGACGCGCCAGGGAGGCTCGCGTTCAATTCGTCGCCGATGGCCAGTGTCAAAGACTGGCGCTCGCCGGTGCTGCTGATTCATGGCGACGACGACCGCAACGTCAATTTCCGCCAGACCGTCGAACTGGTGGAAGCGCTGCGCGGCCGCGTACACGTGGAGCAGTTGATCTTCCCGGATGAGATTCACGACTTCCTGATGTACGCGCATTGGCTGGAGGCTTACCATGCGGCCGTGCGCTTCTTCGACGCGCAGTTTAAGGACGTGAAGTGATACAGAGCAGCTAGAATTCCAACTGGTCAGAGCTTTTTGTGGGGCAGGCCCCCGGCCTGCGGCGGCCTCTCAGGCCGCCTCTTTTGGCTGAGGCTAGCGCAAGATCGCTAACCTGAACTAACCGGCGCCCCAAACTCCGCGCGCACCAGAGCCAGAGCCTCCTCCTTGTTCTGCACGCGCGCCTCAAGCTGCGCGTCTTCCACCGCAGCGAGCATCTTCCCGAAAGACGGCCCGGGTTGGTAGCCCCGTTCGATCAGGTCGCGCCCCGTCAGCAGCGGCTTGGGCCGCAGATCTTCTTCGCCCATCTCCGCCAGCCGCGCGCGCACGCGCTTGTAAGTGTCCAGCTTTCCGTTGCTCGACAGGCAGTCCAGCCGGTGCAGCTCCAGATGCTCGGCGAAATTTTCCATGCGCAGGAAGCGCTTCATGGTGCTCTCGCGCATTTGCCCCGCATCTTTGAAGCGCATGTGATTTGCAATGAGTGCTTCAATCTGCGCGATCTGCTCGCCCGAGAACCGCAGCCGCGTAAGGATGTCGTGCGCCAGCCGGACGCCTTCTTCAACATGTCCGTCGAAGCGGATGCGGTCGGCCACGCGGAACGTCGGCGGCTTGCCCACGTCGTGCAACAGCGCCCCGGCGGCCAGCGTCACCGTGGGATGCCGCAGCTTCTCGAGCAGCAGCAGCGTATGCGCCCACACGTCGCCTTCCGGGTGGAATTCCGGCGGCTGCGCGACGCCCTTCATGGCGGCGACTTCGGGCAGGATGTCGCCCAGCAGCCCAGTCTCATCCAGCAATTCGAAACCGCGCCGGGCGCCGCCTTCCGTCAGGATGCGCCCCAGTTCCTCGCGCACGCGCTCGGGCGAGACTTTCTCAATCAGGCCGTGCAGCCGCCGCAGCGCCGCCATGGTGCCGGGCTCGATCTCGAAGCCCAGCCGGGCCGCGAACCGAACGGCGCGAATCAAGCGCAGGTGGTCTTCCTGGAAACGCTCCTCCGGATCGCCGATGGCGCGGATCACGCGGCGGCGCAAGTCCTCCTGACCCCCGGTGAAGTCGAGCACCTGGTTCGTATCGGGATCCAGCAGCAGCGCGTTGATGGTGAAATCGCGCCGCATCACATCCTGCCGGGGATCGGTCTCGAAGCGCACCGCGTCGGGACGCCGGCCATCGCTGTAGCTGGCGTCGCTGCGAAACGTGGCCACCTCCACTTGGGACGTGTTCTCCCGCACCAGCACCACGCCGAAATGTGCGCCCACCTGCTCGGACCGCTCGAACAATTCGCTCACGCGGTCGGGGCGCGCGTCGGTGGCCACGTCGAAATCCTTCGGCGTGCGTCCCAGCAGCAGGTCACGTACGCAGCCGCCCACCAGGTACGCCTGGTGCCCCGCGGCGCGCAACTGCGCGACGATCGAGCGGGCCAGTGTCTCCGAGGTCATCTCTAACTACTATATCCACGCCTATGCTACGATGTGTTTGCTAAACTGCATTTGAGCCCCCGCGCATGACCCAGCCCCAACGGCCCCGCGCCGTTAATGTCGTAGTCGCCACCACCGTCATGCTGTCGTTCATCTCCTTCTGGAGAGCGGCCGCCATCGTGCTCAGCGATCTGGCTTCCTCGGCGTACTATGTGGGCGGCATCGCCGAGCAGGCCATCGGCAAAGCTGCGCCGTGGTTCATCCTGGCGATCATGCTGTTCTCGTATGCGGTGCGCGCCATCTACATCGAAAGCTGCAGTATGTTCGTGCGCGGCGGCGTATACAAAGTCGTGCACGAGGCCATGGGCGGCACCTTGGCCAAATTCTCGGTCTCCGCGCTGATGTTCGACTACGTGCTCACCGGCCCTATCAGCGCCGTGAGCGCGGGCCTGTACCTGGGCGGGCTCGTCAACGAGACCGGCGCGTACTTGAAGATCCCCGGCTTGCACGTCTATCCGCCCTACTTCGCGGCAGTCTTTGCCGCGGCGGTCACCATCTATTTCTGGCGTAAAAACATCATCGGCATCCACGAATCCAGCGAGAAGGCTTTGCGCATCATGCAGATCACCACCGTGATGGTGGTCATCCTGATCGGCTGGTGCCTGGTCACGATCTTTAAGAACGGCTACCAGCCCGTGCCGCTGCCGACGCTGGCCAATCTGCATTTCAGCAAGGAAGGGCTGGGCTGGCTGCGCGGCACGGCGGCGCCCTCCATCACCATCATCGCCATTATGGTGGGCTTGGGCCACTCGCTGCTGGCCATGAGCGGTGAAGAAAGCCTGGCGCAAGTAAATCGCGAAATCGCGTATCCCAAATTGAAGAACCTGGAGCGCGCCGGCTTCGTGATCTTCATATACAGCATGCTGTTCACCTCGCTGGTGTCCTTCTTCGCGGTGATGATCATTCCGGACGCGGCGCGGCCTAAGTTCCTGGATAACCTGATCGGCGGGCTTTCCATGTTCCTGGTGGGGCCCATGTCCGTGCGGCTGCTGTTTCACGCTTTCGTGGTGCTGGTGGGGACGTTGATCCTGGCCGGTGCGGTGAACACGGCCATCATCGGCTCCAACGGCGTGCTCAACCGGGTGGCCGAGGACGGCGTGCTGCCGGACTGGTTCCGCCATCCTCACCACAAATTTGGCACCAGCTCGCGCCTCATCAACCTGATCGTCATCCTGCAACTGATCACCATCGTCATCAGCCGCGGCGATGTCTACATGCTCGGTGAAGCCTACGCATTTGGCGTGGTGTGGAGCTTCGCCATGAAGGCGCTGTCGGTGCTGGTGCTGCGCTACAAGCGGCCGGGAGGCCGGGGTTGGAAAGTGCCGTTGAATTTCCACATCGCCGGCACGGAGATTCCCGTTGGACTGATCCTGATCACCATCACGCTGTTTGGGCTGGCCCTGATCAACGTGGTCACCAAGGAGATCGCCACCATCTCCGGCGTCAGCTTCACCATTGCGTTCTTCATCGTGTTCGAGTTCTCCGAAAAGTACAATCGCCTGCACACGGCCGCGCACTCGCAGGAGCTGGAAAAATTCAACCTGAACACCAGCGAGGAACTGTCGGCGGATGCCGCCCACGTGCGGCCCGGCAACGTCATCGTGGCGGTGCGCAACCCGAATCGCATGGACCACCTGCAGCGCATGCTGGAGAAAACCGATACGCACCGCATCGACATCGTGGTGCTCTCGGTCCGCCAGGTAACGCAAGCGGCTTCCGGCGAGCACCCGCTGGATGCCAGCCAGATTTTCTCGGTGGACGAGACCGCCGTCTTCACCAAGGTCGTGAACCTGGCGGAGAAGGCCGGCAAGCACGTCGAACTGATGGTGGTGCCGGGAAGCGATCCATACGCCGCCATCGTGGCTACGGCGGACCGCCTGCAATCGTCGCGCATCGTGATGGGGCTTTCGCCGAAGTTGAGTCCGGCGGAGCAGGGCGCCGCGGTCGGCCGCGAATGGGAAAACCTGCCTGAGCCGCGGCCGTCGCTCTCGCTGGAAATTGTGGTGCCGGGCGAGGAAGATTCCATCTTCTTCAACCTTGGCCCGCATCCGCCCAGGCTCTGGCCGCAGGATCTCGACCTGCTGCATCAGCTCTGGCTGGAGCTTTCCGCCAAAGGCCCCGGCTCGAAACTGCACCATCGCGACATTGTCGGCGTGGCGTTGCGCCGCATGCAGGATGCGCTCGAATCCGGGCACGCCGACGAGGTTGTCGCGGACGTGATGCGGGAAATTTCGAACGGCTCCCACAAGCCTTCCGTGGGGCCTTAACGCTCTGTCCCACTGTCCATCAGTCTTGTGGGGCAGGCCCTCGGCCTGCGGCGGCCTCTCAGGCCGCCTCTCTTGCACGATTGCTCATCCGGAACATTTTCTCTTTGAAATGTTTCCGTTTTACGGTACCATGGTTTCATCGGCACAGGCCGAAAGGGAGAACCATGACGCAATCGCAGATCATTCAAACATTGGCAGAGAAGTGCGAGGTTACCAAAACCGTTGCGCAGGGCATGCTCAACGCCCTGTCCAGCACGGCAATTACCGAAGTTAAAAAGAATGGCGTATTCGTGTTGCCCGGTATCGGCCGGCTGGTCCGCGTGGACCGCAAGGCGCGCATGGGACGCAACCCCGCCACTGGCGAGGCTATCAAGATCGCCGCCAAGAAGGTGGTGAAGTTTCGTATAGCGAAAGCCGCTAAAGACGCCATCGTACCGCCGAAGAAGGCGAAAGCTTAAGTAGGCGATGAAACCAAGTGGAGGGCGGGCAATTCTGCCCGCAGCCGGCTTTCAGCCGGCTCTGGCCGCCTAAAAGGCGGCTGCGGCCAAGATTGGCCGCCCTCCGGTGGGCGCGAACGGGCCGCTAAAATAGGCTCATGCAGTCCTATTTTTCCGTGTTGGCGACCCTCCTCGCCGTAGCCACGGCCCAGGCCACCGAGCCTGTAGTATTCCCTAACCAATCTCCTCTTGCCCCCGGCGCGTTCGCGCAGCTCCCCCTTACCTCCGTCACCCCGCGCGGCTGGTTGCGAGACCAGTTGCAGATCCAGGCCGCCGGTCTGACCGGCCATCTCGATGAGTTCTGGCCCGATCTCGGCCCCCATAGCGCGTGGCTAGGCGGCACTGGCGAGGGCTGGGAACGCGGGCCCTATTACCTCGATGGCTTGCTGCCCCTCGCTTACCTCCTCGACGACGCCAAACTCATCGCCAAAGCCAGGAAGTGGGTGGACTGGACGCTCGAACACCAGCGCCCCAATGGCGCCATCGGCCCGGAAAAAAACCTGGACTGGTGGCCCAATATGCTCATGCTCAAGGCTCTCACGCAGTATCAAGAGGCCACCGGCGATGCGCGTGTGATTCCGCTGATGCGCCGCTACTTCGCGTATCAAGCCAGCAACCTGGACGAGCGCCCCTTGCATGAGTGGGCCATCTTCCGGTGGCAGGACGAGGCCCTCAGCGTCCTCTGGCTCTACAACCGCACCGGCGACAAGAGCTTGTTGGATCTGGCGCGCAAGCTGCACCAGCAGGGCCATGATTGGGAAGCGCAGTTCGCCAGCTTCGGTTATACCGATCGCGTGGAAAAGAGCCAGGCGACCCTCTCGACGCACGGGGTCAATAACGCCATGGCCTTGAAGGCCGCGGCTGTCTGGTACCTGCTGACCAACAACGGAGCGGATCGCGAAGCCGCCTACCAGATGTTGCGCGAGTTGGATCTCTATCACGCGCTGCCCAACGGCATCTTCAGCGCCGACGAGCATTACGCCGGCCGCAATCCATCCCAAGGCACCGAGCTCTGCGCGGTCGTCGAAGCCATGTTCTCGCTCGAAACCGAAATGGCCATACTGGGCGATGCCGTCTTCGGCGACCGCCTGGAAAAGATTGCGTTCAATCCGCTGCCGGGCACCTTCACCAAAGATATGTGGGGCCACCAATACGACCAGCAGCCTAACCAGGTGATGTGTACGCTGGCGGACCGCAACTGGGCTACCAACGGACCGGATTCGAATCTCTTCGGCCTGGAACCCAACTTCGGCTGTTGCACCGCGAACATGCACCAGGGCTGGCCGAAGTTTGCCGCCAGTCTGTGGATGGCCGTTCCCGGCGGCGGGTTGGCCGCGGTGGCCTATGCGCCCAGCGAAGTTCATACAACCCTGCCGGGCTCCGTCCCTGTCTCGATCGTCGAGGACACCGAATACCCCTTCCGCGATCGCATCAGCCTGACCGCGAACCCCGCCAAGCCGATTCAGTTTCCGCTTGTCTTGCGTATTCCCGGTTGGGCGGCGGGCGCCAGCGTTACGGTGAACGGAGATCCGGTGAACGATGTTCAGCCCGGCCGCTTCCTCAAGGTAGAGCGCACCTGGAATCCGGGCGACCGTGTAGAATTGCACTTCCCCATGGCAATCCGGGTCACCAAGTGGTATCACAACTCAATCGCGGTCGAGCGCGGCCCATTGGTCTACTCGTTGGCCTTGGGCGAAACCTGGAACAAGCTGAAGCAATTCGGACCGGCCGTGGATTGGGAAGTGTTTCCGACCACTCCGTGGAACTACGCGCTGGCGGTCAATCTGGCGAACCCGGCCGCCTCGTTCACGGTGGAAGAGCACCCGCTTACGAAGCAGCCTTTCGACGCCGAAGCCGCGCCGGTTGTGCTCCACGCGAAGGGCCGCCGTCTGACGAGCTGGGAGATTGAAGAGTCCTCCGCGGGCACGCTGCCGGTCAGCCCGGTCTCGAGCAAACAGTCCGAGGAATCGCTGAGGCTGGTTCCCTACGGCGCGGCCAAGCTCCGCATTACCGCATTTCCGTATCTCGCCGATGGGGCGCAACCCGCTCGCGAATGAGGGCGCTCAAGGCTCGCGCAGCGCCACCATGGGATCGACCTTCGTCGCACGCCGCGCCGGCACATAACTCGCCAGCAGCGCGATGGCGCCGAGAAACAGCGCCGAGCCCCCAATCGCCTCCGGATCGCCCGGCTTCACGCCCACCAGCAGCCCCGCCGCCATGCGCATCGCCGCGACCGCGAGCACCGCACCAACCACAATTCCTGCCGCAGTCAGCGCCATGCCCCGCCGCAGCACCAGGCCCACCACGTTGGAGGGCGCGGCGCCCAGCGCCAGGCGGATGCCAAACTCGTGCTCGCGCTGGGTCACCGCATACGCCAGCACGCTGTACATGCCCAGCGCCGCCAGCAGCAGCGACACCGCGCCGAGCACGCCGAGCAGCGCCGCCGCCACCTTCTGCGCATACAGCGAGCCGGCAATGATCTCCTGGAACTCCACTACCTCCGCGACGCCGGCGTTCGGGTTGATCGCGGCCGCCTCGCGGCGTACGGCGGCGAAGGACCCGCGCGCGGGCCCCGTCGTCCGGATGAAGAACGCCGTCCAGAACTCGCCGCCGTGGCACTGGCGGTACGGCAGATAAATGTAGGGAGTGGCTGGCTCCGTGAGCCTGTGATATTTGCTGTCCTTCGCCAGACCGATCACCGTCGACCACGTGCCGTCCACCTGGACCCGGCGCCCCACCGGACTGTGGCCGCCGAAGTAGCGCAGCGCGAACGTCTGATTGACGATCGCCACCGGCGCGCTACCGCGGTCGTCGCGTTCCGTGAAATCGCGCCCTTCAACCACCGGAATGCGCAGGGTGTCGAAAAATCCCGGCGCGACCGTGGCGCTCGATACGCGCATGTCCTCGCTCGGACTGGGAACATATCCTTCCGGGCGTACGGTCGAAGACTGGCCGGTGCCGATCTCCACCGGTACGACATTCGCGAAGCTCACGTTGGCGATTCCCGGGAGAGCGCCGATCCGGTCGCGCAGACGCAGGCAGAACTGCTCCCTCTGCTCGGAATTCGTACAGAAGGTATCGAGGTGGTATTTCGCAAACAAGACATTGCTCGCGTCGAAGCCGGGACGGATGGCCCGCGCATTTTGAAAGCTGCGCGCGAAAAGGGCGGTGCCCACCAGCGCCACCAATGCCAACGCCACCTCGGAAACCACCAGCAGCCCGCGGATCCGGTTCTGGCCGGCGCCAGGCGTGCCGCTCCTCCCGCCTTCCTTCAGCGCCTCCATCAAGCCGCTTCTGACAGAGTGCATGGCGGGCGCGAGGCCGGTCAGCAGAGCGCCGGCGCAGCACAACAGCGCGGTAAAGCCGAGCAAGTCCCCGTTCAAGCTGAAATCGAAATCCACCGGAAACCCGATCGACGGCAGCATCCAGACCAGCGCGCGTCCCAGCCAGACCGCCAGTGGGACGCCCGCCAGTGCGCCCATCGCCGCCAGCAGCAGGCTCTCGGTAAGAAGCTGCCGCGCCAGTCGCCAAGGGCTCGCGCCCAGCGCCATGCGCACGCTCAACTCCCGCCGCCGGGCGGTGGCGCGGGCAAGCTGCAGGTTGGCGACGTTGGCGCCCACAATCAGGAACAACACAAAGCAGACGGCCATCAAAATCCGCAGGGGCGCAAGCAGCAGGGATTGCACTCCGAAGTGCGCCTTCCACACCGGCATCAGGCTGGCGCGGAAGCCTTCGCTCGACCGCGGCGATTCCTGCGCCAATCGCCGCGCACACGCTTCCACTTCCGCGTTCGCCCGTTCCAGCGTCACGCCGTCTTTCAGCCGCGCGGTCAGCCACATCTGCCGCGCAGCGCGGTCCACCAGCATCCAGTCGCCCTGGCCGTTCAGCAGCCCCGCCATGTTCACCGGGATCCAGATCTCCATCAGCATGCCGGGCATCGTGCCGCGGAATTGCTCCGGCGCGATGCCGGCCACGGTCAGTTGGTAACGGTTCACGCGAATGGTCCTGCCCACCACGCGCGGGTCGCCCTGAAACAAGCTCTGCCAGAGCCGGTAACTGATCACCGCCACCGGAGACGCGCCCGGATTGTCGGCATATTCCGACGGCAGGAATGCGCGTCCGCGCACGGGCTTCACGCCCAGCACCGCGAAATAGTTGCCGGAGACGTATTCGCCGAAAATCCGGCGCGGGTTGTCGGCCGGGCCGACGTTGAACGCGTTCATCAGTGAGGCGGCCAGACCGGAAAAGGACTTCACACTGTCGCGATAATCGCGGTAATCGCGGTAGGAAGTGTTGGAGTATTCGCCGCTTGGCGATACGGTTTCGAGAGCCGCCAGCCGTCCGCCCCCGGCCACGCCAGAGAACGGACGCACCAGCAGCGTGTCGATCCAACCGAAGACGGTCGTGTTTGCCGCTATGCCCAGCGCCAGCGTGAGCACGGCCACCACCGTGAACCCTGGGCTGCTCCGAAGAACGCGGATCGCATAGCGCAGGTCCTCATAAAGGCTGCGCATGACGTTCCACCTCCAGTATGCATCCTGAATGCCATGCCTAAGTTGCGGATTCTCCAGCCGGCCCGGCCGCACTGGCGTTCAATTCCGGACCTCTGTGTCCGCTAGTGGGACGTGTGGTACAAGATCAGCATGAGCATTAACAGAGTAGCGGGTCTTCTATTGATGTTTCGCTTGCCGTGCCTGTTCTGCCAGACGCTATTCCTGGTCCCCGGCCAAGCCCCGAGTTCGACCCTGTCCTCGGGCGCGAAGCCGTTCGATTGCCGCCCGTTCGGCGCGCTCGCGTTCCACGTCGCCAGCGCTGCCGGCAGTCCCGTCGTCCTGCAGATCGATGTGCGGGACGCCGCCGGTGCGGTGTCCAAGGCGACCTTCAAGCTCCGCCCGCACGGCGACGCGGCCGTGGCCATCCCGCTCAATTCGCCCGATCCGCTGGAGATGGGCATGCGCGGCGACCCCGCGATTCCAGGGTACCGGCTGGCGTCTTCGGACCACCACAGGATCGATACGAGCCGCGTTGCGTCGATCGCGTTGCGGCTTCCGAGCGCGGCGACCGCAGCCCAGCTTCACATCGACGATGTGAAACTCATTCCCGGCGTCACCTACGACAAGATCGTCGATCCCCTGGGGCAGTTCGCGCGCGATGACTGGCCCGGCAAGACGAAGAACGAAACCGAGCTTACCACGCGGCGCGTGGCCGAGGAAGCCGCGATCGCCGCCAATCCCCGGTTGCCGGAGCGCGACGAGTACGGCGGCTGGAGCGCCGGACCTGAGCTGCCGGCCAGCGGCTTCTTCCGCTCCACCAAGCGCGATGGCAAGTGGTGGCTGGTGACGCCCAGCGGCCATCTGTTCCTCTCCTTCGGCGCGAACTCGATCAACACCACGGAAGGCGACACCATCACCCAAGGCCGCGAGCAAATGTTTCAGTGGCTGCCGGCCAAAGACGATCCGCTCGCCAGCCATTACAGCGAAAACCGCGATTGGGAAGCGCTGGGGCTCAAGATCAAGTACAACATGGGCCGGTCCTTCAACTTCTATTCCGCCAACCTGGAGCGCAAATACGGCAAAGACTGGTATGCGGCGTGGCAGGCGGCGACCCTCGCGCGGCTGCCCGCGTGGGGCATGAACACCATCGGCAACTGGTCCGACACGCGACTTTATGCCGCGAAAAAGTTGCCCTACACCGTGACCATCGATCCCTGGCCCGCCGTCACGGGCGACCAGAAGTCGCAGTTCGCCGAAGTCGCCAGCGGCAACGACTATTGGAAGCGCATGGCCGATCCTTTCGATCCACGCTACGCCGAGGCCCTCGACCGCGGCGCCCGCGACCAGGCGCTCGCGCACCGCGACGATCCGTGGTGCCTGGGCTACTTCATCGATAACGAAATGTCCTGGGGCTCCATGAAGGACGACCGGTCGCGCTACGGCCTGGCGCTGGGCGCGCTGGCGCTGAAAGCCGCTTCCCCGGCCAAGCGCGCCTTCGTCGCCAGCCTGAAGGCGAAGTACGGCGACATTGCGAAGCTGAACCAGGCATGGGGTACCGCGCTCGGTTCCTGGCAGGCGCTGCTCGATAACCCGCTCCAGCCCGCGGGCGAACTCTGCGCAGGCATGCAGGAAGATCTCCGCGTCTTTAGCCGGGAATTTGCGCGCCAGTATTTCCGCACGGTCGCCGGCATCCTCAAGAAGTACGATCCGAACCATCTGTACCTGGGGCCGCGCTTCGCCTGGCACACCCGCGAATCCGTGGAAGCCTGCGGCGAACTCTGCGACGTGGTGAGCTTCAATATCTACCGGCCGAAGGTCGACCCATCCGAGTGGACCGTGCTCGACGGCATCGACAAGCCGGTGCTGATCGGCGAGTTCCACATGGGAGCGCTCGATCGCGGCATGTTCCACACCGGCCTGGTGCCGGCCGAAGACCAGGCCGACCGGGCGCGCATGTACCAGGAGTACATCCGCAGCGTGGTGGATCACCCGCTGATGGTCGGCTGCCACTATTTCAAGTACGCCGACGAACCGCTCACCGGCCGCCCCGGCGACGGCGAGAACTATAACATCGGCCTGGTGAGCGTGACCGACACGCCGTACGCGGAGCTGATCGAAGCGGCCAGCATCGTCCACGCGGAAGCCTACCGGCGCCGTGGGGCAGGCCCTCGGCCTGCAGCGGCCTCTCAGGCCGCCTCTCTTGGTTGCGGCCGCCCCACACTCAGGCGCGATTGACGCGCCCGGTCCGCTCCAGCCAGTTGCGGAACATGGCCACGAAGTCGCGCGCCACGGGTTCGCTGCGCAATTGCTCCAACGTGTATTTCATCTTGCGGCTCCAGTTCGGGTATTGCCACGTCGTGGCGGGCAGGTTCTGCTGGGCGATCTCCTTGGTCAGGTCTTCTTGATTGACGGCCAGCAGTTGTGACGGCGTCAGCGCCAGGAAGCCGATCACCGCGTTGTGCAGTTCGCCGGTCATTTCGGGCATGCTGGCGGCCGATGTGGGCGAATAGGCGGGCAGTAGATTGAGGCTGTGCAACAGGTCGAGTACCCGCTGCTTCTCCGCGGCGCGCTCCTGCACCTGGCGGCGGTACATGGCGTCGTCGGGGAACATGCCGGCGCGGCGCCGCGCTTCGATATCCTCGCCAATCCAGAAGCCCGCCAGCGTGGGCAGGTCGTGGGTCGTGGAAGAGACCAGCGCGCGCTCAGGGTACTCGCCGTAGGTCTTGAACTTGCCGTCCGCGCGCTTTTCGAAATAGAACAGGCGGTAGCTCAGGATGCCGAAGCGGTCCAGCGTATCGCGCACGAAAGGTTCCACGGTCCCCAGGTCTTCGCCGATCACCACCACCTGCTGGCGCACGCTTTCGAGCGCCAGGATACGAATCAGGTGCTCGTAGTTCTCGCGGACGTAGGCGCCGGCAGTGGCATCCGCGCCCCCCGGAATCCAGAAGAGGCGGAAGAATCGCATTACGTGATCGATGCGCAAAGCGCCGCCGTGACGGCAGTTCTTGCGTATGGATTCGGTGAACAGGCGGTATCCGTTTTCGCGGTGCTCTTCGGAACAGGGCGGCGGGAAGCCCCAATCCTGGCCTTTCGGAGCGAAGTCGTCGGGCGGCGACCCGACCCGGCAACCGGTGGCGAAGAACGGGCGCTGGGCCCACAGGTCGGCGCCGAAGCGGTCGGTGGCCAGGGCCAGGTCGTGATACAGCCCGATGGCCAGGCCCCTTTGGCGCGCGTACGCCTGGGCGGCGCCGAGTTGCATATCGAGCTGCCATTGCATGTAGCAATAAAACAAAACCAGCCGCCAATGTTTTTTGCGAAAGGCCTGGGTTTCGGGTGAATCCGGGTCCTGGTAGGGCGCGGGCCAGTCGGGCCAGGTCCATAGGTTGGGATTGCGCCCGTGCAGGTATTCGTCGAGCGCGCAATAGGTGGCGAAGCGTTCCAGTAGATCGCCCTCTTCGGCCAGAAACCGGCGGAACTCGAGGGCGCGCGCTGAGCCAGCCTGGTATTCATGCAGGAACTCCGCGAAGGCCAGCTTCAAGAAGCGCAGTTTCCAGGCGCTGACCTGCTCATATTCCACGTACTCGGAATCGCGCAGCCGGGCGAGTTCAAGCTGGGTTTCCGGTCGCGACCAAAGGCGCTGCGCCCGCCGCGACTGCTTGAAATCGGCGATGGATTCCACATCCAGGTACAGATAATTCGGATAGAAAATGCACTCCGGCAGGTACGGGCTGGTGTTGTAAGGGCGGCGGTTGTAGATGGCGTGCAGCGGATTCAGGGCGATGAAGCTGGCGTGCGCGTCGTCCGCGATCCAGTCGACCACGCCGTGCAGATCGCGCAGGTCGCCGCAGCCCCAGTTGTGCGCGGATCGGACGCCGTAGAGCGCCAACGCGATGCCCGCGGCCTTGCCCCCGTTGGCCAGAGCGGGATGCGCATAAGCGCGTGCGGGCGCCACGATGAGGCGGGTTTCCTGCCGCAGATCGCCCAGCCTGATATGCACATCGTGATAGCCGAGCGGCAATCCGGCCGGCAGCGGGACCTGCTTGCGCACGTAGCGGCGGCCGTCCAGGTCGGCCGCGCCGCACTCCGGATAGCTGCCGAGAGCGAATTCCAGCGCGTGGGCCGCGCCGCTCTCTTCGCGAATTTCGACGCGCGCGATTTCCCGGCTCAACTCCACGGGCGCGTGCAGCGGCAACTCCACAGCGCCGTTCTCGCCGACCACCATGCAAGGAGGGGCCAGGCGCGTCCACTCCTTGCGGTGCCGCGCTTCAATCGAGGCGCTCAGGCTTTCGGCGGTTTCGGCGCGCACCCCCAGCCCTTGCAGAATGGCCCGCTTGGTTTCATCCGAGGTGAAGTGCTTGTGGCCCCAGATATCCCAGTATTCCGGGTCGATGCGCCACAGGCGAGCGGCGAGATCGAGCAACTGCGTGTAGTTTTCCGATTGCATGTTGGGATATACATCGATTTTACAGGAGTGCCGTAACTCCTTGCTGAACAGGGAAATTCCTGGCCGTACCGCGACCGCCTGTCAGGATGGGCCGGCGGCCCAGGTTGGAGGGCGGGCAATCCTGCCCGCAGCCGGCTTTCAGCCGGCTTCTGGCAGCCATCCAATTTTCAATAACTCACAGACCCGCCTTTCGGAGACCCGTTGACGTGTACGGCATAACCGTACATACTGAAACTATTAAAAGTGCCAAATGCGCCTTGCCAAGTTCCGCCACAAATGACTGCGGCAACTCCATGAAGACGACAACGCCAAAGGCGTGCCGGCCGCCGCGGCCGACAACCTGCGCAAGCTCCTGTTCGCTCTCGGAATAGCCGAGACCCTCGACCAAGTCGGGCGCTTCCCCGGATGGAAGCTGCACCCGTTGAAGGGCGAACTGAAGCAATTCTGGAGCCTGACCGTAACGGCAAATGGCGGCTGATATCCCGTCATGACCGCGAAACGAAAACTGCCGCCGATATCGACTTGATCGACTGCCACTAGGAGACGCCCAATGCCCATGAAGAACCCGCCCCATCCCGGCGGCCTGATCGGAACCGAGATCGTCCAAGCTCTAGGCCTGAACGTAACCCAGGCGGCGCGGATCCTGAAGGTGCGCCGCGCTACGCTTTCCGGCCTGCTCCACGGCAAAGCTACCCTGACTCCGGAAATGGCGCTCCGCATCGAAAAGGCGTTCGGCCCGGACATGAACCACCTTCTCCGCATGCAACTCGCCTACGACGTTGCGAAGGTCCGACAGCACTCCCGCGAGATCGCCGTCAAACGGTACGTCCCGGCCCAAGAGCGGAAGGGAAATCCGATGCCAACAAGACCGCTTGCCAATTGAGGAACTCCGCAAAACACTCTAAATGACCCTGCCTTCGTAAGCCCTTCTCCAGGCGCTACGTTAAACTCAAATGAGGTAAACCGCTTCGAGTGCCTTCGAAGCTGCCAGCGTGTTCTTTGATCCCCTGTCGGCGATCGGCGACGCCCCGGACCATTCGGTCGATGAAAGGCGCTTTGTGACGTTTGGCGTGTCGTCCTCCAAACGCCTGCTGGTAGTCGCGCACGTGGATCGCGACGACGTCATTCGAATTATCCCAGCGCGCCCGGCAACTCGGCCGGATAGGAAGATCTATGAAGAAGCCTAAGAAAGTCGCTGCCGGCGACCTCCGCCCCGAATACCAGTGCTCCGATTTTCCCGCATTGGTCCGCGGGAAATATGTCGAACGGCTTCGGACGAGCTCGAACGTAATCGTCCTGGAACCCGAGCTGGCCGGCCTGGTTCCCAACGCGGCAGCCGTCAACGCCGCCTTGCGTTCCCTGGCCGAGATTGCCAGGCGCGCAGGCTCCCCGCCTCGCGGATCGCGCTAGCCGACTCCAACGTGGGCGGGCAATCCTGCCCGCAGCCGCCTTTCAGGCGGCTCGTTTTGCAATGCCGTTGACAGAATAATTCTGTCTATGGAATAATAGAGTCTGATGTGCCCTGGGAAGTTGAATTCACGGACGAATTCCGGCGCTGGTGGGATACCCTCACCGAGGATCAACAGGAGGATGTCGCGTACTCGGTGGGGCTTCTCGCAGAACTCGGCCCCACCCTCGGGTTCCCGCATAGCTCCAAGGTGAGCCGCTCGCTTTACGCCCAGATGCGGGAGCTGCGCACACAGAGCGCGGGAAGGCCGTTGAGAACGCTGTACGCTTTTGACCCGCTACGCGCTGCCGTCCTCTTGATCGGAGGCGACAAGACCGGCGACGATCGCTGGTATGAAAAATTCGTGCCGCTCGCGGACCGGCTCTTCCGCCGGCATCTGCAAGAGTTGCAAAAGAGAGGAAAGCCTTAATGCCAACCAAACCCTTCCGCGAACTGCTCGATAAGATGCCGGCCCATCGGCGGCGCAGGATTGCCCGCCGCGTCCAGAAAACCCTGGCTGCGATGCCGCTCGAGGAATTGCGCAAAGCCCGCCGCATGACACAGGCCCGCTTGGCCGAAACCCTGGGAGTCAAACAGGGCGAAGTATCCAAAATCGAGCACCGCACCGACGTTTACCTGAGCACACTGGCCGGATATATCGAAGCGCTTGGGGGTAAACTGGAGATCCGAGCCGTCTTCCCGGATCGCGAAATGCGCATCACCCAGTTTGAGGATTTTCCGAACTAGCTGGACGCGATGCAACCAGTGCGCTAACTCCCAGAGCGTCCGGTGCTAGAATTGTTCAGGCTTGGCCCCCATCCGCCACTCAGGGCCGCCACGATCAGAACATGGCTCCCCGAAACGACGCTAATAAGAAGATCGCGTGCAAGTCCCTGCGGTGAAACCTTGGGGTTGGCGCGGACAAGAATGTTGGTATCGAGAACAACCCTCACAGGTGCCAGCTACGGCGCGGCCGAACCTGCGTCAGAGCTTCCTGCAGCGCGGCTTCCATCCCTTCGGTGGTTGTCTCTGGGGCAAGCTGAGAAGCCATATAGTCCAGATGCTTCGCAAGGTTCTCCGCGTCCCGCTGGTGCTGGCGTTCAAGCGCCCGCGCGACGATATGCGCAAGATAGTGCTCGGCCGGCATCCGGGCGGCGCGCGCCTGTGCTTCAAGCGCGGCGGCATTTTGCTCCGACAGATCGATTGTCAGGTTCATGGGCCTCTCCTCCACGGTAAACCCGTGCTCCCAGTGTACGCAAACCCGCATCGAGCGAGGCGGGGCAGGCAATCTCCCTGGCCGTGGTGGGACAGGCTTCAGCCTGTCAAATCCGCCTTGCCGCACGGATCTGCCTGTGCGATGCTGAACTTAAGGAGGCCAAGCGCAATGCCCGTCCGCAGGACCGTCGAAAGGTCCAACCTTGGCCCCGCTCTCTCGCGCCGGCCCTCTTCCGAATTCCCATTGAGCGCCGCGGAAAAGAAACTCCTCAAAGACCGCGACTGGATCGATGAGGAGGAAGCCGACCTGATCCTCGCCATACGGGAAGAGAAGGAGCACGGCTTAAGAGGCGAGAGCATCCGCGACTTCGCCAGCCGCCACGGCCGCGACGTAAAGGATTGAGCGTGGCGGCGGGCGATCGCTGGGAAGTAGAATTGCTGCCCAGCGCTAGAGCGGGCCTGCTCGCAATTCTGTCGGAACACGGCGACGATGCCTTCGATCAGGCCCTCAACGACATCCTGGCTCTTGAGGAAGATCCCACCCCGGAAGACGCGGAACACCTGCGGAGAACCAAAGACCATTACCGGATCTACATCTACCGTTCACTTTACCGCGCCATCTACCGCGTGATGTTCGAAAAGCGTATCGTGCTCGTGCAGCGCATCGGCCCGAGAGGCTCGGTGTATCTGAAAGGCGGCTACGAGCGCTGGTAGATCCTCGCGCAACGGGCCCGATGAGCGTCGATTCCTTGCGCTTCGCCGGAGCGCGGCCGGCGAATGGACCGGGGAGCCTTGTCGGGCCGGTCAACGCCCAACGCGTCCGGTGCTAGAATTATTCAGGCCCGGCCCCTATCCGCCACCAGGGCCGCCACATAACCATGGCCGCACCCCCCAACGCTCGCACCAAATCAAAGAACGGCAACGGCCTCGACGTGCCCGCCCTGGAGGGCTGGCTCTGGGAGGCCGCCTGCACCATCCGCGGCCCGCTCGACGCCCCCAAGTTCAAAGACTACATCCTCCCGCTGATCTTCCTGAAGCGCCTCTCCGACGTTTTCGACGATGAGTTGGATCACCTCGCCCGCGATTTCGGCGACCGCGCCACCGCCGCCAAACTCGCCCGCCAAGACCACAAACTGGTCCGCTTCTACATCCCCGAAAAAGCCCGCGTTTCCCGGCACCAGTCCCCGCGCAGCGGCCGCATCTGTGGAGTGGAGAAACGGCATATACTGATAGCGTGACCATTGATGAGCGGCTGGAGGCGTTGACGCATTCCGTGGAACTGTGGTCGCACATGCACATGGACGCCAGTAAGGAATACGAAGAGCGGTTCCGTGCCAACGAGAAGCGTTTGGCGCAACTGATGGATACGATGAACCGGCTCGGACGCATCCTGGAGATCCACGACCAGCAGATCGACGCTCACGGTGACCGGCTGGATAACCTCGAGCGCCACTGAAATGCTGGGCGGTCGGTTCGATTCCGCTCCCGCTCCGAATGACTCACCAATTCCCCGCACCGCGGGCACAAGGGCAAACAGTCAGGCACACGCATCCTCGGTTAACATTGACCTGCCAAATCAATCAAGGTTACGCTTGGTAGACGTGCGAGCGAGCGAGCAAGAGGCCGCGGCAAACCGCAACGCCCCGAGACGCCCGGCCGCCGAGGCCCAACGTGACGAACCAAAGCGATAACCCGGTCACCCTCACCCCGGACGTGCCCGGACCCAACAGCCCGCCCGAATACCGCAAAACTAGCCACAAAACAAAGCCCGAGACACCCCTCCCCCATGTTCGAACACATTTTCAAAAGAATTGACGACGTCCTCCGCAAAGAAGCCGGTTGCACAACCGAGCTTGACTACACCGAGCAGTCCTCCTGGCTCCTCTTCCTGAAATACCTCGACGACCTGGAAGAAGAGCGCGCCGCCGAAGCGCAGCTCGATGGCAGGAGATACGCCTATATCCTCGATAAGCCCTATCGTTGGGAAAGGTGGGCCGCGCCCAAGGGCAAGGACGGCAAGCTCGACCACAACGCCGCCATGACCGGCGACGACCTCCGCGACTTCGTTAACCTGAAGCTTTTTCCCTACCTCCACGGCTTCAAGCAGAAGGCCACCGGCGCGAACACCATCGAATATAAAATCGGAGAGATCTTCGGCGAGATCAAGAACAAAATCCAAAGCGGCTACAACATGCGCGAGATCATCGACGACATCGACGAACTGCGCTTCCGCTCGCAGACCGAAAAGCACGAGCTGTCACAACTCTATGAGGAGAAGATCAAGCGCATGGGCAACGCCGGGCGCAATGGCGGCGAGTATTACACCCCGCGCCCGCTCATCCGCGCCATTATCCGGGTGGTGAAGCCCAAGATCGGAGAGAAGGTTTACGACGGCGCGTGCGGGTCGGCGGGCTTCCTCTGCGAATCGTTCGTCTATATGAACTCCGGAGGCAAGCTCACTACCAAAGACCTCGACACGCTCCAGACCCGCACCTTCTACGGCAAGGAGAAAAAGTCACTCGCCTACGTCATTGCGATCATGAACATGATCCTGCATGGTATCGAGGCGCCGAATATCATCCACACCAACACCCTTTCTGAAAATCTTGCCGACATCCAGGAGAAGGATCGCTATAACGTGGTGCTGGCAAATCCGCCCTTCGGCGGCCAGGAGCGCAAGGAAGTGCAGCAAAACTTCCCCATCCGCACCGGCGAAACCGCCTTCCTCTTCCTCCAGCACTTCATCAAGAGTCTCAAGGCAGGAGGGCGAGGTGGCGTGGTCATCAAGAACACTTTCCTCTCCAATACCGACAACGCCTCCGTGAGCCTGCGGAAGCTCTTGCTGGAAAGCTGCAACCTCCGCACCGTGCTCGACTGCCCAGGCGGTGTGTTTCAGGGCGCCGGCGTGAAGACAGTCGTGCTCTTTTTCGACAAAGGCGCGCCTACACGCAAGATTTGGTTCTACCAACTCGATCCCGGTCGCAACCTGGGCAAAACCAATCCGCTCAACGACGACGACCTCGCCGAATTCGTGAAGCTGCAAGAGACCCTTGCGGACTCGCCGAAATCGTGGAGCGTGGATGCCAAGACTATCAATAAAGAGACCTTTGATCTCTCCGTGAAAAACCCGAACGGCGGCGAGGAAGTGGCGCACCGCAGCCCGAAGAAAATCATGGACGAAATTGCCGCGCTGGACGCCGAGAGCGCGAAGGTGCTGAAGAACATAAAGGCGCTGCTATGAGGGAGGAATGGCCAACGAAGGCGCTTGGCAAAGCGTGCGAGATAAGGCCGCCCAAGAGCGAAGCGCGCGACAAGGTCTCCGCCGATGGACTCGTATCGTTTCTTCCAATGGAGGACTTAGGCATCGACCAGAAGTTCGCGCGGCCAACTCAGACAAAGCCACTATCCGAGGTGGTGGGTAGCTACACCTACTTCGCGGAGGGTGATGTTCTGCTCGCGAAGATCACGCCTTGCTTTGAGAACGGAAAGCTCGGGATCGCCGATGGACTCGCGAATCGTATTGGCTTCGGCTCAAGCGAATACATCGTGTTCCGCCCAGACGGATCGCTGAGCAAGGAATGGCTCTACTACTATCTATCTCGCGAGGTGTTCCGGGCCGAGGGCGCGGCACGGATGTCGGGCGCCGTCGGGCACAAGCGCGTCGCTAAGGAGTTCATCGAAAGCTATCCGATTCCCGTCCCCCCGCTCCCCGAACAGCAACGGATTGTCGGCATCCTCGACAAAGCATCTGACAGCATCGCCACCGCCAAATCCAATACCACAAGAAATCTTCACAACGCCCGAGCCCTCTTTGATAGCCATCTCCATTCCGTGTTCACCAATCGCGGCAAGGGATGGGACCGAATGACGTTGGGTGAACTCTTGGAGCGAGGCTGGATTGAGGGTCATTTAGATGGGAACCACGGCGGCGATTATCCCCGAAAGGAGGAGTTTATTAGCGAAGGCGTCCCTTACATCTCGGCTAGCTGCCTTAACGACGGGCGAGCAGAAATGACCCGCGCGAAATATCTGGCGCCGAGTCGAGCCGCGCTACTTCGTAAGGGCATCGCCAAGGATGACGACGTCCTCTTCGCTCACAATGCCACCGTCGGTCCGGTCGCCATCCTCCATACTCATGAAGAGAAGGTCATTCTCGGCACTTCGCTTACCTACTACCGCTGCAATCCGAGGTATGTTCTGCCTGGCTATCTGGCGCACTACATGAGGTCATTCGAGTTCAAGGCGCAATATTTGCAGGTGATGCGGCAATCCACGCGAAACCAAGTGCCTATTACGAAACAACGCGAATTCTTCCACATCATTCCGCCTCTCACCGAGCAAAAGCAGATTATCGGCGTTCTCGACGGCCTTTTCGCGAACGGCCAAGTCCTCGAATTAGTCTACCAGCGCAAGCTCGCGGCCCTCGACTCGCTGAAAGAGTCGCTGCTGCAGTCCGCTTTTGGTGGAGAACTGTAACAAGAACGCGCCAATGAACGAGACTGAAACCAGAATCGAGCACATTGACCCTGCGCTGAAAGCCGCCGGGTGGGGTGTGGTTGAGGACAGCCGCATCATGCGCGAATATCACATCACACCCGGCCGCATCGAAGGGTTGGGGCAGCGCGCGAAGCCGTTGATTGCGGATTACGTGCTGGTCTATCGGAACCACAAGCTGGCCGTCAATGAGGCGAAGGCCTGGGATAAAGAACTGACCGAGGGCGTGGCGCAGGCGAAGAACTATGCCGGCAAGTTGGCCGCCCGTTTTGCATACGCCAGCAACGGCCGGGGCATCTATGCCATCGACATGGAGACTGGGAAGGAAGGCCCAGTAGATCGCTACCCGACGCCGGAGGAACTCTGGAACCTGAGCTTCGCCAAGAAGAACGCTTGGCGCGATCGCTTCGCAACTGTGCCCTACGAGGATAAGGGCGGCTCGCACCCAGGGCGCTACTACCAGGACATCGCGATAGAGCGAGCTCTGGAGGCCATCGCGAAAGGCCAGAACCGCATCCTGCTCGCGCTCGCCACCGGCACCGGCAAGACATTTATCGCCTTTCAGATTGCGTGGAAACTGTTTCACTCCCGCTGGAACCTAAGCGGCCAGCCAACGCGCCGCCCGCGCATTCTCTTCCTCGCCGACCGGAACATCCTGGCCAACCAGGCTTACAACGCGTTCTCCGCCTTCCCAGAGGACGCGCTCGTGCGTATCGCCCCTGAGGACATCCGCAAGAAGGGCAAGGTGCCCAAGAACGGCAGCCTGTTCTTCACGATTTTCCAGACTTTCATGAGCGGACCGCCGAAGGACGGCAACCCCAGCCCGTATTTCGGGGAGTATCCGCCGGACTTTTTCGATTTCATCGTCATCGACGAGTGCCATCGCGGCGGCGCAAACGACGAAAGCAACTGGCGCGGCATCATGGAGTATTTCGCCCCCGCCGTGCAACTCGGTCTTACGGCCACGCCCAAGCGCAACGAGAACGCTGACACATACCGCTACTTCGGCGAACCAGTGTACATCTATTCGCTCAAGGACGGCATCAACGACGGCTTCCTCACGCCATTTAAGGTGAGGCAGATTCAGACCACCTTGGACGACTATGTTTATACCCCGGATGACCAGGTGGTAGAGGGCGAGATCGAGGCCGGTAAGCGCTACACGGAGCCAGATTTCAATAAGATCATCGAGATCAAGGAGCGCGAGGCGTACCGGGTGAAGTTGTTCATGGACCAGATAAACCAGAACGAAAAGACGCTGGTGTTCTGTGCCACGCAGATCCACGCCCTGGCCGTCCGCGATCTCATCAACCAACTGAAAACCGGCAGCGATCCGAACTACTGCCACCGGGTGACGGCGAACGACGGTGCGCTGGGCGAACAGTACCTGCGGGATTTCCAGGACAACGAGAAGACAATCCCGACGATTTTAACCACATCGCAGAAACTCTCGACGGGTGTGGATGCGCGCAACATCCGCAACATCGTGCTGATGCGGCCCATCAACTCAATGATCGAGTTCAAGCAGATCATCGGGCGGGGCACGCGTCTCTTCGATGGGAAAGATTACTTCACGATCTACGATTTCGTGAAAGCGCATCTCCACTTCAACGATCCGGAGTGGGACGGCGAGCCGATTGAGCCGGAACCGTGCCCCAACTGCGGCGCGCGGCCGTGTGTCTGTGGAACGAAGCCGCCAAAGCCCTGTCCGGTTTGCGGTCAGCAACCTTGTGTCTGTCCGCCAGAGCCCTGTTCGAAATGCGGTCGGCGCCCGTGCGTTTGCAAAAAGAAAGCGAAAGTGAAACTCGCCGACGGCAAGGAGCGCACCATCCAGCACATGATTAGCACCACGTTCTGGCACCCGGACGGCACACCGATGTCGGCACAGCAGTTCATGGAGGCGCTGTTCGGCAAGCTACCCGAATTCTTCAAGGACGAGGCGGAGCTTCGCGCCATCTGGGTCGCGCCCGACACGCGCGTCAAGCTGCTTCAGGGCCTGGTAGCGCGCTATTTGTGTGTGCTTAATCTTGGTGGCGGCCTCGGCAGGATGGGCCGCCAGTGGATCATGCCGGGAATCCTCCAAACTGGTCCTGTTGCCGCCGGATGAAATCACCAAGGAGCGGAACCGTAAACGAATACTTCCCGTGCCGATTCTTGTAGATCAGCCCAACATCAGCGAGTGAGACTAGCATTTGGTTGATGTGGCTGCTGCTGAACGATTTCAGTAAGGCTTTGTTAGTGTCGCTCTCAACCACCTCTTGAACCGAAAACTCGGAATCACAACTTGGAAGATACGCGATGATCCCCAGCAGCGCACGCTGCCGATCAGTCGCCCTAGCCCACCGACCCGCAAAGAAATCCGAATCCAATTTTCGCGTTATTTCCGCGACCGGCACGCTCGGCGGGGGGTGCCCTGCGTCAGCCGCTTGCACCCAAATATCGAACACCTCGCGGCAAACATATTGAACGAAGTACGGGTACCCGCGCGTGATCTTCCAAATCGTTTTGATAGATTCCTCTGAGAATTGTCCGGGGCAGTCCTTCTCTTTCTTAATCGGTATCTGGATCGCCTCCGTCGTGTCCGTTTCGTTGAGCGGGTTCAAGAACACGATATGGAACATGCGTTCCGAGAACGTCCTAACCTCTACCAGTTTCGGGAAGAGGGTAGGCAAGCCGGCCAAAGCCAGCATGTATCGGATGCCTTTGCGTTGAAGCGACTGAAAAACATCCAAGAGCAGCGACAACGGGTATTGCTCTTTAGTCGCATGGTCGGCGAGGTTCTGTGCTTCATCATACGCAAAAATAATGCCCCGCTTTCCGGTTGTTTCAACGTGTGCCCACACGGTCTCCAGGACATGCTTGAGTTTGTCCGACACTAGACCGGGGGTCTTGTCGTAGAGGCCCTTCAGAAAGGAGTAGTCAAGAGTGATGGGCATAGGCGGATCTAGCGCGAATCCCACTCTCTTCGGAGGCGACATGGCAATTACGATTGAACTGCTCACCATCGCCAGATCCGTCAAGAGACGTGTCGCCATATTTTCTTCGCTAACGCTGGTTGATTCGGAGAGATCCGCACCGGCCCAAAGCCATCCGGCTTGGATTGCCATAGGCTTGAACGTTTCCAGCAACACCGTTTTCCCCAACCCTCGGAGTCCCGTGAGTATCAGATTGCTTAAAATCGTGTCCTGTTCCAGGAGCTTCCGAAACTCCTTCGTTTCGTCCTCCCTACCCGCCAGATACGGGGGCATATGGCCCGCACCTGGTCGGAACGGGTTCTTCATTTTCCTCGCAACGGTCGGCATGGCCACCTCCTAAATTTAGCTCGCAGTCTAAATTTATCCTAGAACCGCTACGAAGTCAAGGGCTGATTAGGCGATTTATTAAATTTACACAAAGCGCTAAATTTAGTTGACAGGCTAAGCCAAAGTTGATATGATTAGATCATGAAGGAAAAAGCCCCGATCAGCGTTGACGCGCTAACCGGGGCCGTGATTCGCACAGCCGAAGCCGCACGAGTCCTCAACTCCAGTATCCGGCTTTTGGCTGTGAAACTCAATAGGAGATTTCACCATGAACTGCCCGGATTGCAATCTGAAATGTAAGGCCCACGGGAAGGACCGGAAGGGCTATCAGCGGTTTCAATGCACCAAGTGCAAGCGCACCTTTGGGGAAGGCCGCCAGAATCTTTTCGGCGGGATGTATATCAGCCCAGAGAAGGCCGCGCAAATCCTTGGGATGCTGGTAGAGGGAATCAGTGTTAGCGCCGTCGAGCGTTTGACGGGCGCGCACCACGGCACTATCCTTACCCTACTGGCCCGCGTAGGCGAAAAGATGGAACGGTTTCTTGAGGATCGGATAAAGGACGTGCCGGTTGATGATGTGCAAATTGATGAGGCGTGGAGCTTTATTCGGTCCAAGGAAAAAAACAAGCCGAAACCGGATGACCCGGCCACGGGCGACAATTGGACCTTCGTAGCGATTGAGCGAAACTCAAAACTGGTGCTGGCATGGCACAGCGGACGCCGCACCAGCCGGGATACCTTAGCCTTCACCGAGAAACTCCGCGAAGCCACTGACGGGCATTTCCAGCTTACCAGCGATGGTTTTAGCGCGTACCCGGATGCGGTTGAGTACAGTCTTGGGATGCGCGTCGATTACGCCAAGCTCATCAAGGTCTATGGCACTCCGCGCGAAGGCGAACAGCGGTACTCGCCCGCCGAAGTCATCAGCATCGAGGTGGTCCCAGTCAGCGGCAATCCCGACCCGGCGAAGATCTGCACTTCCCATGTCGAGCGTCAAAATTTGACGCTCCGCATGTCCATGCGCCGGTTCACCCGTCTGACGAACGGGTTTAGCAAAAAGTTGGAAAACCACCGCGCCGCCATCGCTCTCCACTTCGCCCATTACAACTTCTGCCGCCGTCACCAAACCCTCCGCATGATCCCGGCCATGGCAGCGGGCATAACCGACCACACTTGGACGATGAGAGAACTGATAGGAGTTGCGGTATGATTTCCTTGATGCGTGCGCCCCATCCGATTCCATACCAGGGAAGCAAGCGGTTCCTGGCCCCTTCCATACTGAGGTATTTTCCAAGGGATATCCATAGGCTGTTTGAACCATTCGCGGGCGCGGCTGCGGTTTCCCTTGCGGCTGCGCTGCATCACAAGGCCCGCAAGTTCATCATTGGCGATCTCAACGCCCCGCTTATGGACCTGTGGGCGCAGATCGTCAATTCGCCCGAGTCAATCTCATCGGCCTACAGAACGCTATGGCAAGCCCAGCTTGGCAACGAGCGGGAATACTACGACTCCGTTCGAGAGAAGTTTAACAAGACCAAAAGAGCCGATTATTTACTCTACCTGCTATTGCGATGCGTGAAGGCATCGGTTCGCTACAACTCTGAAGGCCAATTCAATCAAAGCCCCGATAATCGGAGGCTGGGGATGCGCCCGGATACCCTACACTGCCACATCATGAGTGCCTCCCGGCTATTGCAGGGCAACGCGGAGATAAAGCCCGGCGACTACAGGGAACTGCTGGCGGACGCGAGGCCAGAGGATCTTGTCTACATGGACCCGCCGTACCAAGGCGTTTGTGGCGACAGGGACCAGCGGTATTTCGGAGGCTTTAACGGGGCAGCATTTCGAGAGGCTTTAGGGTGCCTGAATGCAGGGGGCATATCGTACATTCTCAGCTATGACGGACGGAGCGGCGAACGAACGTATGGTCAGCCCATGCCAAGTTCGTTAGACCTCACTCGCCTGGAAATCGATGCGGGGCGGTCCTCTCAAGCGACACTGCTCGGGGAATCGAGCATAACGGTGGAATCCATCTATCTATCCCCGGCATTGGTGCGGCGACTCGGAACCATTTCCGAGGACCGCTTGACGGCGCGATCTAATCAGCTTACGCTAATCGATTGCCTGCCAGAAGCCTACCACCGGAGTACATCGAGCGCCTGAAGTCCATCACTGCCAAAAGGCCCAAGACGGTAATCGAGCACATCCTGAAGCAAGGATTCATCACCACAGAAGAGCTAAAGAATCTGTACGGCTACAACCACGCGCCGCGCGCGGCAATGGATGTTAAGGACCAAGGCATCCCACTCGAAATGTTTAAGGTGGCAAACGAGCAAGGGCGCATGATTGCGGCCTACCGCTTTGCAGATCCGTCAGGCGTGCGCTCTGGTCTTTTAGGCGGACGCAAAGCCTTCTCCAAGGAATTCAAGCGGCTTCTGGTTGAGCTTAACGGCATCCATTGCGGTATTTGCCTGGAGCCGTATGAGGAACGGTACCTTCAAGTGGACCATCGGGTCCCGTATGCTGTCGCTGGGGATGCCGCTTTTGATGAAAAGGACCTACACGCTTATATGCTTCTGTGCCGATCCTGCAATCGAGCAAAATCGTGGTCATGCGAACATTGCCCGAACCGCCTTGAAGGTCAGAGGGCACCCGAGGTTTGCGCGGGATGTTATTGGGCCAGCCCGGATGCCTACGTCCATATTGCATTGCGACAGGAGCGGCGGCTTGATTTGGTATGGGATGCCAACCAGGTTGCCACGTTCGACCGAATCAAGGCCATGGCCAATAGGGCAAGCGAACCGCTGCCAGATTTTGTAAAGCGGCTGCTGGCCAAAAGCACACACAAATAGCGCACTACCCAGGGCCTCGCCGAAAAAGGCTTTGGCGGGGAACAACTGACCGAGATGCAGAGAATTATCGCTGCCGAGAAAAGCGATTTGTTCGACGTCTTGGCGTACATCGCGTACGCATCGCCGCCGCTCAGCCGCGAAGAACGGGCCGCCGCCGCCAAGCCGATGATCGCCACCCACTTCAACGCCAAACAACAGGCCTTCCTCGACTTCGTGCTTTCACACTACGTGAACGAAGGCGTGCAGGAACTCAGCCGCGAGAAGCTGACGCCCCTGCTTCGTCTCCGTTACCAAAACTCCATCGCTGACGCGATTGCCGAACTCGGAAAGGCAGAAGAGATCTGGAACATTTTCGCCGGTTTTCAAAAATACCTCTACTTGCAAGCGGCGTACCAACAGAATCGAAGAGCCCGGCGCGCTCGAGCGTGAAGGCACACCCCAGCACCCCACGCTGAAGCCAAACACAGCAACCCCCCGCTGTAGCACGGCTAAATGGCCGGCGAAAGGATCGGCACATGGGCCCCCGAAACAATCGTAATAAGAAGATCGCGTGCAAGTCCCTGCGGCGAAACCTTGGGGTTGGCGCGGACAAGAATGTTGGTATCGAGAACAACCCTCACAGGTGCCAGCTACGGCGCGGCCGAACCTGCGTCAGAGCTTCCTGTAGCGCGGCTTCCATCCCTTCGGTGGTTGTCTCTGGGGCAACCTGAGCAGCCATATAGTCCAGATGCCTCGCAAGGTTCTCCGCGTCACGCTGGTGCTGGCGTTCAAGCGCCCGCGCGATGATATGCGCAAGATAGTGCTCGGCCGGCATCCGGGCGGCGCGCGCCTGTGCTTCAAGCGCGGCGGCATTTTGCTCCGACAGATCGATTGTCAGGTTCATGGGCCTCTCCTCCACGGTAAACCCGTGCTCTCAGTGTACGCAAACGGTGGGAGCGTGTCGAGAGCGTGTCGACCCCGCCCGCCCGATCCGCCTGATCCGCCTGATCCGCGACCAAGTCTGCTTACCGCATCCAGGACCCTTCGGCGCTTGGCAAGAGTGACCCAGTAGCGCTCGGCTGAACTAACCCACGCCAAGAACAGGAACGCGATACTGAGAGGCATTATCCACGCCGAAGGCGTGTTCCTTGAAGGTCGTGGAGGAGC
>Ga0224555_1001212_pt1 | contig 37043 bp, 40 predicted proteins | sample 714S23034metaG_FD_180687 | JGI IMG/M metagenome (GOLD analysis project Ga0224555, IMG submission 180687) | Peat soil microbial communities from Stordalen Mire, Sweden - 717 S2 30-34 | ecosystem: Environmental > Terrestrial > Soil > Wetlands > Peat | place: Sweden: Norrbotten County, Stordalen... | reverse complement strand
CGATGGACGCGGTCGAAAACGCCTTGGAACAACGCCTCTGCCAACTGGAATCCTCACCCGCCCAAATCCAATCCCTCACCGGTTTTGATTGGATTGTTAATATTAGATTGAATGCAAAATAGTATGACATCTGATCACAACGACTATTTGCCACCAGGGCCTGACTCACCTGGGTTTTTGAGGGGTCTGGAGTACCTTGGATGTTTGGATGACGGCATTAAATGCGGGTTTGGGCTGGCCGTTGCGGCCAAATAACAGCGGATACGCGGTGCGGCCTTTCACCGGCCAGTTGTTGAGCCAAGAATCGCCGTCGGTCACACCCCAAAAGGTCACGCGGCTGACCACGTCGTGGTGTTTGACCAACACCGCGAACAAATCGGCGTACCGTTGAGCGAGCTGCTGCTGCACGGCCGCCGGCAGGCCGTTGGTGTAGGGATTCAACTCGGCCCGCAATGCGAAATTCATAGAGACTTCCGCCGCCTGGGATTGGGTCGCCGCCGGCAGCATGTTCAAATCCAGTTCCGTGATCATCACCTTCACGCCGAGCGGGGAGAAGGCGGCGATGGTTTCGTCCAACTGCGCCGGGGTCGGCCAGTCCATTGTGTAATGGCCTTGCAAACCCACGGCGGCGACCTGCACACCCTGTGCCTGAAGTTTTTTTATCAACGCGATGGCGCCTTCACGCTTGGGCGCGTTTTCCAATGAATAATCGTTGTAGTAAAGCTCAGCCTGCGGATCGGCCTCGTGCGCGAATTGATACGCCTTGAGCAGATAATCCTCGCCGATGATTTTCTTCCACGGTGAGTCACGGAGCGTGCCATCCTCGTTCAACGCTTCATTGACCACGTCCCAGCCGCCGATTTTTCCCTTGTAACGCCCGACCACGGTGGAAATGTGATCCTGCATCCGTGTCAGCAACGTGTCACGGCCAACGGGGTTGCCCTTGTCATCCTGGAAGACCCATTTCGGCGTCTGTTGGTGCCAGATCAAATTGTGGCCGATGATGAACATTCCATTCTTTTGACCGAACTCGACGTACTGGTCCGCCGCCGCGAAACCGTACTTATTCGGCTGGGGATGGACGGACTCCCATTTCAAAACATTTTCCGGACTGATGGTGTCGAACTGAGCCTTGATGAGGGCGGCGACGTTGGAATTCTGGCCGGTGAACTCCGCTTCGTTGAGCGCCGCGCCGATGAGAAAGTCGTTTTTGAAGGCCTCTTTAAGGGTGGTTTGCGCGAAACCACTGGTGGCCAGAACAATTCCCATGATTCCAACTGAAGTTATGATTTTCATAAATATTTTCAAACGGTGGCGAATTTTTTGCGCCGTTCCGCCAATTCGTCGGCCATCTGGATGGTCAGGCGTTTGTTGAGCTGGTAAACAATCAACAAGACGGTGCAAATGGCGAAAAGGATGGCCAGGTAAACGCTGGAACTTCTGCGGATGCACTCCAGAGTTTGATCTGTTTGGGGTTGGTTGGCCTGATACCCGGCCCAAGACATCAACCAGAGAAACATCGCGCCGCCAAGACTCAGGCCCGCTTTAAGCGCAAAACCAATGGTTGCGAAAATGATGCCGGTGGCGCGGCGGCCATTTTTCCATTCCGAATAATCCGCCACGTCCGCAAACATCGCCCAGAGCAACGGGATGGTTGGCGCATAAACGAAAGACGTGAGCACGGTCATGATGGCCATGCCGGTGATGTTCGTTGGTTTGAGCGCGTAGAACCCGACGTAAGCCAGCGTGGAGAGCGCAAAGCCGCCCACCATGACAGCCTTTTTGCCAAATCTCCGAGCAAGGAACGGCGAACCGACAATGACGATGACCGTGACGACTTTTCCGATCATGCTCATGATGCTATAACCGACAAAGGATACATTGGAATCGGCGAGGTTCGCCCGGTCGCCATGCACGATGTAGCCCATCCATTCCAAAAGGCCGCCGGGTGCGGGTGCGCCTTGGGCCAACGCCGGCGCCGTCAGATGTAGCTTTTGCAACCAGTCGAAGAACGCGGCCTTGTCGGCATAATAATTGTAATAACTGTATTGCGCGCTGCCCATGAGCGCGATGAGGCTGAAAAGGAGGAGCGTTGTGCAGAACATGACCTTCCACGGATCGTTCTTGAACAGATCGGCAAAGTCTTGTTTCGGGGGCGTTTTCTGTTCAGGTTTGGGATGAATGCGCTCCTTGGAAACGGCAAAAGTAATGAGGAACAGGACGAGGCACAGGGCAGCCCAAAGGCCCATGGTCATTTGCCAGCCGAGTTGCCGGTCGTGAGCGGGGCCGCCGAACCTGAAAACCAACGGTAGTGTCACGCCGACGACTACGAATTGCGCGGTAATGGCCGCGATGAAGCGAAAAGAATTGAGCTTCGCACGCTCAACCATGTCGCCTGTCATGACGGCGCCGAGGGCCGAGTAAGGCATATTGTTGGCCGAATAGAGCGTCATCAACAGAATGTTGGTTACAAACGCGTAGGCGATCATGGCTGGCTTTCCGAAGTGGGGCGTCGTGTAGGCGAGAACCATGGCGACCGCCCAAGGAATCGAAGTCCAAAGCACCCACGGGCGGAACCTGCCCCAACGCGTGTTGGTGCGATCAGCCAGAACACCCATGATGGGGTCGAAGAACGCGTCCCACAAACGCGCCACCAAGATGATGGTTCCGGCGGTGGCTGCGCTGATACCGAACACGTCCGTGTAGAAGCTCGCCTGAAAGCAGACCATCGTCATGAAGACGAAGTTCGCGGCGGCGTCACCGCCGCTGTAGCCCGCCTTTTCCAGGAAGGAAAGTTTCTGGTTTTGACTGGACATATTGGGGCGTCTGGTTTGAGGTTGTTACTTCACCGTCAAAATCACCGTCTGCAGGTCGCTGTCGCACGAGGAATTGCCAACCATGATTTCAAATTCACCCGGTTCCACAACGTATTTCATGTGGATATCGTAAAATGCCAGCGACTCCGGCGTAATGTCGAGCGCCACGGTCCGGGTCTCGCCCGGCCGCAATGAGATTTTTTGGAAGCCCTTCAATTCCTTGACGGGGCGGGTTACCGAACTGACGCAATCACGAATGTACATTTGCACCACCTCGGCGCCGGGACGCCGGCCGGTGTTTTTCACGTCCACCAAAAGGCGGGTGGATTCGTTCCGGCGGATTTTATTCTTCGCCAGGCGCGGGTTTTTAAAGGTGAAGGTCGTATAACTCAGGCCAAAACCGAAGGGATAGAGCGGGGAAACGTCGTCAAACAAATAGCCCCGGCGTGCGGAAGGCTTGTAATTGTAAAATGCAGGCAAATGGCCCACGGAACGCGGAATGGTCATCGGCAGCTTGCCGCCCGGATTGAAATCGCCGAACAACACGTCCGCCACCGCGTGGCCGCATTCCTGGCCGAGATACCAGCATTCGAAAATGACCGGCACGTTCTCGTGTAGATATTGGATGGACAACGGGCTGCCGTTGAAAAGAAACACAATGACGGGTTTGCCCGTTGAAAGCATGGCCGTGACCAGTTCCTGCTGCCGCCCGACCAGGTCGAGATTGGTGCGGTCGCCCATGTGCTTGCGTGACCAGGCCTCGCGCGAGGTCTGTTCATTGCCGCCGATGGCCACCACGACCACATCCGCCTGCTGGGCCACCTTGACGGCCTCCTGGATGAGTTTGCGGTCCTCCTCTGGATGGCTGGGCGTCACCAAATCCTGGTTCCAGGATCCGCCCACGGTGATTTTGCAACCTTCGCAATAAGGCACCTGCACCCGGTCGCCCACCTTCGAACGGATGCCCTCCAGCAATGAGGTGTAAAATTTCGGGCGGCCGCTGTAGCCGCCGAGCAATTCGCGGTCGGCGTTCGGTCCGATGACGGCGATGGATTTGATTTTGCTCGGATTGAGCGGCACCAGGTTGTTTGTGTTTTTCAGCAGCGTGATGGTCTCGCGCGCTGCCTGCAAAGCCAGCTTGCGGTTCTTTTCACTGCCAACCAGCCGTGCGGCTTCGTCGGGATTCACGTAGGGATCATCGAACAATCCCATCTTGAACTTCCAAAACAACATCGGCGCCACCAGCTCGTCGAGCTGGGATTCCTGCAGCACGCCCTTGCGGACGAGTTCGACGAGGTGCAAATAGCAATCCGGCTCCGGGAATTCGATGTTCACCCCCGCGCGCACGGCCAGCGCACAGGATTCTTTTTTGTCCCTGGCCACAAAGTGACCGTGCGTGTCCGGACGGTAACCCAGCTCCCAAATCGCGTAATAATCCGAAACGATAAAACCTTTAAACCCCCATTCCTTGCGGAGCACGTCGCGCAGCAGCCATTCGCTGGCGTGCGACGGCACACCATCAATTTCGTTGTAGGACGCCATCACGCTGATGGCATTGGCCTTTTGGATCGCCTCCTTGAACGGCTGCAAAAAAGTTTCGCGCAGCAGACGCATGGAAACATTGGTCGGCGCGCAATTGATGCCGGATTCCGGCTGGCCGTGCGCAGCGAAATGTTTCAAGGTGGCGATGATGTGCTTTTTATCCTTGAACGACGCATCGCCTTGGAATCCGCGGACGGAGGCAAGGCCGAGTTGGGTCACCAGATGCGGATCTTCGCCGAAGGTTTCCTCAACGCGGCCCCAGCGTGGATCGCGCGCCACGTCCACGACGGGGGTGAGCGCCTGGTGCGTGCCGCGGACGCGCGCTTCTTCGGCGGTCATGGCATAAAGCGATTCCACCAGCTCCGGATTGAACGTGGCGCCCAGGCCGATGGGCTGGGGAAAGCTGGTGCCGCCGATGGCCGCCTGACCGTGCAGGCATTCCTCATGAAACATGACCGGGATGCCGAGCCGGCTGTTTTGAACGAAAAATTTCTGGATGGCGTTGGTCAGTTCGGCCATTTCGCGCGCATTTTTGCCCTTGCCCGCGTCGCTGGGGCGGCCGACCTGGCCGAGTCCGTGCCCCTTTTTGAAGGTGGCTTTGGCCTTCCGGAGATCAAAGCTTCCGTCGCCGTTCACGAGCGTCTCGGATTTTTTCTGCCAGACGCACATCATTTGCGCGGCTTTTTCCTCGAGCGTCATGCGCGACAACAGGTCTTTGACCCGCCGGGCGGCGGGCAACGCGGGATCTTTATAAATTGGCAGGTTGGTGGCGGACGATTTTTTCATGTTATACTTCGCAAAACTGGCCGGACATCTTTGCCACGTTCCAAAACGGCGCGCAGTATTTCAATCACAATCTGATGCAGGAATGGACGATGCTACGATTCACATGGAGAATCCTCCAATTCAGAGCGGACTTTGTCCATTAGTCGAATGGGATTCAAACAACGACATCTGAAATTCAGTCCATCTGCACGGAAGAAAACAACGGCGAACCACTGCCGCCGCCAATTCCAGTCCTGCCGGGAAACGCACCTTTCCGGGACCTCAATCGCCATTTCATCGAAAATTGAACTTCCGCGCGGGTGAGGGTTTCGTAAACAAAAAATCGGCGGTCTGCCGGCCGGCAAACCGCCGTTGCGAAAACTGGAACTGTCTACGCCGTATCTTTAAGCAGCGTCAGAAATTGTTTCATCGCCGGCGAAAGCACCTTGTTCTTTTTGTAAATCGCGGCGATCGGACGGTAAAAGCTGCCGTCCTCAATCGGCACGGCGGCGAGCGTTTGCTTGGCGACATCCTGTATGACCGTGCCCTGCGGCACAATCGAAATGCCCGCGTCAATTTCCACCGCGCGCTTCACCGTTTCGATGTTGTCGAATTCCATGGCGTATTTCGGGTCCACGCCATGCTCCTTCAAAATTTTGTCCAGCGCCTTGCGCGTGGGAATGTCCGGCTCGAAACCGATGAATTTCTGCCCGGCGAGCGCCTTGAACCGGACGGATTTCTGCCGGGCAAACGGATGCTGCGGATGGCAGATCAACACCAGGGGATCCTTGCGCAGCGCAACGATTTCGAGTTTGGAGTCTTTGACCGGATAGGCGATCAGCCCCATGTCCACGACGTTGCTGAGCACGTCATCATAAACCTGGTTGGCGCGGCGGTATTCGACATGGACGTTGACGGTGGGATAGCTCTTTAGAAACTTTTTGATATACGGCGGCAAATCGTGCAGGCCGATGCTGTAAATGGTCGCCACGCGAATCGTGCCGGATATAATGTCCTTCAATTCCTGCAATTTGCTGTGCAGCGATTCATAGGTCTGGATGATTTGTTTGCTGAAATCGTAAAGCATCTGGCCTTCGCGCGTGAGGCGGAATTTTTTCTTGCTGCGCTCGATGAGCAGCGATTTGAACATGCGTTCCAGCGAACTGATTTGCTGGCTCACGGCTGATTGCGTGACGCCGTTGATTTGTGCGGCTTTGGTGAAGCTTTCCGTTTCAGCCAAATCACAGAATACTTTTAGACTTTCAATTTGCATAATAAGCAAAGTTAACCATAACCTTACCCTTTAGTCAACAGCAGGTGTTTGCATCAGCACTTGTTTCACTTTCGCCAGCAATTCGTAGCTCGTGAACGGTTTCTGCAGATACGGTGTGCCGGTTTGCTTGTCCGCCGGCATTACGTAGCCGCTGGTGCTCAAAATCCGCGAGGTGGGCACAAGTTGCCGGGCGCGCTCGATGAATTCGCGCCCCCCCATCGTCGGCATGACCAAATCCGTGATGATTAGGTCAACTTGCACGTTGTCGCGTGAAAGTATCGCCAGCGCCTTCTGGCCGCTGTTCGCTGTCAGCACGCAATAACCGTATTCGGACAGAATTGTTTCGGCCATGGTTAGCATCAGACTTTCGTCGTCCACCACGAGAATGGTTTCCGTCCCGTGTAAATCTTCATCCGTGCCGGAGCTTTCAGGGATGAATTGCTTTTCCGCCTGCAAATAAACCCGCACCGACGTGCCCGCGCCCGGCTGGCTGGACACTGCCACGCCACCGCCGTGATTCGTCACGATGCCATAAACCAGGGCGAGTCCCAATCCACGATGACTGGCGTCTTTCGTCGTGAAAAACGGCTCAAAAATTCGCGGCAATACGTCCGTCTTAATGCCCGGACCACTGTCGCCAATCTCAATGCACACGTAAGCCCCGGCGGCCAGATGCACGTTGCGATCCTGCGTCGGCTCGGCCAGATCCACGTTGCGCGTTTGCACGAAAATTTGACCCGTCTCGCCGCCGATGGCTTCCACCGCGTTTTCCAAAATTTTTGTCAGCGCCTGCTGCACTTTTGCCTCGTCGAATCGCGCCGAGAACAATTCCCGCTCCAATTGCGTCTTCCACGTGATTTTTGCACCATGCTCGCCGCGGAAAAAATCCACGCAGCGGCTCACCACCATGTTCAAATTTCCCGGCGGCGAGCGCTGCGCTTCCTTTTCCTGACGGCTGAACACGGAGAGTTCGTTGGCGATCTCCGCCGCGCGTGACGCCGATTTTTCCACCTCCATCAGCGAATGCCGCCACGGATGCCCGGCCTCGGCCTTGCTCAACAGCAACGAGGTATGACCGAGAATGCTCGTCAGCGCGTTGTTGAAATCCAGCGACACCGACCGCGCCAGTTGCAACGCGCACTCCAGCTTTTGCTTGAGCATCACCCCGCCCGCGTCCGGCGCAGTTTTGGTTTCGCCCGGGGCGTGGGCAATGGCTGAAACTTCCGGGGCGGTTGCCGGCCCCGGCGCAGCCGCGGGCAATAATTGCAAAACGAACCATTTGCGGCCCTCTGAATTGAAAGTGCAGATCGCCGCTGTGAATTTAATCGTTGCGCCGTTCGCAACGCGAAATTTCATATCCGCCGTCACGGTCGGCGATTGCTCCCAACGGGCAAAAAATTCCTCCGGCTTTTGTCCGTTTTCCGGCGACCAAATTGCCGACAACGGTGGTGCTTCGCCGGCCAATGCCACGCCAAACGTGTTCGTTCCCGCCGCGTTCGAGCGCAACACCGCGCCGCCCGCGTTCAACAGCAACGCCGGCCATGCCGCGCCCTCCAAACCGAATACAACTTCAGGTTTCATTCAAATCAACCAGAGCATCGTAGCCTACCGTTCTTTTGAGAAATTTCAAGGAATGACAAACGCCGAGGGCAACAGTTCCCGCACCGTGAATTCCCTGATTTTGGCCAACGCGCGGCTGTCCGCCACCCATACTTTTGCTTCCGGCGCATATTCCGCCAGCAACTGCCGGCACGCGCCGCACGGCATCGGACCGCCGGGTGCACGTGCCACAACCGCCACCGCGACAAAATTTTTCTTTCCGCTCGTCAGCGCGTTGAACAAGGCCACGCGCTCCGCGCAACACGTCAAACCGTAACTCGCGCTTTCCACGTTCGCGCCCGAAATGATTTCGCCATTTTTTGCGAGCAATGCCGCACCGACCTTGAATTTGGAATAGGGCGCCACCGCACGTTCCCGCGCCCTTGCCGCCGCCCGCACCAACTGCTGTTTGTCAATTTTGCCCATATAACCCGCAGAAATATTTGAGCAGTTTAGCTGCCAAAGTCTTCACCCGTTCAGCGGTTTCGAGCACCTCGGCGTGTGACAATTTCTCCTTGCTGATGCCCGCCGCCAGGTTGGTAATACAGGAAACCGCCGCCACGTTCAACCCGCATTGCCGCGCGACGATGGCTTCCGGCACCGTGCTCATGCCCACCGCATCCGCCCCCAGCCGGGCAAACGCGCGGATTTCCGCCGGTGTTTCGTAGCTCGGCCCGCTCACCGCCAGATAGACGCCGCGTTGCAGCTTCAAGTTGCAACTTTTCCCGGCGCGGAACAACAACGCGCTCAACCTCGCGTCATAAACCCGCGTGAGGTCAACAAAATGCGGCGCTCCCCGCAGTGGATTGGCGCCCATGAAATTGATGTGGTCGGTCAACACCATGAAATCGCCCGCGTGGAATTTCCGGTTGATGCCGCCCGCCGCGTTCGTCAGCAGCAAATCACGGATGCCGAACGCCGCCAGTGCGCGAACCGCGAAAGTCACGCGTTCCATCGAATGGCCTTCGTAAAAATGCGCCCGCCCGCTCAACACCAGGACCGGCGTGCCGCCGAGCCTGCCAAAATACAACTCGCCGGCGTGGCCGCTTACACTCGGGACCGGAAAGCCGGGGATTTTAGCGTAGGAAATATTCTTTTCCACGCGCAGTTCCGTCAGCACGTGATGAAATCCGCTGCCGAGCACGATGGCGAGCGTCGGGCGTAGCGGAGAAAGTTTTTTGAGCCGCGCAGCGGCGGTTTGGAAATTTGGCGAATCCATTTGCTTCGAGTCTAATCTCCAAAAGCCAAACCTACAATCACGACTTGAATTCGTGCTAAAGCCTCCGCACTAGCCAGCTCGATTTATGGAACTGAACAACGACGAAATCCGCCGTTACTCGCGGCACCTGATTCTGCCCGAAGTCGGCCTGGCAGGCCAAAAGAAAATCAAGGCCGTTAGCGTCCTTGTACATCGGCGCGGGCAGATTGCCGGTTGACACCCATTCGCATCGGATTATTTTGATTACATGAATGTTGTCCTGCCAAGTAACCTTGAAAGCTATGTGACCGAACTGGTTCAAACCAGCGGTTACAAAGGGTCGGACGAAGTGGTTTCGGAAGCGTTGCGCGAGCATCAATCCCGTCGTCAAGGCATGGAAGTGGTGATGACGCCGGAGCTGGAGCGGCTGCTGGACGAAGGGCTGGAAAATCTCGAGCAGTCCAAAACGACAGACGAATTGCGCCGCCGGTCATGATCCGGGCCAGATTCAGTCCCAAAGCCACGCGCGCGACTTGGACGAGGTTTCCCACCACATTGCCGCTGACAATCCTGAAGCGGCGGAGCGTGTCCGTCGAACCATTCTCAACACCGCCGATTTTCTCGCACAATATTATCCGGAACTTGGAAGGCGCATCCGCAATGCCGCTCCGCGTCACGCGCAAATACGCTGATTCGTTGTTCCAAGATTTCACAACTACCTGATTTTTTATCAACCATTTCAAGAAACGGTCATGGTGGTTCGTGTTCTTCATGCAGCGCAGGACTGGACGCGCTTCTTTCCAACTTCACAAAATCAACCCGCGTAGATTTCGCGCTGCCGATGGCACGGCTGTCGATGGCACGGCTTGATTTATTCACTCTTTGCAATATCCTTATCCACTCGATTTATGGAATTGAACAATGACGAAATCCGCCGTTATTCGCGGCACCTGATTCTGCCCGAAGTCGGCCTGGCCGGCCAAAAGAAAATCAAGGCCACCAGCGTGCTGTGCATCGGCGCGGGCGGCCTTGGCTCGCCCATCGCCATGTACCTCGCCGCCGCCGGGATAGGAAAATTAGCCATAGTGGATTTCGACACCGTGGATTATTCCAATCTCCAGCGCCAGATCCTGCACACGGATGCCGACGTTGGCCGCCCCAAGGCGCAGTCCGCCAAGGAAACCATTCACGGCATTAATCCGAATTGCGAAGTCGTCATCCACAACACGCGCATCACAAGCGAAAATGCGTTCGACCTCATCCGGCCTTACGACATCGTGGTGGACGGCACGGACAATTTCCCGACGCGCTATCTCACGAACGACGCCTGCGTGCTCCTCAAAAAACCCAATGTCTATGGCTCGATTTTCCGTTTTGAGGGCCAGGCCAGCGTGTTCGCGCCGCATCTGGGCGGGCCATGCTATCGCTGTCTTTTTCCCGAACCGCCGCCGCCCGGCATGGTGCCGAGTTGCGCGGAAGGCGGGGTGCTCGGCGTGTTGCCCGGAATTGTCGGCTGCATCCAGGCGACGGAAATTTTGAAGCTCGCCATCGGCAAGGGCACTTCGCTCGTCGGACGATTGCTGCTGTTCAACGCGCTCGACATGAAGTTTCGCGAGTTGAAACTGCGACGCGACCCGCAATGCCCGATTTGCGGCGAGCATCCGACCATCAAGGAATTAGGCGATTACGAAATGTTCTGCGGCATCGTGCCTGAACCGGCAAACCCCGCTGTGAATCCCGATGAAGTCACCGTCCAGGACATGAAGAAGGCGCTCGACGATCCGAAGCTTGGCATCAAGGTCATTGACGTGCGCGAGCCGGACGAATACGAAATCGCCCACGTGAAAGGCGTGCCGCTGCTGTCGCTGAGCCAGATCCAGCAGCGCTTCACCGAGCTCGACCCGAACCAGCATTATTACCTCCACTGCAAGGCAGGCGTGCGTTCGCTCAAGGCGCTGGGCTTCCTGCGCGAGCAGGGCTTCAAATACCTCAAGAGCGTCAAGGGCGGCATCACCGCCTGGTCGGACGAAATTGATTCCAACGTGCCAAGGTATTGAACGCCGGTTGACTTTTAGGATGATGAAGACAAACTAAGTTGCGAAAGGAAACCAACCGTGAAAACTGTGAAAATACCCATCCTGGAAGAGTTCAGAGAGTTCGCGCTGCGAGGCAATGTCGCCGACCTCGCCGTGGGCGTCATCATCGGCGCGGCGTTTGGGAAAATTGTCACCGCACTCGTTTCCGACGTCATCATGCCGCCCATCGGCAGACTTGTCGGCAATCTGGATTTTACCAATCTTTACCTTCCGTTGTCCGACAAAGTCCGGCAGGCGCAGGAAGTTTATGCGGCAGCTCCGACAACCCTTGGCAAGCATTTGCCGCTGGACGCTGCGCTAAAAGATGGCCCGGTGCTCGCGTGGGGCGATTTCACCACCATCAGCCTGAATTTTTTAATCGTGGCCTTTTGTATTTTTCTGCTGGTGAAAGGCATGAATGCGCTCAAACGCCATGAAGAAGCGAAACCCACGCTGCCACCCGAACCGACCGCCCAGGAAAAACTCTTGACCGAAATCCGCGATCTGCTCAAGACCCGGACTTGATTTCCGATTCCTCGCGCAACTTTTTCAACGCCGCCAGGGCCGCATCGCTCTCGGCGGCCTTTTTGCTTTTGCCGCTGCCGCGCGCAAGTTCGACCCCTTCGTGCTGCACGGTGCATTCAAACACGCGGTCGTGGTCCGGGCCGGTGGCGGAAATGACGTGGTATTCCGGCGCTGCGGACGAGCGCGCCTGAAGCAGTTCCTGCAACTCGCCCTTGGGATTTTCAATGGTTGGCAGCACGCCCAATTTGCCGAAGTCCGCGCCAAATTCGCGCAGGATAAATTCGCGCGCCGCCTCATATCCGCCATCCAAAAAAATCGCGCCGAGCAACGCCTCAAACGTGTCGGCCAGCGCGGATGCGCGTTCACGTCCCCCGTGCATTTCCTCGCCGCGGCTCAAGATCATGTGCGCGCCCAGGCCGAGCGCGCGGGCGTGTTCGCCCAGCGTGCGGCGGTTGACGAGCTTGGCGCGCGCCTTGGTCAGCGGGCCTTCGTCGAACGCGGGGAATTTTTCATACAACTCGTGGGTGAGGACGAGCTGCAACACGGCATCACCGAGGAATTCCAGCCGCTGGTTGTGCGCGGGTCTTCGCTGCGGTTCGTCCCCGCCAGACGCAGTTTCGCCCTGCTCATGGGCGACCGACGGATGCGTGAGTGCCAGCCGCAGCAGGCCCTCGTCGCGGAACGTGTAGCCGAGGCGGGTTTGGAATTCGGAAAGTTCGGACACGTCCAGTGGTTTGATTAAGCTAAACGCCCCTCGCCCCAGCCCTCTCCCCGCCCGGCGGGGAGAGGGTGGTTGAGCGACAGCGAAACCGGGAGAGGGGATTTCATTTGGAGAAATTGTTTTTGTTGGTTCAGTTCACAGCGGGTTGTTCAGTTGATTGCGGCGTGGCTTCGGTTGCGGTTTCGGCAGCGGCCACCGGGGCCGGGGCCGGCGGATTCAGGCCATGTTCCAGCAACCCAGCCACGTCGCGTTGGACGGCTTCGAGTTGATCCAAGCGCAGGTCCGGGTCGGCAATCGTGAACACGTCGCCGGTCCCGGGCTGCTCGTAAATGAACACGCGCTTGCCATCGTTGACGATTTGTTCCTTCACCTTGAGCACACGCTTGCGTTCGAGCATGACGGCGAGGATGTAGCCGGCAGGCGCGTAACGCGGGTCATTTTGCTCAATCAGTTTCCGCAGCAGCGTTTCGGCGGTGTCCTTGTGAATCGGATCGGCGGGCGGCGGCGGCGCTTCGTAAATTCCCTGCCAATGCGAGATGAACCCGGCGCGATTGCGCGTGTCCCCGGCGCTTTGCTTTTGCGAGCACGGCTCGCAAATGTCCGAGCGCCGCAACTCCGGCGGCTCATCGAACAGCAACGTGTGATAAACCTGTTTGTCGGCAAACGGCTGGCCGCACACCTCGCAGGCGTGGGCGCGGGATTGAATGTTCCACTCGTTCATGAATTCAGGCCGGCATTATCGCGCCCGTGACGAAACGCGCAATCCGAAAGCTTGCGCCTGCCCACTGTTCCCTGGGAGCGCCGGCGTCTCGCCGGCCAGTCCCTTGCGAACCACCCGCCGGCGGGACGCCAGCGCTCCCAGGAACTGCCATCCGGCAACCGTCCTGAAAATTCTCGCGGAAAACTTCAAATTCCGGCAACTTCTCCGGATGGTGCGGCTCGTTTTGTTTGATGTTGATGGCACGCTCGTTCACACGGGGCGGGCCGGTTCGCAGGCCTTTGCCAGGACCTTCGCCACGGAGTTCAACGCGCGCGACGGCATTGAGAAAATCAGGTTTGCCGGACGCACCGATGTGAATCTGGTCCGCGAATTTTTCGGCTTTCACAACATCCCGGCCACACCGGAAAATTTCCGGCGGTTTTTCGATCGTTACGTCTTCTGGCTCGACCAGATCGTCGCGCAAAGCAACGGTGAAATCTGCCGGGGCGTGTCGGAATTCTTGAACGATCTGCGCGCGTTGCCCCATCCGCCGATGCTCGGCCTCCTTACCGGCAACATCCGGCTCGGCGCGGAAATCAAGCTGCGGCGCTACGGGCTTTGGGACTTTTTTGCCACCGGCGGGTTCGCCGATGACCACGAAGACCGCAATCACATCGCCGCCGCCGCACTTGAACGCGGACGACGCGTGCTGGGGAAAAATCTGCGGCCCGAAGAAATCGTTGTGGTTGGCGACACGCCGTTTGACATCCGCTGTGGAAAATTCATCGGCGCGAAAGTGCTGGCCGTGGCCACCGGCGGCGCGAAACTGGACGAATTAAAGCAGCACCAGCCCCATTGGGCGGTGGAGGATTTGACACGGGTGACGGCGCGCGAAATTTGTGCAAGGTAGGGTGCGCTCTCCGTAGCGCGCCGCGGCCGGCTCGGAGAGCCAGGCTCTACCAATCAATGTCCGCCGTGGCAATGGCCGCCACAACATCCACCGCCACCGTTCTGACACGACGGCGCGTCATTGCCACTGGAGCCGGCGGAGGCGAACACGGAAAATTTCTTGGACAATTTCTTTGACCCGCAGTGCGGGCACTCCGTTCCCTTCCAATCGCTGGAGCGGACGAGGATTTCGCTGTCGCGTTCGCACTTTTCACAATGAAACTCGTAAATCGGCATAAAAGGAAAATAACCGGTGGGGCAAAAATCTCAAGCGACAAGCAGCGCCGGATTTCGCCTTTTCTTTCAACGGCCAACAACTAGTCTTCCCGCATGACACAATTACTACATGCGATTGAGGAATCGGTCGCGACACTCCGCGAGCTGACGGGTTTGGAAGAACCGCTGGACCGCGCGACGAAAATGATCCTGGCCTGCCTGACCTCCGGCCACAAGCTGCTCGTGTGCGGCAACGGCGGCAGCGCGTCCGACGCCACGCATCTGGCCACGGAATTCCTTTGCCGCTTCCGCGAAGACCGCCGGCCTTACCCGGCCATTTCGCTCACGGCCAACGGCGAATTGATGACCGCCGTTTGCAACGACTACGGCGCCGATGAAATTTTCGCGCGGCAGGTCTGGGGTCTGGCCGAACCGGGCGACCTGCTCATCGCCTTCACCACCAGCGGCAAATCAAAAAACGTTTTGCGCGCGCTGGAAGAGGCCGGACGCAAAGGGGTCGAAAGCATTTGTTTCCTCGGACGCGACGGCGGGTTCACCAGGGGTGTGGCGACTCTGGATTTAATCGTATCGGGTAACAACACCGCGCGGATCCAGGAGGGGCATCAAATCCTTTTCCATGCCCTGTGTGAAATGGTCGAAGAAAAGCTGCCAAAATCTTGAGAACTTGGCGCTTCAGCGGGAACCGCTGTCGGTCACCGCATGATAAATGATGATGGTCAGGATGAAACCCCAAAAAATGGTCCCGCCGGCGGCGCAGACCACGCCCCAAGTCCGATAAGGCTGCGCCGCATTCCACATCTGTTTTTCTTTGCCCCGCACCCGGCCCGAAATCCACAGCGCAGCCAGCGCGAACGGCAGCCCAATCAGCGGGATTAATCCCAACAGTCCGAACACAAAGCATTGCATCGAGCTGTTGAGCATCTTGATTTTGGCGCTGGCATCGGTGTTCATTTTGATCCCGGTTGCGCCGTTGAAATGGCGGTTGTGGTGGCATTGGTTTGCAAGGCATTCAGCCGTTCAACCTGCCGCCGGTCCAACAATTTCAATTCCCGATGCAAATGAAGCAGGGCGCTGCTGTTGGCGGTGATCAGCATCAGCATGATCGCCAGCAGGGTGATAAAAATCAACACGGCTGAACCGCTTTGATGGGAATGCCGGGAAGAATTGAATCGGGAAGTTTTCATGGCGTCGGTTTGGTTGCCGCTTCGAACGTGAACAATAATGGCAGGCGGCCTTCCTTGCGGCGCGATTTCAATTCCAGTTCCCAGCGCCAGGTGCTGACCGGCCCGCGCGCGTCCATCACCATTTGCGATGCCTTGACCGTCGAGAGCAACGACTCCGAAAAATCCGATGACGCCACCTGGCGGCGGACTTCACCGGCATTGAAACGGTAAAGGACCTCGTTGGTCCCGCAGGGAATCCGTAAAGCTTCTTCTTTCGGCGTGGTCTCGACAGTGATTTTTCCCGTGGCGTTGCGAATGTCCGCCCGCCAGCGTTCACCGGCGTGCAAGGCGGCGTTGATGTCATCCGTCGCATAATGCAGCGCCTTCGAGTAATCCCAGCAGACGTAAAACGCCCCGTATCCGATGCCGAGCAGGACGGCGAACACGCTGATATAAACCAGGCACTCGATCAAGAGATACCCGGCCGAAGCGCCAACGCGTGGAATGGACAAGCGTGGTTTCATTTGATCGTGACCTCGCGAACGACCGGGCCGATGCCCTGCCGGTTGTCAGACGTCCATTCGAGACGGAGATGTTTTCCGGTCTTGGTCAATTGAAAATGGCCGGACGGCAGACGGGCGGCGGCATTGGCATGAACCGTGTAAACCTGCGGGCCGTCCGGGAAATCCCGCCATTCGCCGGCGGCCAGAATCTCCATTTCCCCGTCCACAATTTCCATGGCGACGCCGCGAAAATATTCGTTGCGGAGCAATTGTCTTTCATGCGCAAACGGAAACGCCAGCGGTATGATGGCGAGCGTGAGAATCGCCATGCCGACAACCAAATCCACCATTAGCAAGCCGCGCTCGCGCGTTCGCGACCGGTCAAGGGAGGAATTTTGTGAACGAGCGGTCACCATAATAACGCAGCGTTTACACAGGCAATCAGGATGCCAAACATGCCGGTCGCAATCAGCGCGACAAGCACGCCGTTCAAAATCACCAGGCCACTGGTGATGGCGTGGGCGGAAGCCTCCTCCTGTTGAAAGGCTTTGGCGTCGAGCGCCTCGTGCCAGCCTTGCAACGCGCTCAAAAATCCTCCGCGCGCGTGCGTCGCGTTGGTCAGCCGCCAGTGAAACTCGCCGCTGCTGTCGAAGGCGCGGACGGCATCATCAAGTTTGATTCCCTGTTCCAGCGCGGCCAGCACGAGCCGGGTGCGGTGGCGGCAGATTTCATTGGCCGTACAATCGCCCGCCAGCCGGACGGCTTCGCCTTCCGGCACGCCGCCATCGAGCAGCACGGCGAGCATGGCGGAAAACGTCCGTTGCAGCCGCTTTTGCTTCCACGGTATGCGCCACGCAATCCAGTCCACGAACGGCAACCCGCGAAATTGAAACCAGCGAACAAGCTGCGACCCGCCGATATAAATCAGCACGGCAGCAATCAGCAGCAGGGAAAGAATTGTTTCAATGCCAATCAACCAGTTTGTGTGTCCAAAGACGAACTTTGTCACTGGCCACAACTCGACGCCCATTCCAGCGGCGACTTCCTTGAATTTTGGAATAACCATGACCGCCGTCATCATCACCACGAAAATAAAGACCGGCGAGAAGAGCAGAACGACCAAAATCATGTAATGCATGGCGCTGCGAACCGCCGCGGGCCGGTCGCGCAGAATTTCGCGGCAGGCGGGCAGCACGCGCCGGAGGTCGCCGAGCTTTTCACCGACCCGGAGCATGGCGGCAATTTGCAGCGGCAGAAAGCGCGGCACTTGTTCCAGCGCGGCCACAAAGCGCAATCCGCTTTCGATGTGTGCGGCTAGCAAATAAAAACGCACGCCCAGTGTCTGGTCGCGGCTTTGGGCGATGGAAAGAATCATTGCCTCCACGGACTGGCCGCGCTTGAGCGCGCTTTCCAACAAATCAAGGAACAACCGCGCGCGTTCCGCCCGGCGCATCGGCAGGGTGAATAAAAAGTGAAGCAGAAAAATCACCCCTCCGACGACGCCAGCCAGAAGGAGGCATGAAATTGACGCCGCTAAAAATTTCGCCAATGCCGCAAGCAGCAATAGCAAAACAAGCAATGGTGGGATCGGGGTATCAGCCAGCATGGGCGAAAATGTAATTGCGATATTCATGGCCAGCTTCAATCACCGCCGATCCAGGTAATAAATGATGTCAAAGTGACAAACACAGGCAAAATTTGGCTGGCGATCATGGCCGCCAGCGCCAGGACCGAACAAGGCAGAGCCGAGTAAAGCAGCAGTTCGGAGCGATACAGGGCACGGGCTTGATAAAGTTCAGCGGCGCGCTGAAAACCGGAAGTCAAGTCCTCGCCGGATTGGGCAATCGTCCAGACAAACAGCGGCGGAAATACGCGGCTGGAAGGGGCCATTTCTGAAAATTTTCCGCGGCCGGAGGCGAGGCGCCCTTGCCACTCCAAGATTTCTTTTGCCGCAATCGTTCCGTGTTCAAGCTGCTCGACAAAGGACAGCGCGTCGGCCAGTGGCACACCGTTTTTCAACATCAATCCCATGGCTGATGCGACTTGTGCCAGGCTGGCTTCCTTGAAGGCTGGCAGGCGCCAGCGCAACATTCTTCGTATCGGCGGAACGGAAACCGCGACCAATGCCGCCAGCACCGCCAATCCGAGAATGACCGGTGCCACCCACAAGCCAACCCAAACCGCCGGCACGTGAGCATTGTCGGCGAGAAACGCAAAATTCCCCCAAAGAAACGTGCCGAGGATATAAGACAAAAAGCAGGCCAATAAAAATGCGGCGAACAAAACGATGCAGGGATAAATCATCAATCCTTTCAGCCGCGTCCAGAGGCTGCTCTGGCGTTGCAAGTAATCCGCCAGCATGTTCAGCGCCCCCGGCAGATCACCGCTTTTGACGCCGACCATGATCATCCGTTTGTAAAGTTCTGGAAGCTGGCGGCCTTTCAACGCGTCGGCTATCGGCGTGCCGTTGGCGAGGTCGGCTTCGAGCGCCTGCAGTTCGGTGCGCAGCGACCCGGCGCGCATTTCCTGGCAGAGCCGCCGCAGCGCGCCCTCGAGCGGGATGCCGTCGCGCAGCATCGCGGCCAGTTGTTGGTTGAAGAAGGCAAATTCGTCCAGTTTCATAGGCCGAATACTCTTTGGTATTCTGCTTGATTGGACAGACCTTGCTGCAAAAGCTCACGCGCCGATTCTTCCAAAGGCCGGGCCGGCACCAATGCCGTCAATTCCCGCTGCCGGATTTTCGCGCGCATCGCCTCGTCCACCCGCAACCATTCCACCAGCGGCACGCGCCCTTGATAGCCGGTGCGCAAACAGGCATCGCACCCGGCACCGTTGCATGCGGAACACAATTTGCGGATGAGCCGCTGGTTGAAAACCAGTTCGACCGCGCTGGCCACGGCGGAATGGTCGGCGCACATCACCAGCAGCCGCTCGAATACACCCCGGCACGACCCGGCGTGCAACGTGGAAATGACGAGATGCCCGGTCAGCCCGGCGCGCACGGCCAGTTGCGCGGTGGCTTCATCCCGAATCTCGCCGATGATGAGCACCTGTGGGTCCTGCCGCAGCAGGTGCCGCGCGGCGCGGGCGAAATCGAGGCCGATGGCTTCGTTCACCTCGGTTTGCATCGTGCCGGGAACAATCTGTTCCACCGGGTCCTCGACGGTGATGATCTGGCGTCCGCCGGGTTCGACGAGATGGCGGAGGCAGGCGTAAATCGTGGTGGTCTTGCCGCTGCCAGCCGGGCCGGTGAGGAGCAGCAGACCAGTGGATTGACGGAGAAAATGTTCCAGTTCGGCATTGGCGGCAGCGGGCAGGGACAATTCACGGAGCGTTATGGCCGGGGACGAATTGAAAAGCCGCAGGACGATTTTTTCCCCGGTCACGGTCGGGTAAGTGGCCACGCGGATGTCGTTCTTGCTGCCGAGGTCGTCGCGCGCAATGCGGCCGTCCTGCGGCAGCGATTCCTGATACGTCTTCAGCCGCGCCAGAAATTTGATCCGGCCAAAGACGCGGTCGGCCACGTCGGCGGGAAGTTCCGTACCGGGAGCAATGATGCCGTCGAGGCGGAAGTTAACCTCGGCCGTCTTGCCGCGCATCTGGAGGTGGATGTCGCTCGCCCCGGCGCGTTCGGCCTGATGGACCAGTTGCTCCAGAACTTTCGGTGCATCGCCGTTTTGGTTTTCCTCAACCTTCATGGCCTTTCAAAATGGTGTTCCAATCGTTTGGACAAGGCCACATTGGATTTGTTATGAGCCAAATTTGACCGGCCAGTTTCAGAGCACACCCGTGACAATGTCGAGGACGCCCGCTGTTTCAAGAATGCCCCGGTTCGTTGCCGGCCTTCCATTTGATGTTGCAGCCGACGCTGGGCGCTTGAAATGCTGAAGTGGTTTTCCCGGCAAGCACGGCGTCGAGCGCCGCGCGCACATCCTTGCCGGTGACCGGAATTCCGTTTCCGGGCCGGCTGGCATCGAACTGGCCGCGATAAACCAATCGGCGGCCCCGGTCGAAAAGGAAGATGTCCGGTGTGCAGGCGGCGTGATAGGCTTTGGCGACGGCCTGCGATTCATCGTAAAGATACGGGAACAAATAACCGGTGGCTTTGACTTCGGCGGCCATTTTGGCCGGGCTGTCTTCGGGAAAATTCGCCACGTCGTTGGAGTTGATGCCGACGATGGCCACGCCGCGCGGCAGGTAATCGTGCGCCAGTTGCGCGAGTCCGGCGCGGATATGCTGCACGTAAGGACAATGGTTGCACATGAAAACGACGAGCAGCGCGATCTGGCCCTTGAAATCCGTAAGCGAGACGGTTTTCCCGTTGGTGTCCGGCAACCGAAAATCGGGCGCTGTCGTGCCGAGCGGCAGCATGGTGGAAGGGGTCAGTGACATGCGGGGAATATAAGTCCAAAGTTTAAAGTTCAAAGTTCAAAGTTGAAGCACGACAGGCACGAGGCGCATCTTGGCACTGCCTCCGACTCCCTCTCCCCGCCCGAGCGGGGAGAGGGCCGGGGCGAGGGGATTTGAACTTGAATAATCGGCCTCCTCACCCCGCCCCTCTCCTCCTTTGGGGGAGGAGAGGGAGAAAAAACGGGGGCCTGCGGATGCGCCCACAGGCACGAGGCTGCGCAAACTTTTTGAATGGAGCGGACTCACGTCCACTGCTACAAGTATTGAAACCGTGGCAAAAAACATTGTTTATTTCGATCTGGAAACGCAAAAGTCCGCCGAGGAAGTGGGCGGCTGGGGCAACATCGCCCGCATGGGCATGAGCATCGGCGTGACGTTCAGCACCGGGCGCGGCGATTACACAATTTACGGCGAGAAACAGGTGGACGCCCTCCTCAAGGATTTGCAGCGCGCCGATCTCATCGTCGGTTTCAATATTTTGCGGTTCGATTACGAAGTGCTGCATGGTTACACGACGTTTGATTTGAGCCAGTTGCCGACGCTTGACCTGATGGTGGATTTGCAAAACAAACTGCAACACCGGCTGTCGCTGGACTCGATTGCGACGGCGACGTTCGGCGTGGAAAAAACCGCCGAAGGCCTGCAGGCCATCCACTGGTTCAAGGAAGGCAAGCTGGCGGAAATCGCCGAATACTGCTGTTACGACGTGAAAATCACAAAATTGGTCCACGAATACGGCCAGCAAAAGCGGCAGGTGCATTATCACAACCGCTTTGGGAAAAAGATGACCGTGCCGGTAAGCTGGTGATGAGAAATTTCAGGTTTCCAACTTCTGGATGCTTCCATCCCCGGGTTGTGGAACCAAGTGGGACGATGTCCTAACCCGGCGAAGCCGGAACCAAATTATCGTCGAAAACATGTTCGTTGTTTGTGAGAGAGATACTAAAGATAAAAGGCTTGGGATTACGAATTATTCCCGCCGGTCATTTTGATTTTTGTTTGAGGTTGTGAATGGCCCGCTGGGCGGCAAAAGCCGCCTGCAATGCTTTTGCGGACTCGGCATCCTTTTCCTTTTTGTGATCGCTGTCTCTCAACCCCAGGTCAATGTAATCATAGCTTAACCGTTCTTCGTGAATCTTGTCTTCATGGTTTCTGAAAAAGGCCTTCAGGTTTTCCTGCAGTGCCGCATCATTGGCAAATCCCAGGCTTTGCATTTCCACCGCCAGGACCCCAATTTCCGTCTTCGCACAACTGGCGAGCTGCCGCAACAGTTCTTCCTGCGTGTCCCTTTGCGCCTTGGTTTCATCCGCAAAGCCTGACGGTTGATCCAGGATCCTTTTCAAACGCGTGTCAATTTTGTCCAGGTCGTCGTTTATCTTGTGGATATTCTTCGCCTCAAGCTGCTTTTGCACTTCAAGTTTGATTTGCGCTTCTTCTTCCTTCTGCGCCTCTTCTTCCTTTTGCGCTTTGAGGGCCTTTTGTCCATCCACTTGTTGCTGGGCCTTAAGTTCCTGGATGACCCGGTCTTTTTCCTGTCCGTTCGAGTACAGGAGGACGACCACGCACGCCAGCGCGAGAGTAATCAGGAGATTCAACACCAAAATAAAGATATGGCTGGGTTTCATGGATTCCCGAATCGCTTGGGGAAAAAACAGTTTTCTAAAATCGGAGTAAAGACAAAAGTGTCTTCTGATTGTTTTTTCACTGAAAACGAGCCAAATCAGGTCTGGCGGAAGCCCCACCGCCCCTTCGGGAAAAGACTGAATCCCGTCAACCCAATGCCAACATTGGCAATTATCTCTAAAGAGGGAACGGCGAACGGAACTGGCTCGCCGGGTCGAAACTCGAAGCGTTGCCATCGTGTGGTCCGCCTTCGCTTCTCGCTACGCTCCAATTCAAGCTGGCTTGCCGAGCCGTAGCTCGTGGCGAAGCTTGATTTAGGCCCGCCTTCGCTGTGCTTCGGCGCGGCAGCCTTCGCTTTTCACTGCATTCAAAGCGAAGGCTGGTGCCCACGACAGGACTTGAACCTATTAACAGGGTGTTCTCACCACTTCCCACGCTTGCTTCGTTTGGTGTATTCATTGCCTAGACAGTAACAGGCATCTTTAATGATTGCAAGCATTATCTGTGCATTTATGGGAAGTCGTGGGAAGAAAACCGCGTGCAATTCGTGTGCAAGAAAACCGTCTGTGCAAACCTTGTGCAAGCCAATGTCGCCCCGGATTCTGTGCAAACTTGTGCAAAGGCATCCCGACAGGTTGTGCGCCTGTATTAGCGGCTGGTTTGGCTGTGGTGCGGCTGGTGTCACCGGGAAGGTGAAATTACGGCGGGCGGTGACTCGTAGCGCGCCTGCGGGCTTCCTGCGCGTCCGGGCAGCATCCGGGCAACTGCCGGGAAGTTGCGGCGGTTTTGAGCCACACCAGCGGGGAGCAGATCGCGTCCAGCGCAGCGCACGGCAACCGGCATCGTGGCGAGTGCCGGGAGGTTGCGGTCGAGCATGTCAACTGCGCTTCCGGCTTGGCGGTCGTCGTCACGTCACCGCCGACACTGGTCGCGTGCCAGCCACCGGGCGTTACCACCGCCGCCGGTTGCCGGTCGCGTCACGCCGCGTCACGCGCTCGCGCTCCGTGAGACTGTCCGGCAACAAGGAATCCATTTTTTCGTGGGGCGACCCGTCCCACGGATGCCGGGGCACGGGGGGAATTTCACGCCAGCCATGCGCGTATGATTCCCGCTTTTATGCGAAGCCGGTTTTTGAAAGTTCACGGACGCGGCTTGCGAATGTCCATGCGGGAATTTGGATAAAACCCCACAAGGTTTATTGTTTCCCAATAAATTTAGCGTGTGCCTTTTCTTTGTCGTCGGTGTTAATAAGCAGATAATCAAACCCCGGTGACCCTGTGGTAGATTCGACAACAATGATGTTTGAGATTGGCAACCACAGCATTGCATCAAGTTTGTCAATGGGGTCAATTTGCCATAATGATCCATCCTCAAGGAGAATATATGCACCGCTGTCTATATTTTTCTTAATCCAATGTTTAATAATTGCGGTTGGCCTAACAACGGGTGGCCTACCAGTCCACCAAGGTTGGCCGCCGTTTATCCACGGGGGAATGGTTTGGGCAAAAACTAAATTTGCGCCTAAAAGCAGCAAGAGAATTATTTTTAGTTTCATACATCATTTATTTTTTCGCGAGCCTGTCTGTTATTGCCCGGCAGCTTGCCCGGCGGCGCGGTAAAAGCACGCGGGAACATCTTGGGTATTTGTCACGGTAAAGCTCCAGTTGCCGCTGGCATCGGCGGGATTGGTCAAAACGGGTTGCCAATTTATCGGCGGGGCAAGATTGGTGGCCGTTTCCAGAATGTAAGGATAATTCGGCGTGCCGATAAACTGCAATTGTAGCCCGCCGCCAATCGCCGTCAGCGTCATCAATTGCGGCGGGATGGACGCCGTTCCCGTGATTGTCAGTGCTGCTCGTGAACTCCACACCCTGCCGTAACAATTGGACACAACCACGAAATACTTTCCCGCATTGGCGTCCGTCACTGCCGCGAACGACAAATTGCAGTTGGTCTGTCCCGTTAAACTGATGGCCGTGGGCGCGTCAATCTGAATCGTCGGCGGCGTGGTGTAGCCCGAACCTGCATTGCTCATGTTGATGGCCGTCACCATCCGGTTGCTCACGACGGCGGTGCCAACGGCTCCGCTCCCGCTTCCGCCAATAAACCACACCGACGGGACTGCCAGATAGCCAGCGCCACCGCTGGTGATGGTGGCCGTCAGCACAAATCCATTGATGACCACCGGCAGCGCTGTGGCGTTGGTTCGTTGCCCTGTGACCATCCACCATTGATAGCTCAAAGGCGGCGTGCCAGTGGCGGTGACGCTGAAATTAGCACCCCAACCAAACGACACCGTTTGATTTGTTGGCTGCTGTGTGATGCACGGCGGATAGGCTTGGGTCAATGTTGCCATGCTGCTCGTAATGCTCCCGTAAAAATTGGAGATGACGACAAAATAACTTCCGAGATTGTTCGTCGTGATGGCGTTCAAGTTAAGGGTTGCGTTGGTTTGACCAATCAACAATCCATTCGGCGGATCAATCTGAATCGTCGGCGGACTGGTGTAACCCGCACCGGCGTTTGTCATGGTGATGGCCGTCACTTGTCCGTCGCTGACAGTCGCCGTCCCGCTGGCTCCGCTGCCGCCGCCGCCGATAAACTGCACCTGAGGCGGAGTGGTGTATCCCGAACCGCCATTGGTCACGATGCAGCCATAACAAAATCCATACGCCGTCTGCGCCATTGCTCCGGCGGTGGTTTGAAGTGCCGGGTTGCTGAAATACCATTGATAAGTCAGAAGTGGCGGATAGGAGGCAACTACGCTGAAAGCAGCGTCCTCGCCCAAGACTTGCGCCTGATTCTGCGGCTGAACGGTGATAGCTGGCGAAAGTAACAAACGAAACACCGTTCCATTACCGCTGCTGCCGCCGCCATCAGTCGTGCCGTAGAAATTGCCGTCAGTGCCCAATGTCAGGGCAGCAAACGGATAAACTCCGTTGCTGCCGTTGAAAGATACTAACGTGGTCAACACGCCATTGGTCGTCGTTTCATTGGTCGTTACTTTGAATACCGTCCCAACACCATCGGTGCCGCCTTCTTCAGTCGTGCCGTAGAAATTGCCGTCATTGCCCAGTGTCAGCCCGCCTAACCAAGAAGGATATGCTCCATCGGAACCACCGGTGAACGAGTAAAGCGTAGTCAACGTGCCATCGGTCGTCACCTTGAACACCGTTCCCATGCCAGCAAAAGGAAATTCGGAATTAGTTATGCCGCCCCCTTCAGTCGTGCCGTAGAGATTTCCGTCAGTGCCAAGCGTCAACGCGCTCGGATACGTCCCATTGCTGCCGTTGAAAGAAGCGAGCGTGGTGAACCCGCCGTTCATCGAGGAACCCACTTTGAACACCGTCCCATAACCGTTGCCGCTGCCGCCGTTTGCAGTCGTGCCGTAGAAATTGCCGTCATTGGCCAGCGTAAGTCCATTCGGATTTGCCCCATTGGTGCGGTTGAATGAAACCAACGTGGTCAACACGCCATTCGTCGTCACCTTGAACACGGTCCCATAATAGTTGCCGCTGCCTCCGCCCCACGAAGTCGTTCCGTAGAAGTTTCCATCGTTGCCCAACGTCAACCCGGCTTGCGGACACGCTCCGTTAGTGTAGTAGTAAAAAGAAACCAACGTGGTCAACGCGCCATTGGTCGTCACTTTGAACACCGTGCCACCCAGAGATAAATTGAAGATGCCGCCTGAATTGAAGATGCCGCCTGCATAGGTCGTGCCGTAGAAATTTCCATCGCTGCCCAGCGTCAGTGCGGCATACGGATTCGCCCCGTTGGTGCCGTTGAATGAAGCCAGCGTAGTCAACGCGCCATTCGTCGTCACTTTGAACACCGTTCCCATGCCATAAGGATATGTGGAATTAGTAATGCCTCCTTCATCAGTCGTGCCATAAAAATTGCCGTCACGCCCCAGCGTCAGGGCGGCCTGCGGAAACTCTCCATTGGTGCCATTGAAAGAGCAAAGCGTCTGCACCGACTGCGCTGGCAGTTTCACCGCCACCACAGCAAGCGCGATCAATGCAATGAACAGGATTTTAGTTTTCACTTTTCGGAACGCTGACGATTGAACCACAGCCAGCCGTTTTTGCAAGCAGCTTTTGCGCGAGTCAGATTTGACATCCAGCCCAGCCTGTCGGATGTTCCCCTGCCATGCCGCTTTTCACCGCTGAAAATGCCAGAGCCAACGCGCTAAAATCCGCTCAAGTGCGACGGGAACGCCGCGAGCGATTGAAGAACCCGCCGCCACCGCCGCTGCCAGTCCCGCAAATGCCGGATGAACAGGCCAGAAATGCGCGGGTGATGAAGCAACTGGACAAAGTTGACGAATTTCTTGAGCAATGCAAAGACAGTGGTGAGTTTGTGCGTCTGACTGCCGCGAAGGAAAGGCTTTGGAATTTGGTTTTCCCGAAAGCTGGCGTGATGCGGCCACGCTCCGGGTTCCGCCGGCCAGCACCGCCAACAGCAGTTATCGAAACACCTACTTCCGCGTGACGCTGGCCGGGGCGGATGACTGGTGATTTGGTTGGTTTCATGTTTTAAGCCGGTAGTCTTGCGCGTGGCGGAGTTGCTCCCGTTCGCCGGTTTTTTCGAGCTGGCCTTCATCGCAAAGTTTGCGGATGACACGGGCAGCCGTGCGGTAGCTGACGCCCGCCACTAGGCCAGCGTCCCGCGCGCCGATGAAAAAATCATTGCTCTTGGATTCGGCGCAATGCTGGCGGATGGCGAACATAATCTTTTCTGGCGGCATGGCGTTGTGTGGAAAATCTTTGTGCCGCGTCCAGCGAAGCCATTTTTCAGCGGCGGACTTGAACCAACTTTTGCGCCGCGCTCCTTCAATGCTCTGGTGCAACTCCCGCCGGTATTCCTCTTGTGAACCCCGAAGGGCAACACCCTGCTTTTGAAGTTCACGCCACCATGATTCAAAAGCCGAATCAGACAGCCGTGTGGTCACAGGCTCTTGAATCCGGTCGGCGTGTAATGCGATGGCCAAGCCTAAATCCAAAATGTTTTTGTGCGTCTTAACCGTATCGCCGGACACTGGCACAATGTTGGCGAAATTCCGTCCAAACCAATTCCAGCAGGTCAAAGCCAGTTGCCCACCATAGGCAGATGGCACACAGCGAGTAATCCCCCCAATACCGCTGTGTGACACAGGCAGGATTATCGGTAGAACATCGGCAGATGGATTTAACCACAAGCCACGGTCAAAGCTGACGAAGCTGGCGCGGGAAACTTCCTTGCCGGATTCGTCAACCTCGCAGCCGTAGGTGTTGCGGACGTGTTCGGCGGTTTGTTCAAAAGCGATGTAGTGATTTTCTGGCGAGCAAGGCGGGATTCTGAAAAGCAACCGGACACCTTCACCACGGATTGAACGGAACGCGGCAAGACAAAATTTGTCGGCGACGGCGTTTTGAATCGTGCTAACGGCTTTGGCTTCGCCCAGGTCATCCAGATCAACGCCGATTTGACCGGAGTGCTGGAGCAATCTTTCATTGGCGCGGTAGCCGAATACGCCCGCCCATGTCGCATAAGGCAGCAACTTTTTGGCAGCTTTTTGCTCGTCGCTATCATGCGGTAGCGAACGGACGCGCAGAACGGGTTCTTGCCACACGCCGGACTGGATGCCCAGCAACACGTCGCCGGTGGAGCGCGTTTCGAGCTTGCCCGGCTTGGTCACGTCCAAGCCAAAGGAAATGGGCGCGGAGATGTCGGCGGGCGTCGTCATCCGACTTCAACCATTCGCCGCCGGGGCGGGCACACTGGCGTAGTTATCTGCGCATTAGTCGGCGTTTCGTTTTGGGTGTAACGGGCAATCAAACGCCGCGCCCATGCCAGCCCGTGATGAAATTCAAAGGTGCGGAGATAGCCGCCAGCGACGCCCTGCACCACAAGCCGGGAATCACTACGTTGCGAAAGTTTGCGGGCGAACTGTGGCGAGCGGGTTTGCACCCATGTCAAGTTGGGCGCGGTTTGCCACGCGGACAATTCGCGGTTGCCAATGGCTTCGTTGAGCGCGGGTTTCATTGTGCGCCTCCATCCTGCCGCCGCAGTAATGCCGCAATGACACTTTCACGGTGGTAAAGAATTTTCGAGCCGACTTGAATCGAAGGGAGAATCCCCTTGCGCCGCCACTCGAAAATTGAGCGGCGGGACAGCGGGAGAATTTCCTGAAGCTGTTTATTCGTCAGGAATTGCCGGTCGCCGTGCGGCAGGTCATTGCCGGGCGTGTGCTGCGGTTGCGATTTGGCCGCCAACTTTGCGTTGCTCGTGGCGGATTCGGGCTTTGCTGCGCTGTCGTGCTTCATGCCGCAACATTACGCGCGACACTGGGCAATGTTCAAAACAGCATCCGCGCTTTTAGTTTGGGGGTGTTGTCGTCACGCTTGCGCGGGAGAATTACGCGAAGTGTATGCCATCCAGAGCGCGCCGGTATCGGATAAATGCTTGGGATTTTTTGATTTTCTTGTCACGCAGAAGTTCCTCGTTTTCAAATTTAGCAATGAGAGGTAGCCAATCTTTCCAGCGTGCCCTTTGTTTTGGGCTGGCGAACTTGCGCTTTGCGGAGCCATAAACCTTTTGCATCAATGATGCAGCATAGTCCGATTGCAAATCTGGCGCGACGGCCAAAAGCAGATAACCTTGGCGATGTGCTTCAACCGCCCGGTATGCAATAGCAGCTTCCCATTCTTCGGCGGTTGGCGGATTTGCGGCACGATTCGCATTGAGGATTTTTCCCATCTCCAAGCCACGTCTGACTCCCTTCACCTTGTCACCGAGGACAGCTTCCCGCTGGTCGCTGATTTTCCAATCGGCCAATTTGTTGATGGAACGGCATTGCAATTCCTCGTCGCGGAAGTCGAGACCCTTCAAATGGCCGACGCAAAACTTCCAATTACTGCGGTCGGTGTAATCGAGTTGTGCCCATGATTTCAGGCCAAAGAGACACGTCCAGTAAAGGGAATGTGGCACACTGCCGGACTGGGTGTTATTACTAAACCAATGCTCGTCTAAAATAATGTTGCTGAACTTCCCTCCGCCGAAAAATGGCACTCCTAGAGGCACGGGAAATGCGCGGCGATTACTTTTGATTACTGCAATTGCTTTGAGCCACTTCTCCCGAACAAGCGGGTGACGGCGGGCGAGTTCGTATAGAGCCGCAGCAGGTTCAATTTCCTTCTGCCCATTCCACCAATGCGCGCGGTCGAACTTTGCCTTGAATGGCGGGCGCAAGTGCCATGTGTAACGCCTACGAATGGCCTGCCAATTCTCTTTTGGGGCAGTGACTTTTCGTTTCGCGTTCACGAGTTGGCAGGATTTGGTTTCACGGCGAACCATTTTTCTGCCTCCGGTTTTGTCATCAAACCTTTGTAATGCCGGAATAGCATCGCGGGCGACGTGCCCGCCTGTGCGGCCGTCTGGTTTTCGTTCTGGTTCAAGGCGTAGTGCGCGGTCAGGAATCCATGACGCAACCCGTTTTTCCGTGATGGAATTTTCAGCCGCTTGCGTAGCTGAATTAACTGCCATGTGTAAGCGTCGAGCGTGAGGCTCGACACCGCGCCTTCATTCTGGCGATATGGTTCAAGCCACGCGGCCAAAGTCGAATTGATTTCCACCAGCCGCCGGGAGCGCGTCTTGGCTTTGGCAGAACTGATTTCCACATTGCCGGACACGCGCCACACGTCGCCCCAGTCGAGCCGCAACGCTTCTTGCAGCCGCAATCCGCCAAAGGCTTGCAAGGCGATGATGACGGCCAGTTCCGGCGCGGCGTTGTCGAGCATCAAACGCAGTTCTGCCGGGCGGTAATAATCCACGTCGCCGGTGTCCGCGTCCTCTTTCCGCAGTCCATCCGCTTCAAGCAGCCGGTGGTTGGCCGCGAGATAATCGCGCCGCTGGCACCAGCCAAAAAACATCCGCAGCGTGGCGCGGTAGTGGTTGCGGCTTTTGGGCGAAAGCGTCGCGTGAGATTCAATAAACAGATCAAGGTGCTGTTTGGTCAGGTCGCACACGTCCGCGCCAGTGTTTGCATCGGAAAATTCGTTCAACTGCCGTTCGGTGTCTTGGACATATACCGGCGACAGGGCAGAACGCTTGCCGTCCAGTGAGACGCCCTTTGGCCGGCGAGCGTCGCAAAATTCTTTGACGGCTTCCGTCAGCAGCTTGCGCTGGACGGCGGCAATGCTCTGGCGATACACGCGGACGGCCTCTGTGAGCGAGCAGCCTTTCGGCAGTTGTTTGACGGCGGAAAGGTAGTTGCCGGTCAATTCGACAATGGAAACCAGCTTGCCGGTTTCCTGCCGATACGCGGCGAGCATATCGCGGACGGTGAGGGCGTTTTGCGCCTGCTTTGCGGTCAGGGCGGATGATTGCTGGCCTTTGTGAAGTTCCTTCACCTTTTTCTCTGCCGCCGTCTTTGCTTCACCGTAGCTGCCAAAGGTCAGCATCCGGCGTTTGCCAGCCACTTTGAACGCGACGCGGTAGAACGGGAAGTTCTTGGCGGGCGCATAGACTTTGGCTCGCTGGTCGTAAAACTCGACTGTGACAGGGAAGGTCACTCGCTTGTCAGGGTTTCGAGGCTTTCTTTGTGCAAATTCTGTGCAAACAGCCGGACAGTCCCCGGTTTCCTCAACAAATATGGTGCCCACGACAGGACTTGAACCTGTACGGTGTTACCCACTAGAACCTGAATCTAGCGCGTCTGCCAATTCCGCCACGTGGGCACCCTGATTTTACAAGCACTTTCTGCTGTGCCAGTGCTTTGATATTGACATTGTGCTAGTAATTGTGCTAGAGTTGCGCCATGCAATCCGGTGATACGGGAAGCCATAGCATCAAGCGCACAGTTGTTAGTCAAAATCAACATCGGCCCACACCATACAGGAAGGTGGTGGATAAACGCAAGCGTCCGATTCGCGGCCTGTGGGAACGTAATGGGCGCTATTACGCCCAGCTTACCGTCGAGGATCAAGTCACGGGCTTCAAGCAGGTCAGGCGTGTGCCATTGGAAGGGGTCGGCACCGATGCCCAGGCGGTGGCCAAACTTCAGGAACTTTTGACGCAGCGCCGGAAGGGGGCGCTTCCCGTTCTCAAACGCACACCCAAGTTTGCCGACTACGCGCAGCAATACTTCGATTATTACAAGGCCGTTAAAGATGCCAAGCGGGAAAGCACGCTCTACACGGAGCGCATTATCATCAATCATTGGATTGAACACTTGGGCCATGTCCGGGTGGATCGGATCACGCGGGCGCTGGTCAACAGCTACATCGCCAAGCGTCAAGCCGCCGGTCGTTCCGGCCGGACAGTCAATCTGGAAGTGACCTGTTTTCGGAATGTGATGAATCGCGCGGTGGATGATGGGTGGATCATGTCGTTGCCCACGCTAAATTTGCGTCCGTTGAAATGGACGCCGCATAAGCGGACGCTGCTGCCTAGGGAGACCATTGAGCGATTGTGTGAGGCGGCAGTGAAAGATAAAACTTTCAAGAACGGACGGGAATTTGCCGATTATGTGAAATTGATGGCCTCCTGTGGTGCGCGCCGGGATGAAACGCTGCGGCTGAAATGGTCGGACGTGGATTGGGAGTGCAAGCAACTGACCATCGGTTCGGACGGCATGTCGAAAAACCGCAAGGCGCGGGTGGTGGATTTTAACGCCGAATTGGAGGCGCATTTGAAAGACATGGGCACGCGGCGGGCACCTGATTCAGAATGGCTGTTTCCGTCACCGCAACGTGGAGAGCGGGATGAACCGGCAAAAAGTTTTGTCGAGACCATGCGACTGGTGCGGGAAAAGGCAAAAGTGTCACGGTTCGGATTTCACGATCTGCGGCACTACTTCATCAGCTATTGCGTGATGTCGGGGATTGATTTTATGACGATTGCCAAGTGGGTGGGGCATCAGGACGGCGGTGTTCTGATTGGCAAGGTATATGGCCACTTGTCGAACGAACACGCGCAACGACAGGCGCAGAAACTTTTTTTTGGTCCTGCGCTGCTTGAATCCAGCGGTTAATTGATACCGATGGTTTGCGCGGCCATATATTTATTGACTTTTGTCAACCGATATATAAATTACAGCCATGAGCAAGCAGCTTAAACACCTCAAAAGCCTCCTGGAAATGATTCGGGGTTTCCGTGAAATAAGCAATCGCGATGGCGGTCTTATGCCCTTTGCCACGGCTGCTAAATTATTGGGTGTCAGCAAACAGCGGGTGAATGACCTGGTGACTGAGGGAACCTTCAAGCCGGTGGAGTTTGCCGGGAAGAAATGGCTTTCCGCCAATCAAATTGAGGAATTCATCAACCTCAAGCGCGAACCTGGGCGTCCCTGGCATAAGCCCAGCGTCAAGGAAATGTGGAAAATGAGCCGTGAGGGCGCAAAGGAACAGGTTAAAAAATAACTATTGACAGAAGTAAGTAGTTATGCGATTTTCTTGTCCAGCGAGACATGGAAATCCAATCTTTAATTGTAGCGCCGGAGCCGGCTGTCGTCAGCCTCCACAAGTGGATGGAGCAAGTTTGCGTCACGGCCTGTACCATCTGGCGCTGGCGCAAAAGGGGCTGGCTCACCACTGTCAACATCGCCGGCCGGCAATATCTCACCAGGTCAGGCATCGAAGAATTCAACCGCCGTGTCGCTGCCGGTGAATTTGCCCAAACGCCCAAAGTGCCAAAGCGAAAGGGTGTGGAATGAATGCGCCTTTGCCCAACCGGCCCGTCCGGCCACAGGACTCAAAGCCTCCGCGAGCGAAGCTCCTCCTAAAAGCAATTCCCCTGCCGTGCCTCCGTCCACAATGGGAGCCAATTAATCCAGACGGTAAAGAGGTCACGCCATGAATCATCCTGGGGAACCACGCAAAGAAACCGTAAGCCAAGGAGGTGGGGGTGGGGATCGTAACCTGTCGGCGACTGCCGCCAATCAAACCGATGCCTACGAACAAACCATCAAGGAATTCATTCCTGCGTCGTGGTTTCATCCGGTTGGCATCTTCAAGGTTCTGGCGCGGTTCTGGGACCGGCTGCCCGACGTGAGCGGCAAGCTGTTTCTGACTTTCACGCTTGACCCAAAACTTTACCTCGATGAGGAAACGGCTTTTGAAGACAGCCGCGACTGGCTGCGTAAGGTGTTTTACCAGCTCCGGCATCGTGTGGAACATGAGGGCAAGACTTTCACTATAGATGCGCCTTACTGCATCAAGGTGGAATTCCACGAAAGCGGTTGGGTGCATTTCCACGCGATTTTCCAGACCCGCCGGTTTTTGCCCAAGGAATTGCTGGCCGGACTGTGGGACCGGGGCTGGGTGACAGTCCAGCGGATTTGGCGTTGGGCCTGCATGGGCGTGCTTCGGCAGAATGGCTTGGCGCGCACAGTGCGGTTTCGGGTGCCGTATCGGGACATTTTCGATCATCTGGTTTTGTCCGCTGCGCTGGATGGTCGCTACAAAGGCAGCGGGGAAATCATCATCAACAGAAAGGAGGGATTAAAATCATGGCTCAAGACACAAAACAACCTGCTCAAGCCGAAAAACTGAACGGTCTGTTCGTTCGCGGTGTGGTCATGTCCAGTGCCGCCAAAGCGCACAAGCGCAAAGACGGGACGGGCGTATTCGTCATCGCGCGGCATGAATTGGCGTTGCAACCTGGCCTGGCGGTGTGGGAAGCATTCCACGACCCAAAGGACGGCAAGGTGAAGCTGGACGGCGAGAACGTCGTCACGTTTCCAAAACTGCCGGAATTCCAGCAAGTGACGCTGAAAGTGCTGCGCTGGGAAGAACGAGACAAGCGCCTGGTCATCAAAGACGCAGAACTGGTGGCGTAGCACACGGTGAAGGGGCGGCAGGGGGAGCCGGGCGGAGCCCGGCCCCCCGCCGCCCTTAACCTTGTTTAATACTCTAATAACTGTCCCAAGAAATACAGCCGATGCTCCACAGTTCCGCCGCGATTACTCTGGCGGAAAAGCTGTCAAATCAGATCAGATGCTGTCCACAGGGCTACGCACGCCCAGCCCCGGCTTCTGCATGACATGGGTGTAGATTTGTGTGGTCGCCACATTTCGATGTCCCAGCAAATTTTGAACAGTGCGGATGTCCACGCCCGACTCAAGCAGGTGCGTGGCGAAAGAATGTCGCAGCGTGTGACAGGAAGCGGATTTGGTGATGGTGGTTCGTCTCAATGCCTCCTTGACGGTTCTTTGCAATCCGGTTTCCGCCGTGTGATGCCGCCCGATTCGGCCCGTTTCCAGATCGGTTGAAAGGTTGGCCGATGGGAAAACCCATTGCCAAGCCCATTCACGCGTCGCATTCGGATATTTATGGGCCAGCCCCAAAGATAAGAAGACGCAACCAAAACCATCCACCAAGTCCCGCTCATGCATCTTTCGCACCCCGGCCAGATGCTTTTGCAACGGCTCACGCAACGATTCCGGCAGAATCGTCACGCGGTCTTTGGCCCCCTTGCCGGCACGTACCACGATTTGTCCCCGGGCAAAATCCACATCCTTCACCCGCAAGCGCAGCAATTCCAAGATCCGCATCCCGGTTCCATACAACAAGCGCGCCATCAATTGATAGGTTCCGGCCAGTGCGTCAATCAATTCCCTTACCTCCTCCTGAGTCAGCACCGTGGGCACACCTGGCGAACGCTTCACCCGCACAAAATCCCCTGTCACCATGGGCACGGCCAGCACTTCGCGGTAGAGAAACAGCAGCGCGTTCAATGCCTGATTCTGCGTGGAAATCGAAACGTCCCGCTCGGTAGCCAGATAGGTCAGGAAGGGCGTCACGCCCTGGCTGCCCAAGTCACGAGGATGCCGCCATTCTCCGGCCCGTGTCTTGTGGAATTTCAGGTAACGCACTGCCCATTCCCAATACGAGCATTCTGTCCTGGGCGATAAATGCTTGAACCGCGCCACCTCGTGAAACTGATCCTTAAGCCGCGCCTTGGGGTTGGGCAACAATCGGCCCAACGGCGTACCTGCAGTCTTTGCTGGAATGGATTGCGGGGTCATAAACGGTGTAAGAATATGCTAGACAGCAGTTTCAGTCCAGTTTACACTCATTTCATGAAAAAGGATAGACTGCAAAACAGGCCGTCCATTATCTGTTAGGCGTCATTCAAATATTATGTCATCAAAGCTTATTAAGAAATTGATGCTCGCGAACGGAGTAGTCCTAGCCTTGAGTCTGTCGTTAATTGTGTATCTATTATTCTTCAGGCCGTTGCGGACGACAGCCCTCACCTCGAACGCGTTGACAGAGTTGGATGCCATTAAGGTTTCATCCGACACGGCTGATATGGTTGCACATGCTGAACGTATGTATGTGATTGTGGTTCAGGTGATGCGTGATGCTTGGCTTTTGTGCGGAGTTATTGTGTTTGTGCTTATATTGATTGCGTTGTTGAGCATTTCGAATCTTGGATGGTCGGGGATGCTCAAGAGGTTGAAAGATGCGAACCATGACGTCTAATATGAGGATAGGCTGCACAGCGCCCTTCAAGGTTAATCCAGAGTGGGTTGTAAAACACTGGCAGGCCAATCTCGCGGGCCAGTTGATCAACAACCAGTGACACCCATTCGCGCGTGATTTGTCCGGGTGGTGTCGAATTTGAAACCAGATCCGCGAGCGGGGGAAGTGGCGCGGTGCTGGTTGCAAATTTGACACGACCAGTCATTGATGGGGTGAGGGTTCGCGTGATTGGCATCCGGCTTGGCCTTCAATCCGCAGGCCGCATGACAAACACGTGAACACGAACGGGGAATTTTTGCCTCGTCTTGGAATAACCGAGTCGGCGACAGTCAGCCCGAAAGTTTGTGCGCTGGGGGGGGGGATGAGTTCACCAACTGACAAAACATCCTTAAAAAACACTATAATTGTTCTAGCCAACGTCTGCGGCATAGATTGATTGAATTTATTGGCGGAAAGTGAGGGCGGCGGGTGAAAAAGAGTTTTGATCCGTGTGCTAGTTTTTGTGCTAGAGTCGCATCTTTTTCGAGGCACTTAATGAGACATTGAGCGGAAAGGCTCTAAACTGATTTCGGCCAATAAAATCAATGGTTTTGCCGCTATTTGAAGTGATGAATTGCGACCTGAAAAAATGGCCAAAAATGGAAACCTGAATCTAGCGCGTCTGCCAATTCCGCCACGTGGGCCCAATGATTCGACGGCCATTCTAATACGCGCCCGGCAGCCTCCGGGCAAGTCAAATTGAAGAACACCGCCGGTGGAGCGCCGGCCCCTGCCACGCCGAAGCTTCCCGGCAAAGGCTGGTCCGGCACGGCAGGTTGGAGTTCACACTTCAGCGTGCCATCCGAACAAGCTGAAGTTTGAACTCCAGCGTTTTCAGCCGGAACCGGGCTTGATGCCTTTCAATTCGAGCTTGAGCGCGTGCAGCGACAGGTTGATGTCGCAGATGAACGCGACGAGCGACGCGAGCAGCGCGGTCATGCACGCGATGAATATCAGGCCGATGAAGAATCCCTGCTCCCAGTGCAGCAACGCGGTCACAAACAGCGTGATGATGAGCGCCGACGCCAGCAGGGCGCTGAGCGTGGCCAAGATGATGCTCAGGCGGACCACCCGGGCGCGGCGGTAAAGGATGTCCACCTGCGCCAGCGCCTGCGCGCGGTCCTCGCCCGTGCGCTGTGACAGTTCCGCTTTCAGCAGCCGGGCGCGGTCAATGGCGCGCCCCAGCCGGTTGGTCATCGTCAGCAGCAGCAGGCCCACGCCGGAGATGAGAATCACCGGCCCGATGGCCACCTGCAGCACCGGAACAATTTCATTAAGCGGAGTCGTCGGCATAAATTCAGTCAGAGACGAAGTCTAGCAGCCTGTCGGACTTAGCGCAGGATTTTTTTGTTGGGATTTGAACGGCAACGGAGTTGGCGCGTCTGAAAAGCATGGCTATTCGTTTCGTCCCCATTGACCGGGACACCCCGCTGCTCCTGC
>Ga0224555_1001210_pt1 | contig 37082 bp, 31 predicted proteins | sample 714S23034metaG_FD_180687 | JGI IMG/M metagenome (GOLD analysis project Ga0224555, IMG submission 180687) | Peat soil microbial communities from Stordalen Mire, Sweden - 717 S2 30-34 | ecosystem: Environmental > Terrestrial > Soil > Wetlands > Peat | place: Sweden: Norrbotten County, Stordalen... | reverse complement strand
TATTTTTGATTTTTGAACGATTTTTCGGGGCGCAATCTCCATGTCGATAGCAGTGCCGCTGCGCTAAAACGCCTGAAAAATAAGAGTAATTTTGAGGTCCCGCTCCGAATAGCTGGACACCAGTGCGACGGAGTCTCACCCTACCGTGAGATGCGCACGTGCGCGTTTAACGACTTTCCCCGGGACAAAATGCCATCACGCTCAAGGGGGGCAGGGTGAAGGAAGCGGAGAAGGGCTGATGATGAGATGGATGTTGTTCCGCGTTTATTCCGCCGAAGTTGCCCTGGTTGCTTCCGCCGTAGAAGCCGGAGTCGGAGTTGATGGCTTCGCGCCAGAAACCGCCCACGGGCAGGCCGAGGCGATAGTTTGGGCGCGCGACGGGCGTCAGGTTGAGGACGATGGCCACGCGCCGGGCGCCATCGCGGCACTGGCGGACAAAGGATAGGACGCTGTTGTCGGTGTCGCTGCAGTCGATCCAGAAAAAGCCTGAAATATCGTAATCGGCCTCCCACAGCGCCGGTTCACCGAGATAAAAGCGATTCAAGTCGCGCACGAACCGCTGCACGCCGCGATGGTAGGGGCCGGCCTCCAGCAGCCACCAAGCCAGGCCGGCGTTGGCGTCCCACTCGGAGGACTGGCCAAATTCGCAGCCCATCATGAGCAATTGTTTGCCGGGGAAAAAGCATTGATAGCCCAAGAGCGCGCGCAGGTTGGCGAATTTTTGCCATTCGTCGCCCGCCATTTTGCCGAGGAGCGAGCCTTTGCCGTGGACCACTTCATCATGCGAGAGGGGCAGGATGAAGTTCTCGTGATGGTGGTAGAGCATGGCGAAGGTCAGGTCGTTTTGATGATATTTGCGGTGGACGCCTTCGTGCGAGAAGTAGGACAGGGTGTCGTGCATCCAGCCCATGTTCCATTTGAAAGTGAAACCCAGGCCGCCCAAATAGGGTGGCCGGGTCACCAGGGGCCAGGCGGTGGATTCCTCCGCCACGGTGACGACGCCGGGATACTCGGTCTGCACCAGATGGTTGAACTGTTTCAAGAAGTCCACAGCTTCGAGGTTCTCCCGGCCGCCATATTTGTTGGGCAGCCATTGGCCGGGTTTGCGCGAGTAGTCCAGATAGAGCATGGACGCGACGGCATCGACGCGCAGACCGTCAATATGAAATCTGTCGCACCAGAAGAGGGCGTTGGCCAGCAGGAAATTGCGCACTTCATGGCGTCCGTAATTGAAAATCAGCGTGCCCCAGTCCTGGTGCGCGCCTTTGCGGGGGTCTTCGTGTTCATAGAGGGCGGTGCCGTCAAAGCGCGCCAGCGCCCAGTCGTCCCTCGGAAAATGGGCCGGCACCCAATCCAGCAGCACGCCGATGCCCGCCTGATGCAGTTGGTTGATCAGGAATTGGAAGTCCTCCGGCGACCCAAAACGGCTGGTCGGGGCGTAAAATCCCGTCACTTGATAGCCCCATGAAGGATAAAAAGCATGCTCGGCCAAAGGCATGAACTCGATGTGGGTAAACCCCATGTTCTGCGCGTAAGCCGTCAACGGTTCGGCGATCTCGCGATAGCTCAACGATTCCATCTTGTTCTTTTTCATCCAGGAACCGAGATGCACTTCGTAAATGCTCATCGCGGTGCGGAACGGGTTGTGTTCCCGCCGTTTCTGGAGCCAGGCTTCGTCGTCCCATTCAAATTTTTTGCCCGCCCAAACAATCGCGGCATTTTTGGGCGCGACTTCAAAAAAGATTCCATACGGATCCGTCTTCAAGGCCAACGCGCCCGTGCGCGTTTTCATTTCGTATTTGTAATGGGCGCCTTCGCCCACACCGGGAATGAAAAGCTCCCAGACCCCCGACGCGCCGAGCGAGCGCATGGGATGGAAGCGGCCGTCCCAACGGTTAAAATCGCCCACCACGCTGACCCGTTGCGCGTCCGGCGCCCACACGGCGAAACTGGTCCCCTTCACGCCGTCGATGGTGCGCAGATGGGATCCCAGCTTGTCGTAAATGCGGTGTTCGTTGCCCTGGCCGAAAAGATACAAGTCGGTTTCTCCGACGGTGGGCAGAAACGAATAAGGATCGCGCGATTGGACCTTGGTCCCGTCCTGTTCGGTGATGAGCAGGTCATAGGCGTAAACCGCCTTGGCCTGGGCGGTGGTCCCTTCAAAAAGCCCGGGGCGGATTTGTTGCAAACGGATGCGCGGCTTGTTTTTTTCATGAGTCGGGATGATCTCGACCTCGGCGGCGCGCGGCCAAAAAACCCGCGCCACCAACCCGGCGCCAGTGCCCAGCAGGTGCATGCCAAGAAACTCGTGGGGGGAACGATGCCGAACCTCCACCAAACTATCCGCCTCTTCCTTTGTTAAAATCATGCCGGATGAAACTAACACGAAATCGGTGAAAGACACGGAAAATGAAACCGGTGTTTTGAACCTGTTTCATGGGCGGCCCGGCGGCAATTGGGTGATAGCGTCAAAATGCGCCCCGTGCCGCGCTTGAGCCGCAAAAGAATCTTGTAAAGCGGCCCGTCCGCGCCTATAATTGACGGAACAACGGAGCACTGGAATGTGTCGTCCAGGTGTCTCGACCGTTTTAACCATTGAATAAAATCGTTCGAAAGCAGCGCAAAAGCCCCGGTGTGGACTTTCGCTTCTTCGCGCACCCAGGCTGGAGGAAGGCTTGGTTTGCCCGCCTGCTCAAAATGCTCGCCTATGGCGGCAGTTTTATTGTTCTGCTCACCCTGCAAGTCGCCGCCCAGACAAATCCGCTGGTGGTCAGCACAGTGGCCGGGCTGGCAAATTTTGGCAGCACGGACGGCATCGGTTCGGCGGCGAAATTCCTCCTGCCGACCAGCGTCGCGGTGGATGGCGCGGGCAACGTCTATGTGGCGGACGCTGAGAATTTCACCATTCGGGAGATCTCGACCAACGGCGTGGTAACGACGATAGCGGGACAAGCCGGCGATTGGGGCTCCAGCAATGGACCCGCAACAAATGGAGCACAATTCCTATATCCGTACGGCGTGGCCGTTGATGGTTCGAACAACATCTATGTGGCTGACACCGAAAACCACCTGATTCGCAAGATTGCCAATGGCTACGTGACGACCCTGGCCGGACAGGCGGGGATCCACGGCACCAGTAACGGCATGGGAACGAACGCGCAATTCTATTACCCTTACGGGGTTGCGACCGACAGCTCGGGAAATGTCTATGTGGCGGACAGCTACAATTCCCTCATTCGTTTAATTACACCTGAGGGTGCTGTGACGACGATAGGAAGCAGTGCCACATTCTCCTACCCCTTCGCGGTGGCGACCGACAGCGCGGGAAATGTTTATGTGGCGGACACTTACAATTCCCTCATTCGCCTCATCACGCCTGGCGGAACAGTGACGACGATAGCAAGCACTGCCAGTCCGGCATTCTACAACCCAAGAGGCATCGCTGTGGACAGCGCCACCAATATCTATGTGGCCGAATACTTTGATGAGATCATCCGCGTAATCCCCCCCGGCGGAAACGTTAACGACATTTACACGCTGGCTGGCAGCGCGGGTTATTACGGCGATGGCGATGGATTATATCGTTCTCCTGACGCAACTTTTTACAATCCGTGGGGGGTGGCGGTGGACAGCGCGGGGAATGTGTACGTGGGCGATTCCGGCAACGGCAATGTCCGAAAAATTGCACGCCCCTCGGATGCGCTTTCGACGCTGGCTGGCCCTGACGAAAGCTACGGGGTCAACACGGACGGCCCCGAGGGCCAACCACGGTTCTACCAGCCAAACGGGGTGACGGTGGACGGCGCAGGCAACCTGTATGTGGCGGATTCGCTGAACAACTGCATCCGGATGGTGACATCGGCGGGAACAGTCACCACTTTGGCCGGATCAATAAATGGATACAGCGGCAGTGCGGATGGCACCAACACCAGCGCAGAATTCAACAATCCAACAGGCCTGTGCCTCGATGCTGCGACCAATATCTACGTGGCCGACTATGATAATTCGACAGTGCGGAAAATCACGCCGGACGCCATGCATTCCAACTGGGTCACGACCACCATCGCCGGACTGGCCAGCTTGACAGGCACCAGCAACGGCATCGGGACCAACGCACGCTTTTGGGGTCCGTTTGCGGTGGCGGTGGACAGCGCAACGAACTTATATGTGACAGATGTCACCAACCAGGTTGTTCGGAAGCTTACTTTGAGCGGCGCGAACTGGGCGGTCAGCGCTTACGCCGGCGGCTCATTTAATAATCCAAGAGGAATTGCCGTGGACAGTTCCACCAACGTGTTTGTTGCCGATCGCGGCAACAATCGCGTTTACAGCATTACGCCAGGCGGCGCGGTCACACCCTTCGCCACCAGCGGCGACGCGCTTTACAATTCCCCGGAGGGAGTCGCGGTGGATGGCGCCGGCAATGTTTATGTCGCCAATACGGGCGCCAATACGATCCTGGGGATACCCCGCGGAGGCGCGTCCGTGGCAACCATTGCGGGGGTGGCCGGTTTCACGGGCTGCGCCGACGGGCTTGGTTCCGCGGCGCAATTTGATGCGCCGACGGGTTTGGCGGTGGATGCTTCGGGCAATGTTTATGTGGCGGATTCCCTTAACAACACAATCCGCAAAGGTGTGCCGGCTTACACACTGACAGTGAGCGCCTCACCGGCCGGTGGCGGCACGGTCGGCGGCGGCGGAACGTTTGAGGCTGGCAGCACAAACGCCGTGACGGCCACCAACAATAGCGGCTACGTATTCACCAATTGGACGCAGGGCGCAGCGGTCGTCAGCACGTCATCCAATTACACCTTCACCCTTTCCAGCGACGTGGCGCTGGTGGCGAACTTTCTGCCGCTTTACACGGTCACAGTAAGCGCCTCACCTACCAGCGACGGGACGGTAAGCCCTGGCGGAACAAATGTCACGGGGAGCATAATCACCGTGACAGCCACAAACAACACCGGCTACGCATTCGTCAACTGGACGTCGAACGGCATCACGACAGTTTCCACGACCAATTACACGTTCACGCTTGCCGCCAACGTGGCGCTGGCTGCGCACTTCCTGCCGCTTTACTCATACACAGTGTCCACTTTGCCAGCCAATACCGGCACAGTCAGCCCAGGCGGCACCAACCAGTCGGGCAGCACAATTATTGTGACAGCCACGAACAACAATGGCTATGCGTTCGTCAACTGGACGTCGAACGGCGTCGTGACGGTTTCCACAACGAATTACACGTTCACGCTTGGCGCCAACGTGACGCTGGTCGCGCACTTCCTGCCGCTTTACTCATACACAGTGTCCACTTTGCCAGCCAATGCCGGTACAGTCAGCCCAGGCGGTACCAATGAGGCGGGCAGCACAATCATCGTGACGGCCACGAACAGCAATGGCTATGCATTTACCAATTGGACGTCGAACGGCATCACGACGGTTTCCACGACCAATTACACCTTCACTCTTGCCACCAATGTGACGCTCGCCGCCAATTTCGTGCCGGTTTATACCCTCGCTGTAAGCGCGTTGCCGGCTGGCGGCGGCATGGTCAGCGCCGGCGGGACATTCGCGGCCGGCAGCACAATTACCGTGGCGGCCACGAACAACGGCGGCTACGCGTTTACCAACTGGACGTCGAATGGCATCGCGGCGGTTTCCACGACCAACTACACGATTAGCCTGCATACCAACGTGGTGCTGGTCGCAAACTTCGTGGCAACGTCCTCGCAAATCCAGGTGTTTTATGATGGGACTAACGTCATCGCCAATCACCAAACGAACGCCGTGAATTTCGGCAGCGCGTTGCAGAAGCAGCCCGGGCCTGTCATCACGTTTACGGTGACGAATGCGGGGGGCAGGACATTGGATTTGACAAATATAACGGTGCCTCCGGGTTACTCGCTCAACACGAATTATCCAACGAACATCGTCGCCGGGAGCAATGGCGCGTTCAGCGTGCAACTGACCACGAACGCGATTGGCTCGTATTCCGGTGAAATCAACATCACCAACAACACTCCCAACGACAATCCTTTTTCCTTCCCCATTACAGGCCAGATAACCGCCAGTATTATTTCCTTGGGCGGCAACCTGGTGTTTGGCGTCGTGCCGGTCGGTTCATCGGCGCAGCGCGTTTTGACGATCAACAACGGCGGCAACGCGCCTCTCACCGTCGGCAATATCAGCTACCCGGCTGGATTCACCGGCGCGTTTTCCAGCGCAATCGGGGGCGGCGGTTCAACCAATGTGACCGTGACTTTCTCACCCGTTGCGCCAACGAACTACAGCGGCGTGTTGACGGTCAACTCGGACGCAACCGGCGGCACGAATGCCACCGCCATTTCAGCATTCGGGGCGAATACCAATTTGCTTTTGACCATTATCACCAACGGCCAAGGGAGTGTGACGCCAAACGATGCCAGGTTTCTAAAGGCGGGCACGAAATATACCCTGAAGGCGGTTCCCGGAAGCGCGGATGTCTTCTCTGATTGGACAGGCAGCACCAATTCCACCAATAACCCGCTTACCTTCGTCATGGAGAAAAGCACGATACTAGAGGCCAATTTTGTCCCCAATCCGTTTCTGCCGTTTGTCGGGACGTATAATGGTCTTTTCTGGGCCACGAATGGGGGTGTCGCCGAAGGAAACGCGGGGATGCTCAAGGGGCTGACACTGACTTCCAAGGGAAGTTACAGCGGCTCACTCATGATCAACGGCGCGAGTAAGAGCATTAGCGGCAGTTTTAGCGCAGCCCGCCAGGCCGGCAAACCTGTTTCATTCGGCAGCCCGGAGGGTGATGTGGAGCTGGCGATGACATTGACTTCAATTGGTCCCGCTCCCCAGGTAACAGGCACGGTTTCCGGGACCGGTTGGACGGCCACCAATTTAATTGCCGACCGGGCCACCACCACAATGTCCCCGGCGGAGTACACCATGCTCATCCTGCCCGATACCAATCCCTCGTCACCCGGCGGCGACGGTTATGCCCTGATAACAAATACTCCGGGCAACGGCAGGAGTGTGGCCACGGCCGCGGCCAAAATCAGCGGCGCATTGGCCGATGGCACTGCTTTTAGTCAATCGGTTCCCGTTTCTCAAGACGGCTACGTTCCCATCTACGCCAATCTTTATGGCGGCAAAGGTTTGCTCCTGGGCTGGATCAATCTGGACCCCACCAACGATTCCGGCGGCCTATTCTGGGTTCATCCCGACCGCCCGGGCTTGTTCAAAGGCGCGTTCACCGCCCGCAACCAAATTGAGCTTTCACCATGGACCAATCTCCCGGCCTCCAGCGCGCTCCCGACCAAATTGGCTGTATTCGAGATGAGCGACGGCGCCGTTATCGGGACGAACGATTTCACCATCACGATCAGCAACAATTACAAATTGGGCATGCAGTCCGGTCCAACCAATTTGAGCGGATCATTAAACCCCAAAACCGGCCTGTTGACCGTGACCATCGGCAGCGGAGCATCCAAAAGCACCGGCTACGGCGTGCTGCTGCCCAACGGAACCAACGGTGGAGGCTTCTTCCTGGACAAGACCAACGCCGGGGCGATTATTCTGCAACCGTAATGCGGCAAGGGTCCAAACGCGTCAGGCGTGCCGGAAGGTGATCCGCGCCTTGCCCAAATCGTAGGGGGACATCTCGACATTGACTCTGTCGCCGACGCTGATGCGAATGAAGTTTTTGCGCATCTTGCCCGAGATGTGGGCGAGGACCTCATGCCCGTTCGGCAAAGCGACACGGAACATCGTGCCGGGCAGCACTTGGCTGACCGTCCCTTGCAGTTCAATTGGCTCTTCTTTGGCCACGCGATGATCGACGTTGTTATGCTGGTTAATCACAAGCGCCTGAGCCGGATCACTTGTTCATCATATAGGGCGCGTGGAAAGTGCCTCTTCTTTGGCCTGAAATCAAGGCAAACTTTTGCAGCCCAACACTTTTCCGCCTCCCATTCAAGCCGCCGAGGACGCCCTGGTTTGTTTCAGGATGGTTGGAGTCCTATGGAGATGTGCTTGGTTTCAAGAAAGCGTCCGGACGGTTTGGACTCGGGTGATGAGCCACTTGCCGTCGATTTTTTGCAGGGTGAATTTCATGGCCTGCACCAACATGTCTTGTTCGCCGGGCACCCTGGCCTCGACGGTGACATCCGCCTGGGCGGTGGCCTGGCCGGCTCCGACCGTTATATTGATGTCGGGGAATTTGACCTTCAAGCCGCCCGCGGAATGCGCCGCCAGCACGGCTTGCACGATTTCGTCGCGGCTCATCGTGGCATGTTGCTGGCGGCCCGGTAAGTCAACATCAATTTGGACGTTGGTCGAGAAGAAGCTCCCCACCTTTTCCGCACCGGCCAGACGCGGCAGGTAGCCTTCCCCCGACTGAACGGAGGCGGCCCGGGCCAGTTTCTCAAATTGTCCGGCAATGACTTTTTCCGGCGAAGGAAAGAGGACCAGCCAAAGCCACACCGCCAGCGCCGACACGGCCAGCGCCAGGATCAGGCGAAAAAAAGTCTTCAATACAGCACCCTCCCCACAATTTGTTGCTTCTCCGCCTTGCCCTGAACATGCAACTCCTGCGGCATCGACCGGTTGTCACCGACGACGAAATACTGATTGGAACCGACCGCGACGGGGACGCTATTCCAATCGCACGGGCCGTTTACATACGGTTCGTCAAGCGGGACCCCGTTGACGAGCAGTTGGCCGTCGGCAAAAGCCACCGTCTCGCCCGGCAACCCCACCACGCGTTTCATGTACATCACGCGGGGTGTGCGATAGGGATTATTGGTCCCGCCGACCATAATTCCCACCACCTCACCGCGCCGCGGTCCGTGCCTGCAATAGGCGAGGCGGTTGATGAAATTGACCGACCGGTCCTTGTAAGCCGGCTGCATGCTGATGCCATCGACCCGGATGGGCAGCAGGACGAATTTGAAGACGACCGCACAGGTTACCACAAGGATGACGATCCTTGCCAGGGTGCGTTTGGGATTGCGTCCAAAGACAGCGATGCGAAGCCAGCGGCCCAGGCGCGCCTGGCCCGGGCGGGGGTCTGATTGATCCTGGTTGATCATCGCCATATCCAAATCTTACCAGTAAAAATCCACGGCGAACAAGCCCAAGCGCGGGACAGTCACGGGGCCAGCGGAAGATGTCATCAACACTCTGAATCCGGACAAAATGTATGATTGACCCCATTGCGAGAGGCATTAACGCAGTCGCCGAGCAATCGTCCCGGCATACATTGGAGAACGTGTTTGTTTTTTCCTTTAAATTGGCGAATGCAAGCGCAATCATCACTTTCGCGAAGCGAAGCAAACAAATGTCCCATGCTGACGACTCAAATCGAACTGCCGATGGATAAGATTGCCGGCTTTTGCCGGCGGTGGAAAATTGTCCGGCTCGAAGTATTTGGCTCGGTGCTGCGGGACGACTTTCGGCGTGACAGCGACTTGGATTTTGTCGCCAGCTTTGATCCAGATGCCCATTGGAGTCTGCTTGATCGTGTGCATAGGAAGCATGAACTGGAAGACATGCTGGGCCGTGACGTGGACTTGCTCAATCGCCGCGCGCTGGAACATGGCCGGACAAACGGTCGTGCTGACGCCATTCTCGCTCAAGCCCAATTGCTTTATGCTGGATCGTGATCGTTAGTCCCTTCAAGACATGCTCTGCTCTGCGCGTAAATTAATCTCCCATGCCCAGGGCGCCACCCGTGAGACCTTGGATGCCGTCCCGATGCGGATGGATGCCGTGCTTTACGAAATTGTTGTAATGGGTGAGGCCGCCCGCCGACTTTCGCAAGAAGTCCGCGCCGTTCATCCTGAAGTGCCTTGGCGGGACATTATCGGCATGAGAAGCGTCGTGACCCACGGTTGCGACCAGATTGACGACGACGAACTTTGGCAGGACATTGAACTCGACCTTCCTGAGCTGATCCGAAAAATTGAGGCCATCCTTGGAAGCAAATAACCTACCTCCGATGTTTCACGGCGTGAAAGAGCAGGAGCAGTGAGAACAAAAGAAACAACAACGAAATCGCAGTGCCAATAATTGTCAGGACCCTCCCCCGGCGCATGAAGGTTTCCCGCCTTATTCTGGCGGCTTCTTTGATCAGCTCGATTTCCTTGTCCAGGTTTGCCGGAGCGGCTGCTTCGTCCCTGAGCCGCAGCGTCAGCCACGCAGGATGGCGCGCACCATAGGTTTCGGGCAGTTTTTGCAGCATCTCGTCCGATGGCGGGGAGAAACCGGCGCCCATTTTCCACCAGGGCGCGGTTTCCTCCGTCCACAGCCGGAACAGGCCGTGGTTTTGCGCGACGGCTTGCAAGCGTTGCCAGAGCAATGGCCGCAAGGAATCGGCCAGGGCAAAATCGGCATAGCCTTCCGAGTGGACCCGGCCCTGGCCGGCTTCGATGTGCAACCCGATTGCGGCGGCCAGATTGCCTTGCTCGTCCTCCGCCACCTGGAAGTCAGTGAGTCGTTTCCCCAACTCCGCCGCCGGCAAATGCGCGGACTGCCACAATCCGGCCAGCCGCGCCAAATCTTCCACCGTCGCCCGCCGTGTCCGATATGCGTTCATCTCGCTGTGCGTCCCGGCCCGGGCGGCGCGGTCAATCGCTGTTGGGATACGATCCGAGGACTTTGACGAAGTTGCAAACTTCCGAGAGATTGGCGATGGCCAGGGAGACTTTGCGGTCGGTCATGTGTCCGTCGCAGTCAACAAAAAAGAAATACTCCCACGCCTTGCGTTTGCTGGGGCGCGATTCAATTTTGGTCATGTTCAGCTTGTAACGGCGGAAGGGGGCGAGGGCGCGGTAAAGGGCGCCGACTTGATCGGCGATGCTGAACATCACGCTGGTGCGGTCGCGTCCGGTGGGAGGGCCGCATTGCCCGCCCAGGACGAGGAAGCGGGTGGCGTTGGCGTTGAAATCCTGGATGTCCGGCTCGATGACCTTGAGGTGGTATTTCTCCGCCGCCAAAAAGCCGGTGATGGCGGCGACTTTGCCGCGCAATTTGGAGCGGCGGCCGCCGGCCTCTGCGCTGGCGGCCAGTTCAGCCGAGCGCGCATTGGAGGACGTCTCGAGAATCTCCGCCTTGGGCAGATGCCGTTGCAGCCAGATGCGGCACTGGCCCAGCGCCTGGGGATGCGCGTAGAGGCGCTGCACGTCCTTCATGTTCGCCCCGCCCGCCAGGCAATATTGGATGGGCAAAACAATCTGCGCGACAATCTGGAGGTTGCTGTCAACAAACATGTCCAGGGTGTGCGTCACCACCCCCTCGGTCGAGTTTTCCACCGGCACCACGCCGTAATCGGCGCGCCGCTTGCCGACTTCGGTGAAAATGTCGGCGATGGTTTTTTGCGGGGAGTAAAGCAGGCTGGAGCCGAATTTCTCAATGGCGGCCTGATGGGTGAAGGTGGCCTCCGGCCCGAGATAGGCAATGGTCATCGTTTTCTCGAGCGAGAGCGCGCTGGACATGATCTCGCGGTAAATGGCGCGCAGGGAATCGGCGGTGATGGGACCCTGGTTCAACTTGCAAACGCGCTGCAAGACGGCGCGTTCGCGGTGCGGGACATAAATGGCCTCGCCCGCCTTGACTTTGACGGCGCCGATTTCCAAGACATGCCGGGTGCGCTCGTTGAGCAGCTTGACGATCTGGGCGTCGAGCTTGTCGATGGCTTTGCGGTGTTCGGGAATAATCATGCTTCCGCAAACATACACGACACTGCCTGGTATGGAAACATTCCATTTAGGTGTTGTCTAATGGAGAAGGATGAAGCTTCAATAATCAACGAGTCACGCTTGAAACGACTTTTATGAAGATGAATAATGGGCGTCAAAACGGCATGAAATTTTGGCCGCTGATTCCTGGCATTGCCTTGTTCACGGGCTGCGCCCATTTCCACCCGCAGCCGATTTTACCGGACAAAACGGCTGCGCAATTGGAGACCCGCCGCCTGGACGACGCCGACCTAAAGAAATTCCTCGAACAAAATCTTGGCCGTGAAATAAAAAACTGGCCGCAGACAAACTGGGATTTGCCGGAACTGACGTTGGTGGCGTTTGACTTTCATCCCAGTCTCGAGGTGGTCCGCGCGCAATGGGTTGCCGCCGCGGCGGGTTTGAAGACGGCGGGCGCCAGGCCGAATCCGTCCGCAACCTTTCTGCCCGGCTATGATACGCAAATTCCCGGCAATTACAGTCCGTGGTACGTGCCCGTGACTTTCGACCTGCCGATAGAAACCGCCGGCAAGCGCGGCAAACGCATGGCCGAGGCTGAAAAATATGCCGAGGCCGCGCGATGGAATTACGTTTCCGCTGCGTGGCAAATTCGCAGCGGTGTCCGCGGCAGCCTGCTGGACTTCAACATCGCGGAACGTCGCGCCGGATTGCTGCACAAGCAATTCGCCGCGCAAAAGCAGATTGTGGAATTGTTGCAACGGCGTCTGGACGCGGGCGAGATTTCCCGGATCGAACTCACGACAGCGCAGATCGCGCTAAATAAGACGCAGCTTGATTTGAGCGATGCGAGGTCAAAACAGGCCGAGGCGCGTTCGCGGCTGGGGGAAGCGCTCGGTTTGACCGAAGCGGCGTTGAACGGCGAGGAATTCAATTTTGATTTTTCGATGCGCGACGTGAAGGCATTGACTTCGACCGAGGCGCGCCGCGTCGCGTTGCAGTCGCGCGCGGACATTCTCGCGGCACTGGCCAACTACGCGGCGGCAGAAGCTGGATTGCGCCTGCAAACGGCCAGGCAATATCCGGACCTGCATTTGGGTCCCGGTTATGCGTGGAATTACGGCAACGCGGGCGACAGCCAGTGGAGTCTGGGACTGACTCTGGAATTGCCGATCCTGGACCAGAATCAAGGCCCTATTGCCGAGGCGGAGGCGCAGCGTAAACTGGCGGCCGCGAAATTCGTGGAGTTGCAGTCGCAAGTCATAGGCGAAATTGACCGCGCCGTGGCTGGCTATGGCGTGGCGCGCGAGCAGGCGCAGACTGGAAATGATGTGCTCGCCGCTGAACAGCAACAGCAAAAATCCGCCGAGGCGCAACTCAAAGCCGGCGAGGGCAGCCCGGTTGACGTGTTGAGCGCACAACTGGAATTGAGTAACGCAGCGCTCGCGCAATTGGACAACGAAGCAAAATTGCAAACCGCTTTGGGCGCGCTGGAGGATGCGTTGCAGCGTCCGGCGGATATCATTTCCGCCGTCATCAAAAGTATTTCCGCCGATAATCACAACCATTCCCAAAAATGAAGGCAAAACATATCATCGCCGGCCTGGCCGTCGTATTGCTCGCCGGCGCGGGCATTGTTGCGCTGGTTAAATCGCGAGGCGAGGCGTCCAGCCCGGGTGAGGACGAAACAACGCGGACCCTCGTGACTGTCCAGACGGGCGTACTCAAACTCGCCACACTGCATCGCCATATTCAAGGCTACGGCATGGTTGAACCCGCGCCTGCCACGAGTAACGCGCCTCCCGCCGACGCCGCTCTTTCCGCACCAGTCGCGGGCGTCGTCACCAAAGTCGCTGTCATCGAAGGCCAGCACGTGGAGAAGGGCAACGTGCTGATGGAACTGAATTCGGGCACGACAACGGCGGAAAACGCGGCGCAGGAATTGGAGCGGCAAAGGAAATTGTACGCGCAGCAGAACACTTCGTTGAAAAATCTGCAGGACGCCGAGGCGCAAATGGCCTTGTTGCGTGTCACCACACCTCTGTCCGGCACCGCCGTGCGCGTCAACGTCAAGCCGGGCCAGGCGGTAGATTTGACCACCGTGGTCGCGGAAGTGATGGATTTAAGCCGGTTGGCCGTAAGCGCAGCAATTCCGGCGGCGGAAGCGGGCGATGTGAAATCCGGCGATCCTGTTGAAGTGTTGACCGAGCCACCGGTGACGACGGAACTTTCGTTTGTCAGCCCGGACGTGGACAAGAACAATGGCACGATGCTGGCGCGGGCGTTACTGTCGGCGAACAGCGGACTGCATCCCGGCCAATTTGTCCAACTGCGCATTGTGACGGCGGTCCACACGAATTGTCTGGCCGCGCCCGATGAAAGCGTGGTGACGGATGAAAACGGCAAAAGCACGGTCGCGGTGGTCAACGGCGATGAGGCTGGGCAAGTGACGGTCCGGACCGGTTTGCGCGAAAACGGCTGGATCGAAGTGGAATCGCCAGGACTCAAGGCGGGGGATGCCGTGGTGACGGCAGGCGCTTATGGCCTCCCGGAGAAAACCAAGATTCGCGTTCAAAATGCCCTGGTCGGAGAAACGCCCGTCCCTTCATCCAACGGCAAATGAAGTCCGAGACCATCTCGCCATTGGGCCGGTTTGCCACCCGGCACGCGCTGTCCATCACGTTTCTTGCGGTGGTGTTGTGCGCGGGCGGCATTTTATGCGCGCTGCACATGCCGTCGTCGGTGTTTCCACAGACGAATTTTCCGCGGGTCGTCATTCTCATTGACAACGGCATCATGCCCGCCGATGAAATGATGGCGACGGTGACGCGTCCGATCGAAGAGGCGATGAAGGACATTCCCGGCGCGGTCACGGTGCGGTCGGCCACCAAACGCGGTTCGGCGCAGGTCAATGTTTTTTTCAATTGGCATGTGGACATGGCGCAGTCGGAATTGTATGTGCTGGGGCGGCTTTCGCAAATCCGCAACGCCCTGCCGGCGACCGCCTCCACTGACATTGAGCGGGTGACGTTTTCAGCGTTTCCCATCATTGGCATCAGTCTGACGAGTTCGAACCGCGACATCACGTCGCTTTGGGAGAAGGCGAATTATGAATTGAAGCCGCGCTTTCTCGAGATTCCCGGCGTGGCGCGCGTGGACATCACCGGCGGTCGCGCGCCGGAATATCATGTCGTGGTTGATCCGCTAAGATTGCAGGCCGCCGGCCTGGGCATGCCGGACGTGAGCGACGCCCTGACGAAAAACAATCTTTTCGCTCCCGCCGGCATGATGGAGGAAAATTACCACCTTTACCTGACGACGGTGGATGGGCGCGTTCATTCAGCCGGAGACATTGAAAATCTGGTGATGGCGGTTCAAAACGGACACCCGGTGCAAATCAAAGACGTGGCCCGGGTCGAGCGCGGGGCGGAGCCGGTCTTCCAATCCGTGACGGCGCAGGGCCGGGATGCCGTGCTGTTGAACATCCACAGCCAGGCGGACGGCAGCACGCTCAATATCGCCGCAGCATTGAAAGAACAAATGCAACAACTCCGGCGGGAATTGCCGCCGGACATGCGCCTCGCTTTCTTTTACGATCAATCTCTCTTCGTGCGCGATTCGGTGGGCAGCGTGTGGGACGCGATCCTTTTCGGCCTGATGCTCTCCGTGCTGATTCTCTACTTTTTCTTGAAGAATTGGGGCAGCGTTTGGACGGCCGTCGTCACGATCCCGATCACGGTGCTGCTCACGCTCGTGGCGATGAAGCTGGCAAATATGAGCTTCAACATGATGACGCTGGGCGGCATCGCGGCGTCCATCGGCCTGGTGATTGACGACGCGATTGTGGTGGTGGAGGCGATGTGCGTGAAGATTGCCGCCGGTCGTCCGCGGCTGGCGGGAATTCAGGAAGCCATCAGCGATATTTTAAAGCCGCTGATCGCCTCGACGCTGACGCCAGTGGTTGTTTTCATCCCTCTGGCATTCTTATCTGGCATCGTGGGGGTGTTTTTTCGCGCCCTCGCGCTGACGATGGTGGTATCGCTGCTCACGTCATTGGTATTGGCGCTCACGCTCACACCGTCGCTGGCCGCATGGTTCATCCGTGACCGCGAAGAAATGGAACACGGCCACGCGCCAAAAAATGTGGAAGGCGGATTTCTGCTGACGCGCGTTCTTCGGATATATGAACGGGCGTTGCGCGCGGCATTGCGATTTCGCTGGCTCACGTTGCTGGCCTGCGGCGCGGTGGTCGTGGCCTCGGTCTTCATTTGCCGGCACATGCAATCTGATTTTCTGCCCGAGTTTGATGAAGGCGGCTTTATCATTGACTACCATGCGCCGCCAGGCACCAGTCTCACCGAAACTTCGCGCCAGCTTGACGAGGCGGAACGGATCATATCCGCGAACCCGGACGTGGAAGGCTATTCGCGCCGGTTGGGCACGGAACTGGGCATGTTTATCACGGAGCCGTATCGCGGCGACTTTGCGGTCAAACTCAAACCGAGCCGCAAACATTCCACGGATGAAGTAATCGCCGGGCTGCGCCACGCTTTCATCGGGCAATTTCCGGCATTCCGCTGGGAGTTTCCGGGCATCCTGACCGATGTGATCGGCGATTTGCAACTGACGCCCAATCCGGTCGAGATTAAATTGTTCTCGCCCGATATGAGATGGCTGCAACAAGTCGCGCCGCGAGTGGAGGAACAGATCAAAAAGATTCCCGGCGTCGTGGACACGTTCGACGGTCTGACGGAAACCGGCCCTTCGATCAATTTCCGCGTGCGACCCGCCGACGCGGCGCGGTTTGGCTTGAGCGTTCAGGACATTGCCGCCGCGGTGAATACCGCGCTGCTGGGCCAGACTGCGTCGTATGTTTTGCAAGGCGACCGCATCGTCAATATCCGCGTTCTGGCCAAACCTGCGAGTGTGAATCGTATCGCGGCGTTAAGTGATCTGCCGCTGCGGGCGGCCAACGGCAGGGTCGTCCGGCTCGCGCAAGTCGCCAGCGTGATCGAGGAGCCGAGCGAAGTGGAACTGGTTCGCGACGATTTGCGACAGGATATCATCGTGTCTGCGCGGCTGGAAGGCCGCGATCTCGGCAGTGCAATGAAGGAGATTCAGGACCAATTGGGCCGGGCCGCATGGCTGCCGGCCGGCACGGTTGAGTACGGCGGGCTCTACCAGCAACAACAGGAATCCTTCCACAATCTCGTGATGGTCTTGCTCACCGCCATTCTGCTCGTGTTCACCGTGCTGCTGATTGAATTCCGCTCCTTCAATGAGCCGGTGGCGATCGTCTTCGGCGCGATCCTCGCGCTGTTCGGAACGGTTGCAGCGCTGTGGGTCACGGGCATCACCCTTAACATTGTTTCATTTTTGGGAGCGATCATCGGCGTCGGCATTGTGGCCAAAAACGGAATTCTCATGCTCGACTTCGTGCAGCAATTGGAATCGGACGGTGTGGAGTTGACGGAGGCGCTGGTGCGTTCCGGCCACCGCCGCCTGCGCCCGGTGTTAATGACCTCGCTGGCCGCCGCGCTGGGGATGCTGCCGCTGGCATGGGGCATCGGCTCCGGCGCGGAGATGCTGCGCCCGCTGGCCGTCGCCGTCATCGGCGCGCTTTGCATCTCCGTACTGCTGTCGCTCGTGGCCACGCCCGTGGTTTATTGCATTCTGCGGATGGCCAAAAACGTTTCACCGCTCAATCCCGGTTCAACAGAGTGATTTCCAACCTGCTTTCAGGAGCCATGCGGCTGTAATCGAGAAGCTGAAACCGCCCATCTGACAAATGTTTGGATTTGCTCTTACATTTAAATAGTGTAGCAAGGGGGGCTGATTGGCCGGGAGATTTTTGAATGAAAATGAAATGACGCTGTTTAATGTCTTTACGCAATCAACTTGAAACTTCAGGTTCGTGGCTGTTCAAGCGCCGGAGTTATCTTCCGGTGGCCATCCTGCCTGTCTTTTTGGTTTGCCTCGCTTCCTCCAGTTACCTTGGCAACAGCCATGCGCTCAATGAGTGCTGGCAGGCGGGTTGCATGGTCATGTCGTTTTTTGGATTGGGCTTGAGGGTGATTGTCGTGGGACACGCCCCCTACGGAACGTCCGGGCGCAATACCCGCGAGCAAGTGGCCGAGACTCTTAACACAACCGGGATGTATTCCGTGGTTCGTCATCCCCTTTACCTGGCAAATTTTCTCATCATCCTCGGTTTCACGATGGAGTTTCACGTCTGGTGGCTAATACTGTTGGTCTCCTGCATTTATGCGCTCTATTACGAGCGCATCATGCTGGCCGAGGAAGCTTTCCTGCGCGCACGTTTTGGCGGGGTGTTCGAACAATGGGGGGCAGTCACGCCCGCGTTCATTCCGAAATTCCACGGATGGCGGTCCTCGCCAGTTTCGTTCTGCTGGCGGACGGTGCTGCAACGCGAGTACAATGCATTTTTCCTGATCATAGCGGTGTTTTTTCTGCTGGACTTGATCGGCGATTCCATCGTCGAAAAACGTTTGAAGCTCGATCCTGTATGGTTTGGCATTTTCATCGGCGGATTCGTTATTTTTGCCACCTTGCGCACCGTCAAGAAACGCACGCATTTGTTGACCGTCGGGGGAAGATAGTCGGACGCAGAGTTGGTGTTGATCCTCTTGGAAAGTATTCGACTGGCGGGGACAACGGACTGATCTTCAACGTCGGTTTCCGGCAAGCGTTGACGGAGCATGTTGCGCTGATCGGTTCGGCGGGACGGTCGATCAACGGGCCGCTGTCGAGCACGCCGACTTTTCAGGGCTATCTGGGAGTGCAGTTGACCTGCTGACTCCGGCAGAATTCTCGTTTGACTTCACCTCCGCGGGTGCTATTTTGCCGCGCTAAATCGACACAAGGAAGACAGGTAATTAATCTATGAAACTATATTCTTTATCGGTTCAAATCTCAGCGGCGGCGGCCCTCGCGCTTTTGGTGTGCGGTGTCAGCAAGGGCCATGCGGCCGCGGCGCTCCTGCAAAACACGGAGGCAAGCGCGGTCCAATCCGTCCCATTCGAGCAGATCAAATGGGAACAAGCGAGAATTGACAAGCTGGAGCACGCCTACCACCTGCTGGAGAACGCGAAGGCCGATTATAAGGGACATCGCGGCGAAGCCATGCATGCGATCAAAAAGGCGGGCGAAGTCCTGGGGGTGGAATTCCATGGCAAAGAGCACGCGGAAGAGTCCCAATGGGAGTCGGACCGCCGGCTTCGGGAAGCCAGGCATTTGCTGCAAGACCTGATCGTTGAGGGCAAGGGAGTGGAACAACCGCACATCCACCGCGCAATCAACGAACTCGACAAGGCGCTCGCGGTTAAATAGGTTCGATGCCTGACAAAACAGACGCGCTGCGTTCTGCAGCCGCGATCTAATCCTTTTTCGGCGGAGCCGCCTTGGCGGGGGCAGGACTGGCCGCTGCGGTTGAGCCGGTGGAAGCAGGGGTTTTGGCTTCCTTCTTTGCGCCTTCGGACGAGGAGCCGGAAGCGGCGCCGGCATCCTTTTTGGCGGCGGCCTTGTACTTTTCGCTCCGGTAATCCGTTTCGTAGAATCCGCTTCCCTTGAAAATCAAACCGCCGCCCGTGCTAATGGCTCGTTTGACCTTCCCCTTTCCCCAGGGCTTTTTCGGGCAGACATCCTTGGGGCAAATGGTCAACGGCCCGGCTGTGATGCGCTGCATTTTTTCAAACTTATGTTTGCACTTGGCACAAATGTATTCGTAGGTGGGCATATTCTTGAAAGAAAAAGGGGGGAATCCTAACCGCCGATACAGCTCATGGTGCGCTCCGGCTGGACAAATTCCGGCTCGCCAATGTGATGGCGGGGTTCTTTTTGCCAGACGACGGAACGGAGAAAATTCTGCACGCTGGCATCATCCGCGCCGGACCGCATCAGAGCCCGCAGGTCATGTTCCACCACGCTGAAGAGGCAGGTGCGGATTTTGCCGTCGGCCGTCAGGCGGAGGCGGTTGCAATGGCCGCAGAAGGGTTCGCTGACGGGAGCGATAATGCCGATTTCGCCCCGGCCGTCGGGCAAAGCCCACCGCACGGCTGTCTCCGACGGGTTGAGGGAAACCAAGGGCTTGAGGGCAAAGCGCTGTTGCAATCGCTGCAGGACTTCCCGTCCCGGAAGCATCAAGTCCCTGTGCCAGATCCGACTTGAATCCAGCGGCATGAATTCGATGAAACGGAGGTTGAGGCGGCGCGCGGCGGCAAATTCGGCCAGCGCTTCGATTTCGTGATCGTTGATGCCGCGCATGATGACAGCATTGATCTTGACAGGGTGCAACTCCAGTTCCTGCGCCAGTTCGATGGCCTCCAGCACCGATGCCAGGCCGTCGCGTCCGGTAATTTTCTTGAAGTTCTCGCGGTCCAATGAATCCAGGCTGAAGCTGATGCGCCGCAAGCCGGCGTCGCGCAAGGCCCGTCCTTTTTGGACAAAGAAGAAGCCGTTGCTGGTCATGGCCAGATCGCGCACTGCCGGGATGGAGGCGATCATCCCGACCAGTTTTTCGATTTGCGGGCGCAGGAGAGGTTCTCCGCCGGTGAGGCGCACCTTTTCAATGCCCAACCCAACGGCGACCCGCACGGCGCGTTCGATCTCCTCGAAGGTAAGCATCAGGGCGTGGGGCTGCCACGGGCGGGTCAGGCGGGTGGCGCCTTCCGGCGCGGCGGGGAAACGGTTCTGTTGGAACAGGGCGGCCGCTTCCGTCTCCGGCAAACAGTAAAGGCACCGGAAATTGCACCGGTCAGTGACGCTGACGCGCAGGTCGCGCAGGACGCGCCCATGCGAATCAATCAAATGCGATGCGGCAGTGTTCAAGGGTCCGGCTGCCGTTAACGGGAACTGTTGGTGGGGGCCGGCGCCAGGATCCTGACGCCGCCGCTTTGCCGGAGTTCCACTTTGAGGGGGGCATTCGTTTGCGGAGGCGGAGGAGGTGTCGGATGCATGAGGCGCTGACCGCCCCTTTCGTCCAAGGCTTCGTAAATGCCCCGGCGAATCCAATCCAGCCGCCGTGCGATGGACAATTGCTCCTTGAGCATGTGAACCTGCTCTTTGAGTGCGGCCAGGTCGTTGAATTTCTTTTCCAACTCATCCTTCTTCGCCTGCAACTCCTTCAATTCCTTGATCAGCGCGGTCCGGTCTCCTTCCGAGGCATCGAGCTTCTTTTTGGTCAGGGTGATCTGGGTTTCGAGATTGGAGATGGACCCGCGCAAATCGGCGGACTCCTTGTCGAGAGCCTGGTTTTGATTTTCCAAGTCGGCGATTTTCTTGTCCTTCTGCGCGATTTCGGCGGTGGCGGCGTCGGCCTGGGCCTTGGCTTGGGCCTGGGCCTTGGCGAGATCGGCCTCGGTGCCGGCCAGTAGTGATTCCCTGGCGGCAAGCTTGTTGGAGAACTCCACCTTTGTAGTCGCCAGGTTGCTCTCCAGAGCGCGATTGACGGTTTGCTGTTCATCCAGGCTGGCGCGCGCGCTGGTCCAATTATTGGAAAGCGTCTTAATGCTGCTATCAGCCTGGTCCTTGTCTTCCTTCGCCTTGTTGCTGACGACGATGAGCGCCACACCCAGCCCAATGGCGACGATAATCAGAATAATGATTGGAGCCTTGTCTTTCATAGAGGGAGAATGCGCCAAATGTCCGCAGTTTGGCAAGCCCCCATGTCAATCTTGATTAATAGACGCCAGAGCATAGATTAATGTTCATGGATATTCCGAAAGAGGTCGCGGTCATGACGCTGCCCAGTGAGACGCTGCTGCCCACGGCCCTCCTTCCCCTCTATATTTTCGAACGGCGTTACCGTCGAATGCTGGCCGAAAGCCTTCATTCCCACCGCATGTTCGTCATTTCCATGCAGAAGCGCGGGTTTGACCGCGAATGTCCGTCCACCGTGGCCGGGCTGGGACTGATCCGGGTCTGTGTGGACAACCCGGATGGCACTTCCCATCTCATTGTGCAAGGCGTCAGCCGGGTGCAGCTGACCAAAACGGTCAGCCAGAAGCCCTTTCGCGTCAGCGAAATACGGATGCTGGCAACGCCCTCGCGCGACAGCGTTGCCATTGACGCCCTCATGGCCAAGGTGCGCGACCTGGTTTCCGAGAGAATCCGGCAAGGCATGCAGGCCCGGCCCAACGCGCCGAAGGTGCGCTCCATCAAGGAGATCATCACCTGTCTGGACAAACTGAGTGATCCGGACCATGTGGCCGACCTGATTTCAGGCACGCTGTTGCCGGGGCCGGACGAGCGCCAGACCATTCTGGAAACGATTGAAATTGAGCCGCGTTTGAAGCATTTAATTCATTTCCTGATGGAACAAATCAAGCAGCATCGAAAAACAAAATCAAAATGAATGATTCCACTTCCGCCCCCGACCCCGGCACGGCCGCCGGCCGCGATCAGATGATCTCGGCCATGTTCGCCCACCTGGTCATGCAGCACACCAACATGGCCTTGATTTTTCTGGGACAAATGCCTCATCCGCAAACAGGCCAGATGTCCCAGGACCTCGAACACGCCCGTTACTTCATCGATCAACTGGAAATGCTCGAGGCCAAAACCAAAGGCAACCTGAGCAAACAGGAGGAAACGATTCTAAAACAAAGCCTGACCAGCCTGCGCATGGCTTTTGTTGAAGCGGTCAATCATCCCCAAACCGCCCCGGCCCCGGCGGAACAGGCGCCGGCCGCGCCCGTCACGGACGAGCAGGAAACGCCCGTCGCCGAACCGGAATTGCCCGGCGAAAAGCCGCCACCGCCCGCTGAAACACAGTCATCCAAAAAATTCTCCAAAAAATACTCATAACCCGCGAGGCCCATGCGAAATCCAATTATTGCCGCGCTGGATGTTCCGTCCGCGGATGCGGCGCTGGCTTTGGCCCGCGAGCTGGCCTCGGTCGTGGGCGGCTTGAAGATCGGCAGCGAATTGTTCACGGCGGCAGGACCCGGGATTGTAAGTAAAATACGGGAAACGGGGGCTGCTGTATTTCTTGATTTGAAATTTCACGACATCCCCAACACGGTATCCCGGGCGGTCGCCGCCGCCACGCGGCTTGACGTGCAAATGCTGACCGTCCACGCCGGCGGTGGAACGGCCATGCTGGAAGCGGCCGAAAAATCCGCGCGGGACAGCGCCCAACTCCTGGGCCGGACGGCGCCGTTGGTGCTGGGCGTGACCGTCCTCACGAGCATGGACGGCCCTGCCTTGAGCGAAGTTGGTGTGCAAGCGGACGCGGGCAGTCAAGTCGAACGTTTGGCGGCCCTTGCGGTTCAGGCGGGGTTGCGTGGGCTGGTCTGTTCGCCCCGGGAAATTGCCGGTTTACGGAAGCTCATTCCCCGCGAAATACAATTGGCCGTCCCCGGCATCCGCGATGGAACCAGCCCGCCGGACGATCAAAAGCGAACCATGGCCGCGGCGGAAGCGATGGCCGCGGGGGCGGATTGGCTGGTAATTGGGCGTCCCATTTGCGCGGCCAAAAGCCCGCGCGGGGCCGCTGAACAGATTCTTGCCGCAATTGCGGCCGGCGCCCGCTGAGATTGGGAAAAAAGCGATTGAAATCTACTTGTCGAAGAACACGGTGACACTGTGGAGATAAAGGTCCCGGGACGACGAGGTCAGCCGGAAATCCGCGCCGCCCCTTTCACCATTGCGGAAGACCGCATTGTTCAGCTTGTAAGTGGCGGTTTGCCAGCCGGCGCCGCCCTCGAAATTGGCTCTGCCGCCGCTGGTATATTGAGGCATTTCCCGGGCGGACCCGTCAAACTGGATTTGCATCATACCCGGCGCGATGGCGTAGAATTCGACCTGGATTCTGGCGTTCATTGGGCCCGGATGCTTAAATGCCGGCAGAATCTGGAAATAGCAGCGCGCGCGCGGACGGCCTTGAAGACGGCGGCATTCCTTGCCGCCAATGTTCGCGGGGAGGGTGGGCAGGTCCTCCACTCCAGTCACTTCCCGCAATCCTTTTTCACGATTGACCGCGGCCAATTCAATACTAACCGGCGCTTTGCTGAAAACCGGCGCCGATGCCGCGCTCCAGGCCGGAGTGGCGGCGGCCGGGTCGGCGGCCACGCCGGGCGAACTGGCCGCGTTGGTCTTGGGAGCGGGAATGGCGGCGGGAGAATTCGGCGTTTTTGGGATGAAATGGTCCCAAGCCAGCCATGCCAGCAATCCCAACGCCGCAAAACCGGCGAGCATCACCAGACGACGGCGCATTGGATTCTGCGCGGCCGCCGGCGGCGCATTGACCTCAGTTGCCGGCGCCGGCGCAACGACGTTGGGGGCAGGCGCGGCGATTGCAGGAGCCGGCAGCGGCATGAAGGTGGTTTTCCTTGCTGGCGGAGTTGCCGCAGGCGCGGTGAACGCGGCGGCGTCAAAGTTGGCGATGGGCGCCGTCGAATCAGTCAAGCCGATCCAGTCCGCGACGGCGCGGGCGGTTTGCGGGCGTTTTTCGGGATTTTTCGAGAGGCAGGCCATGATCATCGCGGCAACCGCCGGCGGCACCTTGTTTTCCACCTCCAAATCGGCCAGCCGTTCCGAGAGCGGCGGGGCCAGGACGCTGCGGACCTGGTAGGCAATGTCGTTCTGATAAAACGGCGGATGGCTGCTCAATAATTCGTAGAGCGTCGCTCCCAGCGCGTAAATATCGTCCGTCACGCTCGCCGGTTTTCCATCAAGCTGTTGCGGACTCATGTAAGCGGGGGTTCCGCTGGTGCGATGGCGTTCGGTATCGTGGGCAGGGGAGGCGAAGGCCCAGGAGGCCACGCCGAAATCGGCCAACCGCAAACGTTGCCGTTCATCGAGCAGCATGTTGGCGGGCTTGAGGTCGCGATGAATGACACCTTCGCTGTGGGCATAGTCCAGGGCTTCGCACAATTGTTTGACGATTGGCCCGAGATAATCCCAGTAAAAAAAGCCCTTGGGTTGCTGGGCGAGCAAGGTCCACATGCTGGGGCCATCCACGTATTCCATGGAAATAAAGGCCGGTTCGCCCGGGGCTTCGTAGAGATCGTAAATGCGGAGGATGTTGGGATGGCTGAGCATGCGGCTCTTTTGGGTCTCCTGGCGCAGATCACTCAGGGCGATGGAATTGGCGCGCACCGCCCCGGGCAGGAATTTCAGGGCCACCGGCGCCATGAGGCGTTCGTCGCGAGCGAGCCAAACCAAACCCATGCCGCCTCGTCCCAACTCGCGCAGCAGGCTGAACCGTCCGCCTCCCACCAGAAAACCGGCGGCCAGGTAGGCCGACGCTTCGCTTTCGGGCAGGCCGGGATTTTCTGTGGGCTGTTCGTCGGCCATCGGAGAGTTACTTATCCCGCAGAAACAGCTTCCAGTCAAGGAGAAGGGCAGGGAAGGGGGCAAATTCCAAAACAGAGATTAAGATCACCATTAAGAGATGGAAAGGGCGGAGTCAAAGGTTGAATTCCGGCCCCAGATATATTTCCCGCGCTTTCGGATCGTTGACCATTTCCCCGCCCAGGCCTTTGTAAATGACATCGCCATGATGGATCAGATAGGCCCGGTCCACCAGTTTCAGGGTCTCGCGCACGTTGTGGTCGGTGATCAGTATGCCCAGACCCCGTTCCTTGAGCCGCCGCACGATTTTTTGCACTTCATAAACGGCAATGGGATCGATGCCGCTGAACGGTTCGTCCAGCAGGAGCAATTTCGGGCTGGTGACCAGTGCGCGTGTGACTTCCAAACGCCGCTTTTCTCCGCCGCTGAGCAGGTAGGCCTTGCTCGTCGCCAGCCGCGCTAGGTCCAGTTCGTCGAGCAGGGACTTGAGCCGCAAAGCGCGTTCCTCCGCGCTCATGGGGCAGGTCTCCAAAATGGCCAGAATATTCTCCTCCACCGTCAGCTTGCGGAAAACCGACGGCTCTTGTGTCAAGTAACCGATGCCCAGGCGCGCCCGTTGATGCATGGGCACGCGGGTGATGTCCCGCTCCAGGAACCGCACGCTGCCTTCATCCGGTTTGACGATGCCAACGACAATGTTGAATGTGGTCGTCTTTCCCGCGCCGTTGGGGCCGAGCAAACCCACAATTTCGCCCGCATTGACTTCGATGGAAACGCCGTTGACCACGCGCCGCTCACGGTAGGACTTGGCCAGGTTGTCCGTGGCAAGCAAACTGCCTGAAGCGCTCGGCGCAGGGGACTCGGTTGTCGGTTCAGTCGGGTTCATGTCCTGTGATTATTTTCTGCCGGCAGCCACCGTGATGGGATCCATTTTATACAGGCCAAAAGCCTGGAAGTAATTCGACTTGGGCAGCCAGACCAAGGGCTCGGAACCGGTGATCAGGTAGTTGTCCCTCCGGGCCACCGGAGCGCCGGTCAGCGTGACCCGGTCGTTGACGCTGGCCGTATAGACGGCGCGGCGGCCGGTGGCATGGATTTTGTGGCCACCCTTGCTCTGGTCAAGAACAACGTCCGGCCACGCCTCGGCTTGTTCGATTTGATTTGTCACTGACGAAAACTGCGCCGTGACCGTGTCGGCCGTCAACTTGTTAAACGGCGCGCCGGGGCCTGTCCCCTTGTCTTCGATGACCACATTGGTGTGGGCATCGATGCTTCTCATCAAACCGGTCTGGACGGAGCGCCAGGCGTTGAGCTGCTCGCACGTGATGGTTTTGAAAAGGCCGGATGCGTCGGGTGCTGTTTCACCATGGACGTTGTCGCGCGCGGAGGCGCTTTCCGCCTGGTTGTTGGTCAGGCCGAGGGTCAGCAGACGGCAGTTCAATGTGTCCCGCAACCGGCCATTTTCAAGGAGCCGGGTTTGGACGTTCCCGGAAAAGTTGGCCTGGTTGGTCCGGTACTCCATGTCGTCCGAGGCAATAAAAAGCCATTGACCGGCGGAGCGTCCGGGCATGGTGACGGATTGGTTCACGGCGCTGGCGCCGGTGCGCATTTTGAAGCGGGCCTTGGTGCGCGCGTGGTAAATCTTGCCGCCCAATTCCGCCGAAAGCGTTTGCCCTTTGACTTCCATGCTGTCATTCCACCAGACGGGATTGCCGGTCAACTCAATCCGGTCGTCCGTTTTTTCGTAAACCGCTTGATCGGCCGTGGCGCTGCTTTGATCGGCTTGATTGACGATGATGACGTTGCCGCGGGCCAGCATGCTTTCCACCGGGCCGTTGGTGGGCGGGAATTGCAGGGTGGCGAAATCGGCGAAAAGTTTTCGGAAGCCGTTGGTGCCCGCCAGCAGGCCGGTGGAGTTGGTGGCGCGGGTCTGCGCAATCGTTTCCTCATTGGGCCATTCGACCCTGACGTGGCCAATGCCGGTCAAAAGATGCCGGGTGCTATCGTAGGCAAACTCATTGGCCCTGGCTTCTTCGTCGCCATTGCGCCAGACGGCGTCGGTGGTCAGTTGCATCATTTCGTTGCCGTTGGTCACATAGTAAAGGCCGGTTGCGCCGGTGGCGCGGCCATTATTGGTCGTGGTCAGGACCACGTTCCGCCGGGCCAGTATGCTTTCCACCGCGCCGTTGGTGGTAAAACGAATCGTCAGCAGATCGGAGGTCATGTCCAATTGCGGATCGCTCATGTGGACGTTTCCGGCGTAATCGACCACGTTGGAATCCAGATCGAACCAGCCGTGTTCGGCAAAAATTTTCACCATCTGGCCCGCCTCCGCCCCCGCATTGGTCAGCGGGGCGGCCAGCATCGAAGATCTCAAGAGCGACTTGAACACCCGCGTTTCCACCTGATTGGAAATAATCAGCAGGTGGTTGGTTTGGGTGAACAGGAAGCCAACGCCCTGGACGAAGAGGTTGGTCGTCGGCGTGAAAATCTGCAACGCGCCCGGGTCTGACGCCGCGATATTCTGCGACACGTCCACCTTGCATTGCGGTGCTTGGGCGATGACTTGCACCCGTTTGGGATCGCCATTGTGGAAGCTTCGCAACTCGAATTGATTGACCAGCACGTGGTAGGCATCGAGATCGGAGGCGCTGGCGCCGGCGATGACAAAATCCAGCTTTTTGCCTGAGGCCGTTTCGCGATAAGAACTCCAGGAAGGATGCTGGCGCAACTGGGCGCCCGGCGGCACTTGCGCCCGCGCGGTGAACAAGAGGCCGCCGGCCAGAGACAGGACAAGCAGGCAGGAGGCTTTCATGGCATCGCCGGCAATGCGCGTATCGCGGCGTGAAGCTTGACCAAGCCGGCCAGCAGCGGCGCCATTTGACGCAGCGGAATCATATTCGGGCCGTCGCTCAAGGCGCGGGCCGGATCCGGATGCGTCTCGATAAACAAACCGTCCGCGCCCGCCGCCACCGCGCAGCGCGCCAGCACCGGGGCGAATTGCCGCTGGCCACCCGAACGGTCCCCGCCCGCCCCCGGCAATTGCACGGAATGCGTCGCGTCGAAGATGACCGGATACCCGAATCCTTTCATAATTGGAATGGAACGCATGTCCGCCACCAAGTTGTTGTAACCAAAGGTCGTGCCGCGCTCGGTCACCACGAGTTTACGGCCCCCCGCGCCGGCGGCTTTCCGCACGACCTGCCCCATTTCCTCCGGCGACAGGAATTGGCCCTTTTTCAGATTGACGATTTTGCCCGTGCGCACAGCGGCGGTGATCAAATCCGTTTGCCGGCAGAGGAAAGCCGGGATTTGCAGGATGTCCACCACTGCGGCGGCGCAGGCCACTTGTTCCTCCGCATGAACATCGGTCAGCACCGGCAGGCCGAGGCGGCGCCGCACCCTGGCCAGTATCTCCAAACCCTCTTTCAGTCCCGGCCCGCGAAAGGACTGGCTCGAGGATCGATTGGCTTTGTCGAAACTGGCCTTGAAAATAAAATTGATGCGCAAGGCCCGGCAGGTCTTTTGCAAGGAGGCGGCGACTTGCAGACAAAGGCGCTCGTTTTCGATGACGCACGGCCCGGCAATCAAGGTCAGGTGGGATGCCTTCCGGAGCGAATTCCAGAGGGGTGAATCATTCATGGTAACAATGACGCCAGCCCCTAAATCACCGTGCCATGGGGAATGGCGGCGTTCTTGGGAATAATGACAATCCCGTCCCGGATATAATAATTCTCATGGTCCACCTTTTCCGGTTTGCCCTGCGGTGAGATGCGGCAGTTGTCACCGATGCGCGCATTCTTATCGACGATGGCATTGTCGATGTGGGTGTTGCGGCCCACGCCAATGCGCGGCACGCCGCGGCCCTCATGCTGGCGGATCGAAATGTCCGATTCGTAATAATCACAGCCCAGCAGAATGGTGCGGTTGATCTCGCAGCCTTCGTTGATCGTGTTGCGCACCCCGATGATGGAGTCGTTGATTTTGCAGCGGTTGATAATGCAGCCGTCCGAAATCACGGCGTGATTGATTTCCGCCCCGTTGACCTTGGACGCCGGCAAAAAACGCGGCCGCGTGAAAATGGGCGCGCTCATGTCGAAGAAATTGAATCGCGGCAATTCCGCCACCAAATCCAGGTTCGCCTCAAAATAGGACCGGATGGTCCCAACGTCCTGCCAATATCCCTGAAAGACATGGGCATAAACGGATTGCGTCTCAATCGCGGCCGGGATGATGTGCTTGCCGAAATCCGTCAGCGCGTTGTCGAGCAACTTCAGGAGGACGTCGCGCTTGAAAAGGTAAATGCCCATCGATGCCAGGAAATACTCGCCGGCCTTCTCGATGCCGACCTGTCCGGCCACCACCGGATCCAGGCGCAAGGAATCGAGCAGCGCCGTCTCCTTGGGCTTCTCGACAAATCGTTTGATGCGCAAGGACTCGTCAATCTGCATGATGCCCACGCTCTGCGCCTGTTCGCGGGAGACTGGAATGGTGGAGATGGTGATGTCCGCCCCGCTCTCTGCGTGCTGGGCGATGATCTGCCGGAAGTCCATCCGATAAAGCTGATCGCCGCTCAGGATCAAAAGATACTCAAAATCGTGATTGAGAAAATGCAGCAGGTTCTTCCGCACGGCATCCGCCGTCCCCTGGTACCAGGACATGTCGGAAAGTGTCGGCGCGGCGGCCAGAATCTCGACGAACCCGCCGGAAAAATGGTCGAACTTGTAGGACTGCGAAATATGGCGGTGCAGCGAGGCGGAATTGAACTGGGTCAACAAATAGATGCGTTTCAGCCCGGAATTGATGCAATTGGAAATGGGAATATCCACCAGCCGGTATTTTCCGGCGAGAGGCACGGCCGGTTTGCTGCGGTCCCGGGTGAGGGGAAACAGCCGCGTGCCCTGTCCCCCGCCCATGATGACGGAGAGGACATTGCTTGAATTGACTGACATCCGTGCTTTTTGCGGCATGGTATTACCTCAATTTAACCCCCGATCTGGAGGCATTGTAAACAAAACTCCGGACGACGCAAGAAAACTTATTGGCTGCGCCACGGCTTTTTTGGCGCAAATCTTTGCATTTTGGGCTTTATACCGGAAAGATTCCCCTGTATGAAATTGCATCGTTACGCTCTTCATGTATGGTTGCGTATATTTGGCGGCCAAGGTTTTATGGCATGGTTAGAAGAAAAGACGGGTAAAATTGACGGGAAGTTTACATTGACACGCAGGGCACTGGCGTTGCATTCTGTGGGCCATGCTTTGTTGTCAAAGGCGACTTGTGTCTTAACCGCGAAAACCTGACCCCTTCCGTATAGAATTAAACTATGAGCGCCCATCCCTTGCAATTCAAAGTCGCCACCGAGGAGTGGGAATTTGAACAAGTCCACGCACTTAATTACAGGACCTTCGTGGAAGAAATCCCCCAGCATCAGGCGTCCGGCACAGCCCGCCTGGTCGATAAATTTCATGCCGAAAACACCTACTTGGTCTGCCTGTGCGGCGATCAGGTCGTCGGCATGGTGGCCGCCCGCGGCCGCCGCCCTTTTTCCCTCGATCAGAAGCTCCCCAACCTCGACGTCTATCTTCCGCCTGGTCGGCGCGCCTGTGAAATCCGCCTGCTCTCGGTGGAGAAGGAATTTCGCAACGGGCAGGTCTTCCGCGGTTTGACAGCCTTGATGTGGCAGTTCGGCATCGAGCATGGTTACGACCTTGGCGTCATTTCCGGGACGACCCGCCAGCAACGGTTGTACCGGCACCTGGGTTTTGTGCCGTTCGGCCCGCAGGTTGGCAAGGGCGAGGCAATGTTCCAGCCCATGTATCTGACCCTGGAAAAATTTGAGAAGCAGGCCGAGATTTTTCTGCGCCAGCCATTGCGGCCCCATCGTCCGGTCAGTTTTCTGCCCGGGCCGGTCACCATCCCGCTCCAGGTGCGCAAGGCATTCGAGCGCGCGCCCGAGTCGCACCGCTCGGATTTCTTCATCGCGGATTTTCAGAAGACGCGGGGCCGGCTCTGCCAGTTGGTTCGCGCCTGCAATGTGCAAATCTTGCTCGGTTCGGGCACGCTGGCCAACGACGCGGTGGCCGCGCAGTTGACTCTGGAGAAGAAACCCGGCGTGATCCTGAGCAACGGCGAATTTGGGGAGCGCCTGGCCGACCACGCCAAACGCTTCGGCCTGACATTCGACACCCTGAAATTTCCCTGGGGCCAGGCCTTCGATCTTGATGCGGTGCAGCAGTTCCTCTCACGCTCCCCGGCGGTGGGCTGGTTGTGGTGCGTCCATTCGGAAACTTCCACCGGCATGTTGAATCCGCTGCCCACTCTGCAATCCCTGTGCGCCAAGAGGGGCATCAAGGTCTGCGCCGATTGCATCAGTTCCATTGGGCTGGTGCCGGTCAACTTGGAACGGATTTATCTGGCCTCGGGCGCCAGCGGCAAGGGGTTGGCGGGCTATCCCGGTTTGTGCATGGTTTATTACAATCACGCCATCGTCTCCAACACCGCCCTGCCGCGTTATCTGGATCTTGGCTGGTATGCGGAGCATCAGGGCATTGCCTTCACCCACTCCTCCAATCTGGTGCAGGCCCTGGACACTGCTGTCAGACAGCCGGAATGGGACCGGAAATTCGCTGAAGTGGCCGAGGTCTCGATCCAACTGCGCGCGCGGCTGCGCCAACTGGGTTTCCGCCTGCTCGCCACCGCCACCGAGGCCATGCCGGGAGTGGTGACCATCGTGTTGCCCCCCGAACAGAACTCATCGGACTTTGGCCAGAAGCTGCAAAAGGCGGGCTTCATGCTGAGCTACAACAGCGATTATTTGCGCCGGCGCAATTGGATTCAAATCTGCCTGATGGGCGAATATTCCAAGGAAAAGATCGAGTCGTTGTTGACTTGGCTGAGCCGGAACCCGCCCACCAATGTAAGACAACTGACCGCGCAGTCTGCGATTTCGCCGACGCTCTGATTCAGGCAGTTGACCGCGACCGAAGCCGGGCGAAGATCGTGTTGGCCTCTTCAAGGCTTTCCTTGGCCCCGATGTCAAACCAAATGCCCGGCACACGCCACGTGTACACCGGCGTGCGCTGGTAAAGCCATTGCACCAAACGCCCCGGCTGATCGGGATTGTTCCCCTCGGCCACGTACTGGCGGATGAACGGCAGGCTCGATTTGGGATAATAATAAAGGGCAATGCCCGTCAGGGTGCTGGTGGGGTTCTTGGGCTTCTCCTCGAAGAAGGTGATTTTGCCCGCAGCGTCAATGGAAATGGAATTGTACTTGGTGATTTCCTGCAGATTGCCCACGTCATAAACAGCCAGGACCGGCGCCTTTTTCTCGCGGCAATACCGGCCGAAATCCTGCAGGCTTTCGCTGAAAAGATTGTCCCCCGCCACCACCATGAGATCGTCATCCACTTTTTCCCGGGTAATGACCAGATTCATGTCCCCGATGGCGCCCAGTTTGTTGCTGTCGTCGGTCGAGCCGTCGTTGACGATGGTGAAGTCGAGCTTCGCCTTGGTGGCGCGATAGTGCCCGGACCAATCCTGAAACGCGCCGGCAAATTTGGCATTGGTCACGACATAGACGCGGTCGATGCCGCCAATGGGAGCCAGGTTGTCCAACACATAGTCGATCATGGGCTGACCCGCGACCGTCAGGAGGGGTTTGGGTCGGGTCAGTGTAAGAGGATACAGTCGGGTCGCGTAGCCGGCGGCCAATATAAGCACTTTCATGGATTCAATTCTGGTTCTCGAACAGGCTCGGCGCAACCTTTCTGGCCAGCGCCTCGGATTGCTCCATTATCTCCTCGCCCGACTCGCAATGCAAGGCGAACTCCGCCAGTTCCCTGGCCTCCGCCATTTTCAGCCGCCGCACGAGAAACTTGATGCGGGGCAAACACGCTGGGGCAACGCTCAATTCATTGACGCCCAATCCCAGAAGCAGCGGCGTCATGAAGGGGTCGCCGGCCATTTCGCCGCACACGCCGCACCAGATTCCGTGATTATGGGCCGCATCCACGGTCATTTTTATCAGGCGCATCACTGCCGGGTGGGTCGGTTCATAAAGGTGGGCAATCCGTTCATTCAAACGATCCACCGCCAGGGAGTATTGAATCAAATCATTGGTGCCGAGGCTGAAGAATTTGACGCGGCTGGCCAGAGTGTCGGCCGCAACGGCTGCGGAGGGGATTTCGATCATGGCGCCGATTTCGATGTGTTCATCGAAGGGCACTTTCTCGGCGCGCAATTCACCCTTGTATTCCTCGACCAGCGCATTGGCCTTTTCCAGTTCGCCGTAGCCGGAAATCATCGGATACATGATCTTGACGTTGCCCTCGGCGCTGGCCCGCAAAATGGCGCGGAGTTGCGCGCGAAAAACTTCCTTCTCCTCCAGGCAGAATCGAATGGCCCGCCATCCCAGAAAAGGGTTCATCTCCGGCGGAATCTGCAAGTGCGATAGAAATTTGTCCCCGCCCAGGTCCAGCGTGCGAATGATGACCGGGGCCGGCTTTAACTCCGCGGCGACGCACCGGTAGGACTTGTATTGCTCCTCCTCCGTCGGCAGCGAGTCGCGGTTGATAAAAAGATATTCCGTGCGGAACAAGCCCACCCCCTCCGCGCCAAACAACTTGACGGCATCGCTGTCGCCGGCCTTTTCGATGTTGCCCGAAAGAACGACGCTTTGCCCGTCAAGCGTGGTCGCGGGCAGGTCCTTGATTTCGCGCAGTTTGTCCTCGAGCGAGGCCTGCCGCCGCACCATCTGTCCATATTCGAACCGGGTCTGGTCGGTGGGGTTGACGATGATGGAGCCGGTGTAGCCATCGAGCAGCGCGGTGGCGCCCGTCTTGATTCTCTGGCTGACATCCTTCAACGCGACCACGGCCGGCACTTGCAATGACCGGGCCATGATGGCCGCGTGGGAGGTCTTGCTGCCCACATCGGTGGCAAATCCCAGAATGATCTTCTTGTCCAGCAGGGCGACTTCCGACGGGGTTAAATCCTCACTGATCACGATGCATGGCTCGCGCAAATCCTGCAGGACCTGTTCGTGGGGATGGCCCAGCAAATTGGCCATGATGCGAGAAGTGACATCGCGCATGTCGGCGGCGCGTTCGCGCAAATACGTGTCCTCAATGGCGCTGAGGGTCTCGGCATATTTGTCGGCAAATTCCTGAAAGGCCGCCTCGACGTTCAATTTCTGCGAATAGACGAGGGAAGTGACCGAATCCACCAGGGTGGGGTCTTCCAGCACCAGCAGATGCGCGTCGAAAATGCTGGCGTCCGCGGCGTTTAATGCTTTGCTGACCTTCGCCTGCACCTCGACGATTTGCTGGCGGGTCAGGACCAGGGCCTGATGCAGGCGCTCGATTTGCTGCGCCAGTTCCGCCTCCGGCACCTCATATCTTGGAACAGCGGCTTTGGCTTTGCTGAGGACAAAAATCCTGCCTTGGGCGATTCCGGCGGAAACAGGAATACCCTTATACACGCGTTCTGCGCTGGGACCCGGATCTGTCATAAAAAACATTTACCGCCATTCCACCCCGTTGGAAAGCAATTCTTGGCATTTTCTCCAGTATTGAGCGCAAACCGGCTTTTGGGTTTTCTGTCGAGATTCTTTACGACATCAGCAGCCAGCCGGATGGAAATAAAATCTCGCAGCATATCCTGCTACTTCTCCGGGGTGGCTTCGCGCTTGGCTTTGTCCTCGCTCCGAATGGCCACACTATTTCTTAAAACGCTCTAAAGGCAGATTTGAGCCGTCCGGTATTCGTTGCTTTCATTCCGGCGCGGCAGTACACTTCGCATTCGTTCATCCGTGCGGTGGTTGTGAAAAAAAGCGCTGCTAAATCCCGGTGCGGCCTGCTGGCTGCGGGCAATTGGATCATTGATCAGGTCAAGGTGATTGATGTCTATCCGCAACGCGATCAGTTGGCCAATATTCGCGGCCAATTCCGGGGCACGGGCGGCTCGCCTTACAATGTCTCCGTCACCCTGGCGCGCTTGCAGGCTCCCTTCCCCCTCGCCGCCGCCGGCCTGGTCGGCAATGACGATTTTGGCCGGGTCATCCTGGACGATTGCCGCTGCCATGGCATCGATACCCGGCATCTGCGCTCCACTCCCCTGGCCACCACTTCATTCACCGATGTGATGACGGAGAACGGCGGCAGCCATCGCACTTTCTTTCATCATCGCGGCGCGAACGCCTTGTGGGACGGCGCGGACCTGGATTTCAAAAAGCACAAGGCGCGCATTTTGCACCTCGGTTATTTGCTGCTGCTCGATGCCTTGGACGCGCCCGATACGGAGTTCGGCACCAAAGCCGCCCGGCTGCTGCACGCCGCCCAGCAGGCCGGCATGAAAACCAGCGTCGATGTCGTCAGTGAAGACAGCGACCGCTTCGCCCGCATTGTGCCGCCCGCCCTCAAGTGCGCGGATTACTGTTTCCTGAATGAAATCGAAGCCGGCAAAACCACCGGGTTCAAAATACGCGAGGCGGACGGACGTTTGAACACCGTTTCATTGCGCCATGCGGCGGGCGCGCTGTTGCAGGCAGGCGTGGGCGAACTGGTGGTCATTCATTTTGCCGAAGGCGGCTTTATGCGCACCCGCAAAGGCGAGGACTTCTGGCAGCCGGCGCTGAATCTCCCCGCCCAACACATCGCGGGAACGGCCGGGGCAGGGGATGCCTTTGCCGCGGGCGTGCTGATGGGGTTGCATGAAGGATGGGAATTGCAGCGATGCCTGTTGACCGGAGTTTGTGTGGCTGCGGCGTCGTTGTCTCACCCAACCTGCACGGGCGGCGTCAAGTCCCTGTCCGCCGCCCTGAAACTGGCGCGCCGCTTTGGACACTGCGCGGAAATTAAGAAGGAAGAATTATGAATTAAGAAGTGGAAGAAACTTGCTTCTCTCATTTCTTAATTCTTCCTTCTTAATTCCTAATTTCTTTTCAGGCCCGTTCCATGTATTTGCCGGTGCGGGTGTCCACCTTGATTTTTTCGCCGGTCTTGATGAAGAGTGGCACCTGGACCGTAATGCCGGTTTCGAGCGTCACCGGCTTCTGCACGTTGTTGGACGAATCGCCGCGAATGCCCTCGGGCGCATCCTTCACCAGCAGCGTCACGCTCGACGGCAATTCGATGGCCACCGCCTTGTCCTCGACAAACGTGACCGTGACCGTGGCATTCTCGACCAGATAGTTTTTGGCATCGCCCACCAATTCCGGCGCCAGGGTCGTCTGCTCATAAGTGGTGGGGTCGGAGAAGACATAATCATCCCCGTCCATGTAGCTGAAATCCATCTTCCGGGTCATCATGGGTATGACGTCGATTTTCTCGGTGGAGCTGAAACGCACGTCGGAAGCCTTGCCCGTCTTGATGCTGCGGAGGGTGGCCTGCACGAAGGCGCGGAGGTTGCCGGGCGTGCGATGTTGTGTTTCCAGAACCACGGTGATATCGCCGTTATAGTTGATGGCCATGCCTTTGCGTAAATCGTTGGCTGATGACATAATGCAGTATTCTTTTCCACGCGCGCGTCCGTCCATCGGCACGCGCGGGACAAGGAAGATACCGAATCCCCGCCGGAAATCAAGCTTCAAGGCCAGTTATTTTCACAAAAAGGGAGACACGCAATTTCGGGGCTTGACCGTTTGCCAATTCGTCCGATTATCTCTCCAACGCGAGCAAGCAGTTGTCTGAACGGATGGCTTATGGCCATGTACAATCCATTAATCAAAGAATATCGGGGACGGTTCGGCAAAGGCCGGACCATGGACGATATTGTGGATTTGGTGGACGAACTGCCGCCGATGCCGGATGTGATTGCGCATGCGCTGCGGCTGGTGGACGACCCGAGCGCCACTCCGGAGGAATTGGCCAACGTCATCATGCTGGACCCGGCCTTGGCCTCGCCCATTCTGCGCACCGCCAATTCCGCCAGCCTGGGCCATCAACGGGAGGTCACGACTCCAGAACTCCTGACATATGAGTCAAGCAAAGTGTCCGCTTTTTACCTCAAAACGCCTCGCGAATGGAGTAGTGCAGGCGCAGTTTGGAACCTGGAAAAGCGGTTTCTGTTTGGTTGAGTTCCT
>Ga0224555_1001208_pt1 | contig 37089 bp, 39 predicted proteins | sample 714S23034metaG_FD_180687 | JGI IMG/M metagenome (GOLD analysis project Ga0224555, IMG submission 180687) | Peat soil microbial communities from Stordalen Mire, Sweden - 717 S2 30-34 | ecosystem: Environmental > Terrestrial > Soil > Wetlands > Peat | place: Sweden: Norrbotten County, Stordalen... | reverse complement strand
GGCAGATTATAAGAAAAGACAAGACCAAAAGATTCATTGAAGTATCCGTATCTTTACAAAAAGATTCATCAGGCAAACCAATCGGATTTCAGGGTATTGCCCGGGATGTCACCGAGCGCAAGCAAGCAGAGGACACACTACGGGAGAGTGAGACAAAACTACAGGCCATCTTCGATAAAGTTGGAACCGGCATTTTCATCATTGACATGGACACTCAAATCATTACTGAAGTTAATCCGGCTGCTATAGAAATGATCGGGCTACCTAAAGAGAGGATTACCGGACAGATATGTAACTCATTGGTTTGTCCGGCTTTGACAGGCAAATGCCCCGTCAAAGATCTTGGTCAAATTGTCCATCAGTCTGAACGGAAGCTCATTCATGCTGATGGTCATCAAATAGACATCCTGAAAACTGTTTATCCTATTACCATTAATGGAAGGAATTGTTATCTTGAAAGTTTTATCGACATTTCTGACCGCAAAAAGGCGGAGGAGGCCTTTCGTGAGAGCGAGGGGAAATACCGGACCATCCTTGAAGAGATGGAAGACGTTTACTTTGAAACAGATATCAAGGGAAATATCACGTTCGTTAATGCTTCTTCCTGTAAAATGAGCGGATACTCTGAGGAGGAACTGATTGGGATGCCTTTTAAGAAAATCAGTGCACCCGATGATATTGAAAAGATCATGCAATATTTTGGCGAAATTTTCCTGACAGACAAAACGGGTAAACCATTTTTATGGAATCTAGTGAAAAAGAACAGGGAACAGGGATTTTTTGAAATAGTCGTCTCCTTGATCAGGGACAAGCAGGGTAACCCCGTAGGATTTCGGGGAATAGGACGAGATATCACCGAACGCAGGAAGGCGGAGGCGGAACTTCAACAGACCCTTGAAAGTCTCAGGAAGTCTTTCGGCGTGACCATCCAGGTCATGGTATCCGCTGTAGAGATGAGAGATCCCTATACAGCCGGTCATCAGGTCAGAACAGCGGATCTTGCCAGGGCTATTGCCATGGAGATGGGGTTGCCCAAAGATAAAATTGATGGAATCCGTATGGCTGGTTCCATTCATGACATCGGGAAATTATCTATCCCCGCGGAGATATTGTCAAAGCCTACCAAGCTGACAGACATCGAATTTGATCTGATTAAAGACCACTCCCAAAGTGGATACGAGATGCTGAAGGATGTGGAATCTCCTTGGCCGCTGGCACAAATTGTTTACCAGCACCATGAAAGGATGAACGGATCCGGCTATCCAAGAAATCTGAAAGGGAATGAAATTATTATAGAGGCCCGCATTATGGCTGTGGCCGACGTGGTGGAAGCCATGGCTTCCCATCGGCCCTATCGTCCCGGCTTGGGAATAGATGCGGCACTGGCCGAAATCGAAAAGAATAAAGGAACCCATTACGATAATACTGTCGTAGATGCCTGTCTGAGATTATTTCGAGAAAAAGGGTATCAGCTTACATAAGATGGAGAAACCAATCCCGTAGAAAAAACATATTTACAAATGGTAATCCTTAATTCCGACAACTATCCAATACTGAAACTAAGTAGATGAAGTCGATAAAGTACGTTTGACAACTTTCTTTATAATCCCTGCGGAAAAAACGTTTGTTTTATCCTCATCTTTTTTGTATCCTGCAAAAACTTACTTAACAATGGTTCACAAATATTTTTTAAACAAGGAGATTTATATGCCGGTAAAAAAAGTTGTTGCTTCAAAAAAAAGTAAGCTTAAACGTTCAGGCTATGGGTGGGTACCCGATGTGCCCGATCAACGTGATTATATGCTTAGCGCCGTGCTTCGTATACCGGCAAAGTTACCTCCGCTTGTTGATTTGCGGCCACTCTGTTCGAAAGTGGAAGATCAGGGACAACTGGGCAGTTGCACCGCCAATGCTCTGGCCGGCGCGCTGGAATTTCTGGAAAGGAAGGATAAAATTTCTTTTGAGGATTTCAGCAGACTGTTTATTTACTATGACGAAAGAGCCGTTGAACACACCATTCAATCCGACTCCGGCGCCATGATCCGCGATGGCATCAAGACACTGGCCAAACAAGGTGTTTGTTCGGAGACGAAATGGCCTTATATTATCTCAAAATTCCAGGTTAAACCAACTCCAGCTTGTTACAAAGATGCGGCGAATCATAAAATTACTTCTTATCGCCGAATTATTACGCTCGATGAAATGCGCGCGTGCCTGGCTGATGGCTTTCCGTTTGTCTTTGGTTTTACGGTGTATGAAAGTTTTGAATCGCAGGTAGTGGCAAAAACCGGCGTCGTGAACATGCCGGGGCAAGGTGAAAAATCACTTGGCGGACACGCTGTTCTTGCCGTGGGTTACGACGATGCCAAGGAGAGATTTATTGTGCGTAATTCCTGGGGAGATAACTGGGGGATGAAAGGGTATTTTACCTTGCCCTATAAATACGTCGTGGATAGAAATCTTTCCGACGATTTCTGGACAGTGCGCCGCGGCGAAAATATGATTTCTAAAAAATAAGAAACGTAGATAAATCCAAGATCGCAGTTGATTTAGTTAATCTGAAGTAAGATAGGGGCAGGGATGATAACGGTCAATGTCCCTATCTTTATTTTAACTCGTATTCACTTATTCCTTACAAAGCGTGGCAAAGGGTGACATCAGCGGTCATCGGCGTGTTTTAGCGCGTCCGCAGGAGGGGATGTTAGTAGAAATGATATTTCAAGTTTGATCTCATTATTCACAATTACACTTTTATTGAAACTGGATGTCATGTTTTAATTCAAACATTTTGCTTTTACTTGTTTAGAGATAATAAATTCTTTAAAATTAGGAAAACCTTTGGGGACATTAATTTTTGCGTTAGGCTTTATTTCCATCCCTATCTTGTTATATTTAATGCTTAAATCATATGATTTGCAAGCCTTATCACGATCAATTTCCGGATCATATGAATCCCCCAAATACATGGCAGAGCTACTTGCATCGAAATAATGATTTGCATAATAACGATCATCATTATTGTATGATACCTTTGTGAAATATTCATTGAAATATTTTAGGGCCTTTTCGTAGTATTCAATAGCAGTTTTTTTGGTTTTATCATTGCCTTTTGGAAACCCATACTCCAACATTCCATACAACCAATATGCTTCACCGAGCATAGCCATATTATTTTCTCTGGAATAAATCTCAATAGATTCATTAATTAATTTTTCAGCAGGTAGAGGCCTGCCTGTATTAATAAGAGATCGCGCCCAAGATAGTTTATCTTTGGGATCTTTTGTTTCAGGAACTAGATAAGCCGCACAACCATCCAAGAGAATAAATAATAAAAAAACTACAATTAAGCGCCGTTTTGAAAATCGCATTTTAATCCCCTATTTTAATTAAGTGTTTAGAAAATAATCATTGCGACCATGACGTCGTAGTGCACCATTAAACTGACGCGTTAGATATTATTTTCTTTCAACTTGCTTTTAGTAACTTTGGATGGATCATTTGTTAAGCATTTCCAGTCTGTGATTTATACTATTGGCCCAGTCTGTAGATATGAATGTCATTTTAATTCTAGTCAGAAATTCTATTTCTTTATCTATTGATTTATCAAAACCTACCATGGTCGGTGAGAAGAATTTCGCAGACACGCTACCGGAAGTTTCATTTATCTTGTGGTATTGATGTTCTTTATCAAAAATTTCATTGTTATAATAATAGATTTGAAGTTCGTCAGAATTATGCATTTTTTCCAACAAGGAGACATCTGATAATACGAAATTACCCATATAGGTCATCGTGTTAGATTTTACCTCGGTGATGGTTTTTTTTACCATTTGTTCTGGAAAATAAATCAAAGAATCAAATTTCGCCCAATATTTTTCATATTTACGATCTGCGTGGTTATATGACTATCTACCTATTGCGCCAACTGCTGCATAGAAACCAGGCTCAATGTCTAGGAAGTAAGTAGCTGTTACCGGTAAATTAAAGGATGATATACAATTAGACTTATAAATAATGTCTTTTGTTAACGCATCTTCTTTATTGGCTAATTTTATAAAATATACCTGCACAACATCAAACGTTTCATAATGATCTGGAAGGACTGAAAAATCTATTGTTATCCCGAGTGCAGCACTATTATTTTTTGTTGCTTGTGGAATTTTGGCAGCCGCACAACCTTGAATAAACAGAAATGTAATAAAAATTGCAACCATCGCGAAGTTGGGTTTTGATTGACTCATAATTCCGTCCAGCATTTGATATTTGATTCTATTTTTACCGAACAATTATTCAAGGAACTGCTAAATAAATTAATTATTTGAATTTATAAACACTTGACATTTTTTTTGCAACAATTTATTTTCAGGCATCCGTATATCAAAGGTCTATGGAGCCCGGCATGCGCCGGGCTGCGCTGCCGATAAAGATGGCAGCTTGGAAACAACTATGATCGTTCACGACATTCTCAATGAGGCAACTCATGATTTCGAAGCGGCGGATATTCCTTCCGCCCGGCTCGACGCAGAAGTTTTGCTCTCTTTTTGCCTTGGTTGCGACCATCTGGAATTTTACAAAAATCCGGACATGACCATCAGCGAAACACAACTTGCCACGTTTAGAAATCTAATCGCCAGAAGATTACAATGGGAGCCAGTGGCCTACATTACCTCGCGCAAAGAATTCTGGACATTCGTGCTGGAAGTAAATAGCTCTGTGCTCATTCCCAGACCGGATACCGAAGTCATTGTTGAAGAAACACTGGAAGTTGCGAAAAAATATGAATCACCCCTTAATGAACAGCCGCAAAGCAACACAGGTAGCGTCATACAAGAAATGGCATCCGATCTGGATTCCGGCCTTCGCCGGAATGACGAAAAGCCGCGGAAGAGCGCACCATCGGTAATCAATATTTTGGATATCGGTACTGGCAGTGGCGCAATTGCCATTGCTTTAGCCTTGGAAATTACCGGTGCAAAAGTTGTGGCCACTGATATTTCGGAAGCGGCTGTTAATCTGGCGAAAAAAAATGCGGCCGCTTTGGGCCTCAAAGAAAAAATTGATTTCCGCCTGGGCAATTTATTTGAACCGGTTGACGGTTTTTTTGATATAATCGTTTGCAATCCACCCTACATTTCCGCCCATGAATATAAAAAACTTCCCGCCGGAGTGAAAGATTACGAGCCGCGAGAAGCCCTTTGGGCCGGAAAAAGTGGACTGGAATTTTATGAAAAATTGATATATCAGGCGGCAGATTTCCTGCAAAAAAATGGTTGGCTTTTGTTGGAAATTGGAGCTAAACAGGAAGCAGGCGTCCGCGGGATCATGGAAGCCGCAGGTTTTTATGATAGCATCGAAATGAGCAGAGATTATGCCGGACTGCCGCGCGTGATTAAAGCAAGGAGAAAAGTAAGTGGATAAAATAGTTATTCAAGGCGGAAAACCTTTATTCGGAGATGTTCAGATCAGCGGGGCAAAAAATGCCGCGCTGCCTATATTGGCTTCGACACTTCTTACCGAAGGCGAAAATACTTTCCATAATATTCCCGATCTTATGGATATCAAAACGATTAAAAAGCTCTTAAAAAGTATGGGTGTGCAAATTGATGGAAATGAAACTTGCAAGGTAAGCGCTGAAAAGATTACCAGTTGTGACGCGCCCTATGATTTGGTCAAGACCATGCGCGCATCGGTGTTGGTGTTGGGACCGCTGGTTGCCCGTATGGGCGTCGCGCGCGTTTCTCTTCCCGGCGGCTGCGCTATCGGCGCAAGGCCGGTTAATCTGCACATCAAAGCCTTGCAAGAGATGGGGGCGCACGTTGAATTAAACAACGGCTATATTGAAGCGAAGGCCAAAAAATTAAAAGGCGCGGATATTTATTTTGATATCCAGACTGTAACCGGAACGGAAAACGTCATGATGGCGGCAACGCTGGCGGAAGGCACTACTGTTCTCAACAACGCGGCGCGTGAACCGGAAGTTGTCAATCTGGCGAATGTTTTAAAAGGTATGGGAGCGAAGATCAGCGGAGCAGGCACAGATACAATAATAATCGAAGGAGTTACTTCGCTGAAGCCCACGGAAGCTGAAATTATTCCCGACCGAATCGAAGCGGGAACTTTTATGATTGCCGCTGGTATGACGCGCGGCGAGATAAATGTAATCGGCTGCAATCCCCACCATCTGGAAGCACTGATCAACAAACTGCGGGATACGGGCATGAAGATTTCGCCGATTAAAGGCGGCCTGAAAGTATCTTCCGGAGAAAAGATTAACAGCGTTGATGTTAAAACTCTTCCTTATCCGGGATTCCCTACCGATTTGCAGGCGCAGATGATGGCTTATATGTCCATCGGTAGCGGCTTGAGCGTGATTTCCGAAACTGTTTTTGAAAACCGTTTTATGCATGTCAGTGAATTGCTGCGGATGGGAGCTGACATTGTCATCCAGGGCGGCAATGCGATTGTTCGGGGAGTGCCGATGCTGCATGGCGCGCAAACGATGGCTACGGATTTGCGGGCTTCGGCTTCCCTGATTTTAGCGGCGCTGGCAGCTGAAGGAACGACGGAAATTTCCCGCGTTTATCATATTGATCGCGGTTATCAGGCAATAGAGAAGAAATTTTCCGCACTGGGCGCGGATATAAAAAGGATGACACAGTAATATGAAAATAATTAAAGCCGACGCTGCCGAGTTTAAAGATTTTTTTCGCGAATTGCGTCAAAGAGGCGGAGCCTATTCCCCGAAGCTTTTATCAGACGTTACGGAAATTGTGCGCGATGTTGCCGCCAGAGGCGATGAAGCCCTGTTTCAATATACGGCAAAATTCGACCGTTATGAATTAACCGCGGCGACAGTAGAGGTAACACCAGCGGAAAGAAAGGACGCGCTATCTTTAGTCCGGCCGGAAGATTTGGAAATTATTAAATCAGCAGCCCGGCGTATCGAAAAATATCATCTCAACCAGATTGTCGAGGGATGGTCTGCTACGGCTGAGGAAGGTATAGAACTTGGCCAGCGTGTTTTGCCCCTGCGGCGAGTAGGCATTTATGCTCCCGGAGGAAAAGCTTTTTATCCTTCGACATTGCTTATGGCGGCGATTCCGGCGCGAATTGCCGGGGTAGAAGAAATTATTTTAGTCAGCCCGGCCAGAGACGGCAAATTAAATCCGCTGATTGCCGCGGCGGCCGAGGTAAGCGGAGTGTGGCGCATATTCAAGGTTGGCGGTGCGCAGGCAATAGCGGCGCTGGCTTACGGCACAAAAACGATTCCGCAGGTCGATAAGATAGTGGGACCGGGAAATGCTTACGTTGCCGCGGCGAAGAAACTAGTTTTCGGCCAGGTGGATATAGATATGATTGCGGGCCCCAGCGAGATCGTTGTTATTGCCGATAACACGGCAAATGTTTGTTTTGTGGCGGCTGATATGCTGGCGCAAGCCGAACACGATGAAATGGCGGCATCTATTCTTTTAACGCCGTCTGAAAGTATAGCCCGCCAGGTGTCACAGGAAATTGATCAGCAATTGAGAACTTTATCGCGAAAAACAATAATGGAACAATCTCTCGCCAAATACGGCGCGGTTATTATTACCGCCAGCGTGGATGAAGCGCTGGAGCTTGCCAATCTCTTCGCGCCTGAACATTTGGAGCTGATGGTAGAGAATCCCGCGGGAATTCTTGATAAAGTAAGAAATGCCGGGTCTGTTTTTCTGGGCTCTTTTACGCCGGAAGCATTGGGCGATTATCTGGCCGGATCGAATCATATTCTGCCGACAGAAGGCACGGCGCGTTTTTCTTCTCCATTGGGCGTTTATGATTTCTACAAACGAATGAACGTTATTTCTTTTTCGCGGGAAGCTTTAAAAAAGCTTGGCAGCCAAACAGTTCGTTTTGCCCAGATGGAAGGTCTCGATGCTCATGCTAATTCGGTTCTTATCCGCAGCAAATAATGTGTTTTTGTATTTATGGTAGAGTGAAATCAATTGGTCACTGAAATAATTTACACTGATTCATTGGTCGCCATTACCGGCGATAGTATTTTGTTCAAGCGCTACAGTCTTTTCGAGCGCGATAGATTAGTGCTTTTCTCCGATATTAAAAAAATCATTGTTAAACCGGCTTCCATCTGGAATGGTAAATTCCGCTTTCACGGGACAGGCGATTTCCATACCTGGTTTCCCAAGGATTTTCAAAGATACAAACGCGACAAAATTTTCTTTGCGTTCATCCGCAACAAATGGTGGCGTATTGGATTTACCGTCGAGAACTCAACCGCTGTCATGAAAATATTTCAGGAAAAGGGGCTGATTAGAGATATTGTTTGACCGTTAATTATCCAGCGTCCGCATCAGTAAAGGAAATCTCATCAATGCAAAAATCAACAGTCAACAAATATCCTTCGGTAAAAACCATCAGCGATGCACAGCGCATCGGCATGGTAAAAGAAATCTTTTCGACCATTACCGGCAAGTATGATTTTTTAAACCACCTGCTGAGCTTGCGCCGCGATATTGCCTGGCGCCGGTTTGCAATTAAAAAGATGCGTTTTTTCCGAACCAATATATTTCTTGATGTTGCCTGCGGCACCGGAGATTTATCGATTAACGCCTGCCTGAAGCACCGCCAGATAAAAGCCTTCGGCGTTGATTTTGTTTTTCCCATGGCACTGGCGGGAAAGGACAAGGTAGAGAAAAAAGGCCTCTCTAGTCAGTTAAATTTCATGCAAGGCAATGCCTTGAGACTTCCATTTCACGACAATGCTTTTGACGTTACAGGAATGGCTTTCGGGATTAGAAATATTCCCGATAGAACGGAAGCGCTCCGGGAAATGCTGCGTGTCACTGTGCCGGGAGGACAGATAATGATTCTGGAAATGGCTTTTATTGAGAACCGTTTTTTCAAACTGTTTTATTATATTTATTTGAACTATCTGCTTCCCCTGATGGCCAGAGTGTTTTCCAAAAACGCCGCGGCATATTACTATCTTGCCGATTCAATCATGAACTTTCCATCGCCGGATGCATTCGCCAAAATCATGCAGGATACCGGAATGTCCGAAGTAAAAATATATCCCCTAACTTTCGGTATTACCTGTCTGTATATCGGAAAAAAATCTTAATACAGTTTCGCTTTATTCGGCTAACTTTGTTGGCCTTGTTATCTTTCGGCAACGGCGACCTTTACAATAACTTTGTGGAGCTGGCCTGACGAGATCAGCGGCATGTGCGCATCTTCCGGGAAGAAAATCGCAAACGCTCCACTTTTAGTTGATAGCCAGGCATCCGGTTCGTCCGTAAAAATCTGCTCATCAGTTTTTTTATCGTATTCCCCGAATGGATGTTTACACAATAACTTGGGTTTCCATCCCATATCGTCGGTTCCTGTCAGGACCAATTGTATATCAATGTATTTTTCATGCGTTTCAAGTAGCGCATCTTCTTTCCTGCGGCCGGAGTCCTTAGACACCATCGCATAGACGCTCTCACCGTCTATCTCATATTTCCCCACTGGCAGTTCCTTAAGATCAGGGCGCAACAGAAAATCAAATGCCTTTGCAAACCCCTTATGCAAGGCCAGATAACGTTGTGCATTCTCCAGTATGTCTAAAATCATGTCGATTCACCCCTCCTTGAAATCATATTGTGCATAATGTGCCGCATCAACGGCTGGCGAAAGCGAAGCTGGAGCCAATCCATTGTGCATGCGGTAGCTATGCCGTCCTCTTGACCCATCTGAATTGAATTATTCCATCCATCTTTAAGCTTTTATATCGAGCATCACTCATGGGCATTGCTGTCAGTGCCATTGCCTCAGCTGAACAACCCCACAAGTACCGCAGTCACGATAATTTGCAATGCAACTATGGTTGTAATCCAGAATGGCCTATGTGCCAAAAATCTTTCTGGTCCGGGTATAGCTTTAATGAAGAAAGAGGCATTAGCCAGATTAAATACTACAATTATACAAAACAACGCCGTACTTCCTCCATACACCCACCAGCAGAAAATCCCATAGATTGTCTCGAACACGAATGCAACAACCGGCTTCTCATAGAGCCCCAAGCCGAACTTCCTGCTGTCCAGAAATGGCGCTATGACAATATCACGAGCATGACTAATCAGGTCAAGCACAAGGTGAGAACATATACCCAGCGCAACGGCTATTCCTACATTAACCTCTTTGAAGCCAAAGGTAAAGAGTATCCATGCGCCAGCCGCCAAAACAGCCGTGGATGCTAGTGAGTGAGAAAACGGCATATACTCAAGATGTACATCACTCACTGATTGTACTTTTTTTTCGGTGGTTGTCCTTTCTACTCCGAGATAATTTAATATAACCCAGAGGATCTCTATTAGTTGGACCGATACTAAAATCGTTGTTATCGGTACATCGGGATAAATCTTTTTGATAATCAGACCAGTGGCTGCGTGATTTATAGCGAACATGACATGTTTTCCTTTACAGGAGTTATTTTTTATATTTTCTTGATTTCTGCATCAATCTACATAACGAAAAAATCAGTCGGAGTGTAGCGGTCGGCTGGATTACCCTTGTTGGGCCTCATTGTGGTGATGAAAGGATTAAAAGTAGGGACCAATCCTTCCCCGAAATATTGCTTATGCGCCACCCTTTTGTTGTTTTAGTTACTTGATATTTCAATTCTATTTTTTTGTCTATGCTAGGGTAACGAAATGTTACAGCTATGATATTCGGTTTGTTTGTTTTTTCTACGGTTAAGTCGCCAGCACTTGGGTCTTGCGAATCCCAAATCGGCAAGAAATCAAGATTGCACATCCCTTCTTTTTTGGCACATGCTCGATCTTTCAATATCAAAGAAGTCAGTTTTTCATCAAAGTATTTTACAAGAACAATCTGCGGTTGCTGCATCAACCCATCATAGTGTTCTGCTGCCATTACAGCTTCCCAAGCAAAATCTTTATACACTTTCAATACAATGCCTTCAGGCGAGCTATCGTTTGGTTGAAAAGGAGCTGCTTCAACTGAAATTATTAATAAAGTGATAGCAAAAAAGGCAAACAGAAGTGATCGCAAAGCCATATGCGTTTCCTCCTATGTTTTGATGCCCAACGTAAAAATCAGCCAGAGCGTAGCGATCGGCTGGATTGACTTTGTTGTGCTTTTAATTCTATCTTGCTCCTGCTCCGCCGCCACCTAGAAACATGCACGCGCCAAGGAAAAACCCAAAGTCATACCAACCACCGGAATTTGGGAATGCGTAAATTCGGTGATCAGTGAAAATGCTTCCGATCAAACTAAAAAGGATCGTGAAGCCGTGAAACAATCCAGACCAGAAGCCCGGTGGATCGAATGATTGCGGCGGAGGCTGCGTCGCACAAGCTGACAAGATGCTGGCAAAAATCAACAGGCATGCGAACACGCGGAAACGCCTCATTATTACATTGTAGCGTCGATTTTCCATATCTTCTTTCCTCCAATGCACAACAATTAATATACGTATTCCTTTATATACCGGTTTGAAACAAAAGCTGTTCTTTGAATGGTATATTTCTACACGAATATTTATTTAAAATCAAAGAATTATTATTGAAGTCTTACGTAAAAAGTGTTTACTGTCGGACACATTAAATAGCGGGAAACACAATGACAAGAAAATCCAAAGTGGTCGAAATAGAGTTCAATCCTGAATTTCAAAGCGCCCTTTCTCTGATGGATGAGACGGACAAAAATATCTTCATCACTGGCCGGGCCGGCACCGGCAATAATGGAGTCGCAGGCATTGTCTTGATAGAGCCGGGCCAGTTGATTTACAATTTTAAGATCCGAGTCGGGAGAGACATTGTCGGCGATGAGGCTGGCGGCTGATTTAAACATATCGCCGTAGTTGTATCTGAAAAAAGTAAAATCTTTTTTTACTTATTTACCGTAAAAAAAGAACAATTCTTGTTGACTTCTGCGCGGTTTTTTCATTAATTATATAAAAATTTTCTAAAAGTTGCCTATGCTTAACATTGATATTGAAAGTTTGATTCCCCATAGGGAGAAAATAAAAATTATCAGTGGAATTCTGGAAATAAAAGAAAACACTGCTATTAGTACCGCTACTGTAAATCCTAACTGGCCTCTTTATGACGGGGACTCTGTAAATTCGCTGGTCTTAATCGAGGCCATTGCCCAAACCGCGGCCATTGTTGATGGTTACAAAAGAAGACAGCAGGGGAAAGATGGCGTTAAGGGCTGGCTTGTCGGCATCAAGAACGCCGAATTTAAGGAGAATAAAATTCCGGTAAATACAAACTTGATTATCATGATTGAAAACAAGTATTCATTTGATAATTATGGCGTATTGGGAGGAACTGTTAAAGCTGGCGAAAAAGTGCTGGCCACAGTCACTCTTCAAGCCCTGCGCCTGAATGAAGATAATAAGTAATTATTTTTAAGGAGCGCGATTAGAAAATGGATGAGAAAAAAACAGCGATAATTACAGGCGCAAGCCGCGGCATCGGTCGGGCTACAGCTGTAGAATTGGCAAAAACCGGGTATTTCGTAATTATAAACTTTAAGTCCAATGAAACAGCGGCGGCGGAAACATTAAAGCTCGTGCAATCCGCCGGTGGAGATGGAGAAATTTTTCAATTTGATGTTGCCGATAATGTACAGACTAAAGATGCTGTTAAAGCGATTACCGAACGTCATAAAAACATTCAAGTGCTCATTAACAACGCCGGAATTAATGCTGACGGTCTTTTTATGCTACTGGGCGAAGAAGAATGGGACAGCGTCATCAATACAAGTCTGAAAGGTTTTTATAACATCACAAAACCTGTTTTGCGCGAAATGGTCAGACGTAAATGCGGTTCCATCGTTTCGGTTTCTTCCCTTTCGGCATTGATGCCTAATCGCGGACAGGCAAATTATGCCGCGGCCAAGGCGGGAATAATTGCCGCTTCCCGCGCGTTGGCCACGGAAGTGGCGCGTTTTGGCATTCGTGTTAATCTCGTTGCCCCGGGTTTAATTGAAACCGACATGATCAAGGACGCGCCGGTTGCCGAAATCAAAAAAATGATTCCCATGGCACGTCTGGGCAAACCGGAAGAGGTAGCCAACGTCATTCGCTTTTTGTGTTCTAATGATGCCTCTTACATGACGGGACAGGTCCTGGGTATTAATGGCGGAATATGCTGATGCACACTCGCTGCAATTTATATATTTTTGTTTATATTATTGTTGGCGCCTTTTTAGCTTTGGCCCCGCTAAATTATGCCGGGGCGAATGATTTTGAGCAATTGCGCAAGGAATCGGCCAATATCAAAACCATCCAGGCCCATTTTGTCCAAAAGAAATCCATGAAAATTTTATCCAGGCCTCTTATTTCGGAAGGGCGTTTTTATTATGCTGCTCCCGATTCTCTCCGCTGGGAATATTTCAAGCCTTTAAGGAGCATCGTCATTGCTTATAAAAATAATACCAAACGCTACATTACTTCCGGTGGGAAAATGGTGGAAGACAAGACGGGCGGCGTGCAGGCAATGAAGATAGTGCTGGGGGAAGTAGCCGGCTGGATGAGCGGCAGGTTCGATCAGAATCCGTCATTTGCGGCAACCATTAATGAAGGAGCGAATATCAGAATCACGCTGACGCCCACGGAAAAAAGCATGACCGGCATGATTGAGAAAATCGAGATTATCCTTTCTAAAAAATCAGCAACTGTTCAGTCTGTAAAAATTACTGAAAGCGCAAATAACTTCACGCAGATAAATTTCGACAACGTGGAAATCAATAAAGCAATTAACCCCTCAGTATTTCAGGATGCACAATGAAGGGTTTACCTCTTTTAATATTAACCATTTTTCTTTTCTCCTGCCAGACATTGCCGTTGATTAATTCACCCGTTTCTCCGGCGGATGAAAAGGCTTTAACTTGTCCGTCCCCTTTTTTAAAAGAAAAGTGCCGGCTGGTGCACGCCATAGAAACCCGTGTGTCCGGCAAAACGCAAAGCGCGATCATCGGCATAACCCTGGCCGATCCTTCCACTCGCTTTGTCTTCTGCGCCATCATGACCGCGGAAGGAATGGTGCTGTTTGAAGCCGAGTCCGGTCCAGGCACGCTCAAAATCACTCGGTCGCTGCCTCCATTTGATTCCGCTGATTTTGCAAAAAATATGATTGAGGACATTAAACTGATCTTTTTCGCGCCGGAAGGAAAAATTCAGAAGAAAGGCAATCTTCCCGACGGCGCAGCCGTCTGCCGCTACCTCGAAGAAAACGGTGACTGGATTGACGTAATTACCGATAAATCGGAAGGCACCGCAATTAAGCGCTACTCATCAGCCGGTATTCTGAAGCGCCAGGTCAAATTTAACAAGACGACGGGGAATATTTATCAGAGCATTGAACTGCAAGCAAATGAGACATTTAATTATTCGCTGTTGATGACTCTCATTGAAGTCCAACCGGTAGGAAGCGAATAAACATAAGCTATCTTAGCTTTCTCTTGCTTTTTTATTCTTTTCTAATATTCTCTTGTCAAAGGATAATTGCGACACAGTCTCCAGGTCGGGAATGACAAGATATTAATTTATGAAAAAATTTTCCTACAAAATAGCAACTTATTTTTCGCAACATTTAGGGATGTGGTTTTTCCGCACGTTTTCCTGGTTTATCGCCACCGGTTATTTTTTTCTTTTTCCTGTGCGGATTGCCCACGGCGTTAAATTTTATCGTGCCCTTTTCCCGAAACAAGGCTTGTCCTATCATTTGCTTTGCGTATGGAGGCAATATCATAATTTTACCGGTGTCTTTTTAAATCACTTTCTTTTACAAAAAAACGAGGGAGTGGATTTTGCAAGTGTTGGCTGGGAGCATCTGGAAGAAGCTGTAAAAAAAAAGACAGGCGCGATTATTGTTATGTCGCATGTTGGCAATTGGGAATTGGCCGCGCAATTGATGAACCGCAAAGGGCTTCCTGTCATGCTTTATCTGGGCGAGAAACATAAAGAACAAATTGAGCGGATGCAAAAAGAAACTCTGTCCCGAAGCGGGATTAAAATAGTTACGACTTCAGAGAAAGAAAGCTCTCCCTTTGCCCTCTTGGAAGGAATCAATTTCCTGCGCGAAGGCGGGATCGTTTCCATGACGGGTGACCGTCTTTGGGGAGAGCAGAGCTATGTCACTGTGGACTTTCTGGGGCATGAAGTGCGTCTGCCGGATACACCGCATTTGTTTGCCCTGATGACGGGCGCGCCGTTGATGACTTTTTTTGTGTATCAGGATGATGTCGGAAAATATCATATAAAAGTTTCTGCAGGACGGAAGGTTGTTGCCGCCACGCGCGCGGATCGAAAAAAGGCGGTGCTGGAATCGGCACAGGCCTATGCCGCTGATCTCGCCCGTTTCGTAGCCGATCATCCTTTCGAGTGGTACCACTTTGAGCCGTTTTTAGGAAAAAAATAAATGCTATCGATTCACACCGATAAAACAAAAAAGACTTTTCGCATTATTAAATTTAGTATAAGAAATACGTTACAAAAATAATCACTACATTTGCCAGGAGTTGCCCATGAAGGTAAACGAAGTTCCGCAGGATGACGTGCCCGATTATACAGAAGGGTGGCTAAAAAAAGGAAATTACGCCCTTGATGACAAGGGGAAATATGTCATGGTGCCCAGCAAGGGCTGGGTGGTAGATGAAATGATCAACAGAATGGCTTATGATGAATATAAGGTCAAAGAAGAAGAAACCAGAAAAGCGGTGCTTGCCGGCCAGAAAAGCCCGCTTGCTTATTATATGGAGCTGCGGCAGATGACACCGGAGATTCTGGGGAAAACAGCGGGCATTGCCGCATTCCGGGTCAAAAGGCACTTGCGTCCGGAAATATTTGCTAAACTAAAACCTCATGTGCTGGATAGTTACGCGAAAGCCCTCGACATCACGAGGAAAGAGCTGAAAACCGTACCCCCAAATAACAACCCCACGTAGCTTCGCTCGTGGGATAATTCGTCCAGCAAGTTTCAGCGCGCCTATAGTGACCTTTAGGTTATTCGCTTCTGAAACTTGGGACTCAAAACCCCTGCCTACGGCGGGATAATTCGACTAGCAAGTTTCAGCGCACTTTGTTTCTGAAACTTGGGTCTCATTAGAAAGGTAATCACTATTCATGACGACAGAAACTTTAGCCAACGGCAAAACTTATATCCATCGCACTTCCGCGCATTGTGAGACAGGAGTTACATCTGCACTGTTTCGCGATAAAGGTTTGGATATTTCCGAACCAATGGTTTTCGGCATTGGCAGCGGTATTTTTTTCGGCCATCTGCCATTTATCAAACAGACAGGACTGCCCATAAGCACTTTCAGATCAATTCCGGGATTGGTTTTCAAAAAAGCAGCCAAAAGACTGGGCGTAACTGTTTTCAGAAAACGTTTTCGCAGTCCGCAAAAAGGCATGGATGAGTTGCGCCGCGTTATCCGAACCGGACAGATTGCCGCAGTGACAACCAACGTTTACTGGCTTTCGTTCTTTCCCAGACGCTATCGCTTTAATTTTAGCGGACACAACTTTATAGTCCTGTACGAGAATGAAAACGGTTTCAGAATAAGCGATCCGGCCTTGCTGGAATATACGACGGATTGTTCGACACACGATATGGAAAGGGCTCGTTTCGCGCGAGGCCCCATGGAACCCCGTGGCCTGATGTATTATCCGATCTCCGTCAATCCCAATCCCGACATCAGAAAGGCCTGCATTACCGGTATGACGGATTCCTGCAATCAAATGCTCAAAATTCCCATTCCGCTTTTCGGCGTAAAGGGGATGCGCTATGTTGCCCAAAAAGTTATTAAATGGCCGGAAAAGCTGGGCTATGTCGAAGCCTGCCGGCAACTCGCTCACATCCTGCGCTTGCAGGAAGAAATGGGCACGGGCGGCGCGGGATTTCGCTATATATTTGCGGCATTTCTGCAGGAAGCAGGAGAACTTTTCGGCTCCACGGAACTAAACGACTTATCCAATGAGATGACCGCCATCGGCGACATCTGGCGTGAATTTGCCGTGGTATCATCACGCATCATCAAACATAGAAAAACAAAATCTGAAGAAACGTTCGAGAAAGCAGGCGGATTGATGCTGATCTGCGCCGGGCGGGAAGAAGAACTTTTCAAGAATCTTCGGGATGTTGTAGGTAAACTGAAATCATGAAGGCTCTGGAAATTTCCGGAATATCTTTTTCTTACAATTCGCCGGCTGATAAATCATCATCCGGCGAAATGGAGTATGCATTGCGCAATTTTCCCATGTCGCTAGAGGAAGGAAAGATTCACGCGCTTTTAGGACCGAACGGCGCGGGCAAAACCACGCTGATGCGCATTATTACCGGAGTGTTAAGAGGCTATTCGGGAGAAGTTTTTATCTTTGGAAACAAGATGCCTGACAACAGGGCTCTTTTGTCCATCGGTTGCGCGCCGCAATCTATCTCACTTTATATGATGCTTACCGCCCGCGAAAATCTGCGCTTTTTTGGAGCGATGGCTAATCTCTCGGATGAACAAATAGCCAAACGATCGGATGATGTGCTTGCTCAGACAGGACTTACCGGCCACGCCAACAAGCTGGTCGTCACTTATTCGGGAGGAATGCAAAGACGCTTGAATCTGGCCGTGGCGCTGCTGCATTCTCCGAAACTCCTGTTACTCGATGAACCGACTGTTGGCGTCGATCCGCAGAGCCGTAATCATATTTACGAAACCCTGAGAAATCTCAACGCATCAGGTATGACTATTTTGTTATCCACCCACATAATGGAAGAAGCCGCACATATTTGCTCAAGCGTAACTTTGGCAGACAGGGGTGAAATGGTTTTTGATGGAGCGATGTCCGCGATAGATAATCTGGAAAAATTCTTCCTCGAAAAGACTGGGAGAGGATTGCGTGATGATTAAAGCATAAAAGGATTTTTCTTTGCATAACTTTGTTGGCTGCGTCAAGACTTCCTCGACGTATTCACAATACGCCTGCGGAGTCTCCTCCTTGCCCCATTGGCAAGGGACAGTTCAACTAACGAATTACAGTTGAACTACGTAACTGTAATTCGAGTTTCACTGCCGCCGCGTTATGCTTTGAATATTAAATCTCTCCGGGTAATATTCCCCGAAGCTTGCTTCGCTTGGAGAGTAGCTACCAACCATGAGATACCCCGCAGCTTGCTGCGGGGAGGTTCATTAATCCATTTGTGAACTTTGCAGAATGAAAAAAATTTTTATGCAGGTGAATATAACTTGATTAAAAGGCAGCTTACGGAATTTGTCAAAAAAGAAATGTTGATTATGTTTCGGGACAAGCAGACAATACTGCTTCTTTTTCTCATGCCATTGGCGTTGATTTTTTTCATGACTCTGGCGCTGCAGGGAGTCTATGCGGACAAAATATATGAAAGACAAATTCCGTTGGTTATTGAAAATGAAAGCAAATTACCAAAAGCGAACCTGCTTGAAGAAAAAATACAATCCCATAAGCTGATTAAGAGAATTAATCTGCCGCCTGGTATGGATAAAGACCGTATTTTTGAATATGGCAAAGCGCAGGTACTTGTTATCATTCCCAAAGGTTTTGATGAAGGAACAAAACCTGTTGAAATTTATTTTGATCCTGTACTTGATATAGGTCACAAAATAGCCGTCCGTTCTTTAATGACCGGTTTGACCGTGGAAGTAGTCATGGGAATAGACAACCTTGATACTGTGGTCGCCAATTTAATCATTGAGAAAACAAAGAAAAACAGGGACATTCCCAGCCCTCTTCAGCAAGCGGTTCCGGGCTATGCGATATTTGCTATGTTTTTTATTGCCATTCCCATGTCTATAGGTTTTCTTAAAGAAAAAAATGACGGCACTTTGCAGCGTCTTTTTACTTATTCAGTAAGCGCCAATACAATTGCCCTGGGGAAAATTATTCCTTATTATATAATTAATGTTGTTCAGTTTCTTTTGATGCTGTTTGTAGGTGTCTTTATCGCGCCTCACATTGTCGGCTCTTCTTTTCAAACGGGAAATCACCTCTGGCACTTGATTCCGGTCACACTGGTTGTTGCGGCCGCCACAACCGGTTTTGGCGTGCTTGTCGCGGCGCTGGCAAAAACGCCTGAACAGTGTCCAACACTGGCAGCGACGGGCGCCATATTAATGGGAGTACTTGGCGGCATTATGGTTCCATATTTTGTTATGTCGTTTATGATGAAAAAACTGGCGATGATATCGCCGATATTCTGGGCGCATCAGGCTTATCTTGATGTTTTTTTGCGCGACGCAGATTTTAGCACTATATTGCCTAAACTGGCCGTCCTATCGCTTTTCGCGTTGGCTTGTTTCTATATAGCGGGGAGGAAAATTAAATGGATGTAAAGCAGAAGTTAAAAGAGCTGAATGTATCATCGAAGGAAGAACTAATTTTCAAGCTCAAAGAATTGATAATCCGGGCATGTGAAATTACGGATGTGAAGCCGGAAGACGTGCCCACCGATGTTCCATTTATCGGTGGTCCTGGTCCGCTGATACTGGATAGTCTCGACGCCATGGAGATCGCCATGGAAATAAGATATGAGTTCGGCGTGGAATTAAAAAACGCCTCAACAGCGGCCAAGGCGATGCAATCATTCGACTCGCTGGCCGATTTTATCATAGACGCGCCAAAGGTTAAGAGATGAACCATGGAGATATTTATGTGCGCGGCTGGGGCGCCGTGACTTCTCTTGGCTGGAGTGCTCCTGATTCGGCACGTAATTTAATCGCGGGAAACGCGCCGCCGGCAGCGGCGGGTGTTTCCTCTCATTTAATCAACCGTGAATATAAGGCTTTTGAAGTTCCCTATTCCGGAAACCCTTTGGATAAATCAATGGCCATGTTGGAGCGCGCGCTTGCTGAAGCTTTTTCGCGGGCGGAACTATCCGCTGAAGAAATTGCCGAATCCAGTGTGCTGGTGGGCACGACAGGCGGCCTCTTTATTCGCAATGAATATGAATTTACCGAGGCCGTGCGCAAAAATCCCGACAATCAATCACCGGCTATTTCCTGCCGCAACAGAGGTCCCGGCGAAGTGGCCGATTTAATCATCAATAAATACGGAATCAGGGGCATGGCCCTGACTTTTAGCATGGCTTGTGTTTCCAGCTCGCACGCTCTAGTTGTCGCCGCCGATCTTCTTAAACGGGGGAAAATTCGTCGGGCGATAGTTGTCGGCTTTGAGCCGCTTCTAAATATGACCCTGCATGGATTTGCCAGTCTGCTCCTTTTTGATTACGACCAATGCCGGCCGTTTTGCGCGACCCGCGCCGGTATGCAAATTGGTGAAGCCTCCGCCGTTGTGATTATGGATACGGAAGAATCATCTGCCGCTTCCGCAAAATATAAATTTACCGGCGGCTATCTATACAACGATATCAAAAGTATGACTTCGGCGGGAATTGACGGAGTGACTGTCAGCGAGGTTGTGCAACAAACACTTACATCAGCGCGGATGTCTGCCGGCGATGTTGTAGCCATCAAGGCTCACGGGACAGGCACAAGGGACAACGATCTTTCCGAGGGAAGAGGGTTGGTCAAACTCTTTGGCAAAAACCTTCCTCCTGTGGTATCGCTGAAAGGCGCTATCGGCCACACACTGGGCGCGGCAGGAGCCGTGGAAACGGCCGTCTGGCTTTCCTGCTGTGAAGAGGGGTTTATACCCCGCAGTTTCGGTTTTACGGAAATTGATCCGGAAATTGGCTTCGCGCCTTCGCAGAAAAACATTGCGGCGCGCGACGGAGCTTACCTGTTTACTTTTTTCGGTTTCGGCGGAACATGCACGAGTTATTTGATTATCAAGGAGTGACCGCATGAAAGAAAAAAGGCGGCTGCCATTATCTTATTTCTTGGTAATATTATAAGGGGTAATATGAATAAAGAGTGGCGAATACTGTCTAGGATTATGGCGTTCTTCTGTATTGGAGGGGGTATATAATACATTCAATAATGAAAGATAATTGGAGTGATTCCATATTGGTGTTTGCGCTTGTTGCGTTATTTGGAATGTATGCTTGGTGAGGCAACAACTGGCCACTGAAGTTTTTCTTTGGAAATATAAATAAGAAGTATGATGGAAATGATTACTATGCTTCCATCGACTTTAGCTGGTTTAAGAATTTATTCCGAAAAAAAGATAAAAGGCGAAAAGGGAACAATTCTATTTAATGAAAATACTGGATTCCCACTCGGAGGCGGGAATGACAACAATTTACGAATAAAAAAATATGAGCATAAAAAATAGTAATCAAAAAATAATCCAGAAATCCATGCCAGTGATCGCCGCAAGTTACATAGGCCCGTCACTCACGCCCAATCGCGATGCGCTTTGGGAAGAAAGCAAATTGCCCTTGAATCCCGACGATCTGGTCAACGAAATTATGGGACAACCGATGCGCCGCGCCGGAAGATTCATCAAGATGGTCTGTTGCGGAGGGATCGCCTGTCTGCAAAAAGTATCGCTTGGTTATTTAAAAGGGAAAAAAGTGGGGATATTTCTCTCGACGGGATTGGGAAACGTTGACGAAATAATGCCGTTCATTACTCAGGTGTTCAAGCATGGAGGCGGATTCCCCAGTCCCAATCAGTTCGCCAATTCGGTGAGCAATGCCGCCGCGTTTGTTCTGGCGCGGATTTGCGAAGTTACGGGAACCGTGCTGACCATATCTCAGGAAGAATTATCTTTCGAATCGGCTTTATGGCTAGCTCTTAGCTATCTGGAAAGCGGTGAAATAGAGCTTGCGCTGGTCGGCGGTTGTGATATTTTTACTCCCACTGTTGAGGAATACCGCGAACGCGTGAACTTAACGCCGGAGAACTCCCACTCCATGCCGATGGGCGAAGGCAGTTCCTGGCTTTTGCTGGGAAAAGATAAGGAGAATTATATTGGCAATATACTGGCGGTGGATTTTGGCAACAAAATAATTTCGCCGGAAGAATTTTCCGCAAGCGAAAATATTTTAAGCCAAAGCGAAAAGCTTATTCCCGCAGATAGTGCTTGGCAGAAAAAAAAACGTTTTTTACTTCCGGGTTTCCGCTTGAATAAAATTGACTCTGACTTCTGGAAACTCAAAGGTTGGGAGGTTGACGATTATTTGCCTTATTGTGGTATTCATTCTACAGCAGCCGCTTTCGGGATAGCACGCGCCCTGCGGGAAATACCGGCAGCTCTTTTCGTGCACTATAATTGTCACGCTTCGGGGAAACAGGCGCTTGTCGTAGCGTCAACAAAATAAATTTAACAGCCTGTCATTCCGTGTCCTCCGCCGGCGGGGGACACACATAACGAAATGAAAGTTAATTATGACGCATACTGCTGTCGGAAATGACAAAAAACGCATCGCCCTTGTTCATCCGCGGGGATTCAATTGGTTTCCCGGAAAGCGCGACATTACCGATATTGCCAATCGGATGGTGCCTCAAGGACTTCTCTCCATCGCCGCTTATTTAATAGCGCAGGGCCATAATGTTTTTGTTTACGATTGCCTCGGTCTTGATGTTCCGTTTGACCTGCAAAAACAGGCGCAGGCAATCTTAACCTATCAGCCGCAGATCATCGGCTTTTCGGCAACAACATCATCGTTTCCCGATGCCGCCGATCTTGCGCAAAAAATCAAAGGGCAATCTCCTGATACCATGACAGTGTGCGGAGGAGTCCATGTCTCCGCGCTAGAGGGAAAGCTTCTGCAGGATTATCCGGCTTTTGATTTTCTTGTTACCGGCGAGGGTGAAGTAACGATGTCTGAGCTTGCCGCCGGCTTTGACCCCGCTGAAATTAAAGGGTTGATCTGGCGCCGTGGATCAGAAGTTATTACCAATGATCCGCGTCCGAAAATATCCGATTTAGACAGCCTGCCGTTTCCCGCCTACGAAAAGCTCAAAGGTTTTCCCGGCGATTACCACTTGCCATTATTCAGCTATGTCCATACTCCCGGGGCAACGATGATTACCTCGCGGGGCTGCGTTTATCAATGTTCCTACTGCGACCGCTCCGTTTTCAAAAAAGGATTCCGCTACAATTCCGCCGCTTACATTTACGAACACATGAAATATTTGCGGACAAAATTCGGCGTGCACCATGTCAACATCTACGATGATTTGTTTACAATGAACCGTCCGCGGATTGTTGAACTTTGCGAAAAACTCAGCCGTTATCCTCTGGGAATTAATTTTAACTGCGCTGTGCGCGTGGGCTACACTGATTATGATTTGTTAAAGATGCTCAAAGACGCCGGATGCCTAATGGTTTCTTTAGGCATTGAATCCGCCGATCCGCAGATGCTTGAGCGGCACAAATCCGGCGTATCGCTGGATGATGTTTGCGATACCGTACAGCGGATTCAGAGGGCCGGATTGCGCGCCAAAGGGTTATTCATGATGGGTTTGCCCGGAGAGACGGAAGAATCAATCAAGCGCACATCCGACTTTATCATAACGCTTGGGTTGGACGACATGAACATGGCAAAATTTACGCCTTTTCCCGGAGCGCCGCTTTGGAACACAATAAAAGACGAGGGAACATTCAATGAAGACTGGCGTCTGATGAACTGTCTCAATTTTGTTTTTGTGCCGAAAGGAATTGCCTCCCAAAAGAGACTCGATCAACTCTATAATGAGCATGTGAAGCGCTTTTATTCCGATACCGCCTGGCGCAAAAAATTCCGCAACCGTATCTGGCAGCATCGCAAAAGTCTCATATATTTACTGCGCCATCTACCATCATTCTGGTCAGCGAAAAATCAGTTTGAACCGGAAAGCGATTAAGCTGTCATTGCGACGCGTGACCCCATGGTGCCCTTTAGGGTATTCAGGTTATTCAGGGTAGCCGCCTCTTGGCTGGCGGGGTCCCCGACGAATGCCGGGTGGCAATCTTTCTTCCAATTGACAGGTTTGTGAAAGAATGTTAAATCGCGGCAACTCTTATAAAAAATGGTTGCCCCTGTAGCTCAGAAGGATAGAGCAACGGATTCCTAATCCGTGTGCCGCGCGTTCGACTCGCGCCAGGGGCACCAATAATATCAACATGTTACATAATTACATATCATCACAATTTTACCATAAATGATTTTTGTCCCCATTGTGTCCCCACATTTTTAATTTTAATTAACATTGATAAGATAAAACAAGAGGTTACAAATAGAGACTGCTTCTTGGTGCTCCCAGAAAGGTCACATTATGACCTTTTAACTGGAAGTATTTCCAGGGTTTTCTCGTTCAATAATATTCTTCTGAATTTGATACGACTTTTCCGTATTAGGGGGGGTATGAGGGCCACAGATACTGCTGCCGCTTGTATTCAAGCCCTAAATTCCCCCAGGGTAAATTTTTCAAAAACGAAGGTTGATAAGTAAAACAGAAATTGGATGAACAAGTTAATACTTACTTCCTGTAATCATCAAATTGTCAGTTCAGATGAATATACAACCTTTCATTCCATAATAAACAAACAAGAGTAAATTATATCTTGTAAATCATTAGAAATTTGGTATCTTAAATAAACAGATTCATTTTCATTAGTTCAATCACTACATTTAATAAATGGGAGGATTCAAGATGAAAAGAAAATTATTTCTATTCATTCTTATTATTTTCTTCACAATATCATTTGTTTCTGGGTGCGGTCATCAACCTCAAATAATCCGACATTCTTACGTAAAAGATTACCAGATAGAGGAAGTAAAAATAATCTACATTGGACAAAGCATATTGAAGGTGAAGGATTATTATGTGTTTAAAGGTTATGTGAAGACTGTCCTAAGGCCTACAGAGGACTTTACGTTGACAGCGAATGCTCCATCTATGCTTGGACTTTCTAATTCCAGACTCAATATATCTGGATTTAAAAACAAGTCACAATACGAATCATATGACAAAACCGAAGTGGACGGTATTTTATATGACATAATATTCCCTGCTGACATTAATGGAAATAATATTTATGGAGTTTTGGTTGATGATAGTGGCAATGTTAAGAAAAATGCTCTTCATTATAAAAAACATATAGTAACAACGGGTGATTTTGAACTGCAACCATCAAATGTAAAATTTATTAAAGCAGTTTTTAATTATGATGACTTTTTATGCGATGCAAATATTAACTATGGTGGTAATACATGCGGTTATATTAATCATGAATTGATTTATAGCGGCATTAATAATGTTTCTATGAATATTATGTATAGAGAATATACAAGAGGATACGATGCCAAAACTGCTTTTTATCAAAATCTTACTTTTGAACCTAAAGCCAAACAGGTTAGATTTAAAGACTATGTAATTGATATTGTAGAAGCAACCAACGATAAATTAGTCTTCAAAATATCATCCGATGGTCTTAAAGATACTGAATTTACCGAGGGTTCAGACCAAGGTTTTGAAGGAATTAAATCTTCACGTAAATGAAAAGTGAGCAACAGTAAGGACAAAGAGGTCTTTCCTTGGCTCATTATCGATTTCGGATGCCACCTTTTAAATAGTAATCCTCAATTTTAATAACTGCATATTTTTAACACTTTGTAGGTGTAGTCAATAATCAATCTTGAATTATTTTTTCGTGTCTATTTTGGCATGTTCTACTCAAGTCATTTTTTTTACAATCTTTAGAATTGGTGTCATCTACTACTGTCCAGTGAGCGGAAGCGAACGGCTTTGAGCGACTTGTTATATTTTTTCATTTACTAGCGATCTTGATTGCGCTGAATTGAGTCAGGCCCTTCTACATTTACACGCTTAATATCTGGATCGCCAGGTTTCAAAGCTCTAAATACTAATGTGGCGCTCGGTGGGTGTCGACCCAATTCACCCTCGCGAGCATCTATTGAAACTGGAACCATTACCAAAGCACGCTTTGCACAAAATTCATTTGCAGCACGATAAACCTCTGCCCTAACACCGGCACTGGAAAAGCCAATGCTTGTGCCAGATGTAACAGTGTATGTATCAGGTCCCGTTGATATAACCTCAGGGGACATAAAACAACAGCTTACTACTCCTAGAATACTGACCAAAATGATTAAAAATAATTTATTCATAAATTCTCCATAATTTACTGGATGAAAAAATATAGCTGATTTTCTTAACTCATTTCATTTATTCTTAGGTTTAACAATATCAAATTCTGGAACTACACTACTTCCTACACCACTAAATCCGTCTGGAGGAGTAGGTATTGCTTTTTTAATCGGTATTGCTTTCGATTCGCTAAATGGAGACAACTTAATCCATATACCATCCTTCATACTTAACGCATACATCTCGCCCTTTTTCGTGTCAAAAAATACGATGTTATTTTCCCAATTATAATATTGATACCTTTGGTTCAATGTAGATTGATAATAGATTATCAGAAATATTATGAAGCAAACGATTATGGTAATCTTAAATAAACTATTTGAAATAGCAGAATATCCTTTCACGGCAGCTTGCCGCAAAGAATTTAATTTGTTCATTTCTCGTTTTTCCCTTTCTATCGACGAAAACTAAGCTACAATGCTTTAATCAAGGCCTTAAATGTCGTCATATTGGATACTTTCATTTCCTTTACTGGATTTTATACAGCCTATAATAAACATAATCAAGATAAATTAGTTATTTAAGACTGTAGACCATAATACCCTTATTGTTTATAAAAAAATAAGCAATTTAGGGGGATAACGTGGAAGACTTAAAAAAGTTGGTCGGGGAACGGATACGGCAATTGAGAAAGGAAAGAAGGTTATCCCAGGAAGAGCTTGGCTACAAGTCAGATTTGCATTATACCCACATAGGCGCCATTGAACGAGCGGAAAAGAATTGGTCGATTGATACTTTAATCAAAGTGGCCTTGGGACTGAATGTTACTGTCAATGATTTGCTTGCCGTGCCTTCAAAACCGGAAGATATTAGAAATTTGAAAAAGGCCGTCATTGCAGAAATCAATGAATCTTCCCCAGAAGCCCTCAAAATATTTTCTGATATGGTCAGGGGTGTTAAATCAATGGAAGCCAATTTGACCATTCAGAAAAGAAACAAGAAGAAATAAATTCAATCCCCTAGCGCTTTATACCCCCCCACCGAGCACCAGAGGGGTACTTTATCATCTAAAGTCTGGTGGCTTGTTCTACTAGGGTAAATTTTTTCACCAATGCCGCTACCTGATCATTCTTTTGCTTTATATATTTTGTAGTAAGCTTTCTTTAAATCATTGGTAAAGACAGTCTGTTTAATTGATTGTTTATCATCAATATCCACCTTCGAAAGGTTAACTATTTCTACTGCTTTCTCAAAGACCTTTAAAGTTTTCTTTTTATCATTTAGTACTTTTATGATCGGGTCACAATACTGACTTACTTTTTTCTTGCTATTCATATATTGCATCTCCAAAGTTTTTGGAGATAGTATCATTCTGAAAAGCATTAATAAGAAAAATCTTATTTTTCGATATCTTGGTCCTATACTCCTAGACCGAAAGAGTGAATCCAATCTGTAATATGCTAAGCCGGATAAATAATATAATTGATACTGATGATTGGTGTTAAATATCTTTGGGTCCTCAATTTCAACATTTTGCTTAACTACACTTCCAAAATAAGTCGTTACCCTATCAGGATTTTCATAAAATATTGAAGAGAAAGCTTTAATTTGATTTTGAATATTTATTATTCTCGCCTTTATAACGTTACTATCACTTTGATATTGACCAGAGCGTCGCTCGTAAAATAATTGGTTATCTCCTTTAAAGGAAGAATAATATAATTCTAAATTCTTTTGAAACTCTGTCATCGCTTGTAATTGCTCGCGTTTTATAGCTGTTTGACTATTAGTTGCAACGGTTATTCTATTAGCAATCTCATCATTTTCTGTTATTATAAGTTTTATTGGTAACGATATGTCGCTTTCCATATTTTTCTTCAAATAATCGGCAAGGACGTAGCATGTCTGGCATCCATTAACTATTTGGTAATCCGTAATTGTAAATTTATTCGCAGACGGCCGCAATTTACTTGCAACGACCGTTATTCCATTATTTAGAACGGCAAAGATTTCAGGTGCCTTCCCCTTGAGCGTTTCCATAATTCCCTTGTTAACGGGATTATTGAAACCTTCAAAATCTCGAATATTATCGTAAAAGATATTTCTAACATTTCCGTTCTCATCAAGTATCAGTTTGCTTAACTCAGATAACGGAATTATTCCTAGATAAGATTCTTTTATCAAAGGTATCTCAGGAAGAGTCACCTTTGCTTGGAAGATTATAGTTGTAGTCACAGTGTTTTTCGAATCGCGATATATCTTCGTAATTTCACTGGACCCATAAATATCAAAATTTACCTCTGAAAATAATTTAGTTTGATCCAGATCTGTTATTGTAGTTTTTCTTACCGCCTCGTTGTTTTGATCAGACCTATAGACTCCATTTGTAACATAGAATAATTTACATGTTGGATTAACCTTTAAGTATTGTGCATTATCGAAGATATGATTTGATATATCAATAAAACCCTGAATTGTTTTGTTTCTCCTCAATTTATGCTTTTCGGCAAAAAAATCTTTTACACCAAATGCAAAATTATTTATCTCACTGCTCGAAAAATCCGAAGAAGTTTTAGCTTGTGTAAATACAAATGTAACTTCCAGAAACTTATTATTATTAATAAAAAAGTCTATATCCTCCGTATTTTCCATCAACTGTCCATTTACAATAATTCCAATACCGTCAATTCCAGTATCGTCACCAGAGCCTGTTAATGTATCCTCCAAATCAAAACTTCTATTATATTCCCTTGATATAATGCAATAATTTACAAACCTTTCAAAATCCTTATCTTCATTTTCAGCCGTCATTTCTTGAGTCTTTAATAGGTCCTCAACTAAACTTTTAATAATTCTATCCATATTCTTTTCCCCTTTTTCAATCATACAATAATTTCAGACATCAACAATTCTTTAAAATCTACAATCTCTTTCGGGTCAAGTTTCTCTGCCATATATATTATCTTCCTTTATTTAATCCAATTATTCTCCGCCGCGAACCTTTAATCTCTTGCGGAAATCTCTTGGTCTCTCATATTCTGGCAAAGACCAAATTCCTTTTTTTTCTGATCTCGCTTTCCTCTCTGCATCAATAAATTTTGATCGGTAAGGTGCTTTGAGATATTCGACATATGCTTCTGCATATCCTTCGCTGACCATCTCCAGATTTATATTGCGTTCTTCTAGCCAAATTATTCCCACCATGCGCCTGTATTTGTCAATATCAAGAATGTCCAACTTTACCTGCTTTCCCATAATCTTACTTTCAAGAGCCTTCCAAGCTTCATCTCCATAAGGTTGTCCCGGTTTATTGACTCGACCTGTTCGATTATTGATTTTAGCCGTTTCCGGCGCATCTATGCCATACAGCCTAACGCGGAGTTTAGTTTGCTCTGGTGTTGTCAAATGAATTGTATCTCCATCGGAAACTTTCGTGACTGTTCCAGTGACTGTGCGAATAGTGGCTTGAGAAGAAAAAGGGAAACCTGATAGCAGAAATAAAAATGCAACTATTAAAAAATAATTTTTCTTCATCTTATTTCTCAAAATTACCATTCATTAAGATTTATAAAATCTGCTGCTCCCCATAAATATAAAGTAGCTATTGTTCTATAAGGTTTCCATTTCCTTCCAAAACGTTCTAATTGCTCCGGCGTTGGTAATTTACGCTTTTTATAAGCTAATTGAAATCCCTTTCTAACACCGAGATCATGAATAGGTAAAACATCCAAGCGACCAAAATTAAAAATCAGTAACATCTCAACAGTCCAGGGACCGACTCCCTTTATTTTTGTAAGTCGATCTTTTATTTCTGTGTCACTAAGTTTATAATATTCCTTTAGAGAAGGAACTATTCCCGTTGACACCATTTTAGCAACTTCTTTTATGTATGTTGCTTTTGACTTAGATAATCCTACACCCCGCATAATTTCGAAATCTATATTTATGACTTCTTCAGGTGCGGGAAATTTGCCATTACCAAAAAGCGCTACAAATCGATCAAAGATGACACGTGCTACCTTACCATTTAGCTGTTGATGAATAATTGCATGTGTGATGGATTGAAATGGTGGTAGTTGTCTTGGTTCTAAGTTAATGGGCCCTATATGTTCAATCAATCTGAACATAACTGGATCGACATTTGCTAAAGTTTTCAGGATAGATTTATTTGATGTCATCTGAACCTGCTTATGATCAACACCCCTTTTTTATCTTATAAGATGAGAATAGAGAGAAGAGTAATAAATGTCAATTCAATAATAAGTATAATTCAGATAGATTATGATCAATGTTTCCGATTAAGTAGTATCATCCCCTATTAATTCACTACACACAAATTGTATTGATGTGACTTATAGTCCGTTGACGTAAATACAACTACCTGTTAACAAAAATAATAAGGTGAATTGTGTCAGTTCAATATAAAGTTGGAAAAAGAATACAGGAATTACGACTTAAAGCAGGTTTGAGCCAAGAAGCATTGGCCTTCAAAGCTGATTTAGATCGAACATATTTATGTTCTGTTGAAAATGGTAAAAGGAATATATCTATTATCAATCTAGAAAAACTTGCAAAGGCTTTGGATATTTCTTTAAAGCAGCTTTTCGACACACCATCTTTTACTCGTCATATATCGCCAAAATCGAAAGGATAACGTTAGCGTTATTTCGTTATGGGATTATTAAATCAGATAGAGGTTTTTTGCGATGAAGACGCGGATGTTAAATTGTTCAAACGATTGAAAGGTCTTTCCTCGATTCTTAATAATATTCCGGACGAAAACATAGCTAAATATCCTCAAATTTCCGCAGCGGTAAATAATAGAACTTATGACAAAATATTTCCACTCTTTGCGTTTGATCGGCCAGATTATATCTTTACACTAGCAGGGAAACCCATACTCGTGGTGGAAGTGACAGAACATGCGTACACGGGTGATAATGGACTCCAAAGGTTTGTTCGTGTTGCATCAGCTGCCGAAAATAAAGTACCGTTTATATATTTTGGGCCCATAGCAAGAGTTCGTGATGATGAACTTGATCTTTCCAACGACGTTTCGACGCTTTCAAAAAGAAGTTTAACATCCGATTTTTTTGAAGGCATGGCAACTCTCCACACGCTTTATAAAGTGCCTATGTTATTTACTGAATGGATCACGGCACGCAATGGTAAAGTTAAAAAGGTGCCATTAACTTCGACAGATTCAAAGTTCATGGGAGTTTATGGAGACCTTTGTTCACTAATGGCCGCAATTATTAATTTAGCAAGAAATGGTAAAAATGGTACGGCGGACTCAGCTGCTTTATTAGTAAAAAGTCAGGCACAATTACTTGATCTAGCAAATATTAAAAACACTAGACATTCGGATGTCAAATTTGCATTGAACCGAACCAAGACTATCGAACTTATTAGAAACCCCCAACAAATTCTTCAATATATGAGTGATTATTTTTTTAAAGGCAAACCAGATAAGCTTCTAGCACTATATGCGCTGCGCAACAGCCAGTTAAAGAATATATTACTGAAAGATAGAATTGTATCAGATGAAACAGAGATATCTTCGTTTATAAAGAAAATATGCTCGGCGGATATTTTTCAAGAAGGAGCATATGTCTATTTCTCCGGATATAAATGGCGATCAGACCCACATTGCGGAGTTGCAATTAACATTTACTATCGTGAATGTAAAGTGAATAAACTGCCTCTGGTATTATTCTACCCCCGAATTTCTATTACCTCGTCAGCAACGCAAATCCTTCTAGAAAGTCTCAACAATACTCAAAACCTGATAGAGCTTTTTAAAGAAAGATACTCAATAGATTTTGCTGCTAAACACAGAACGACAACTAGTTCTGCTGCATTGTACAGCACTTGGATTGGTTCCACTAAACAAGGTCGAATATTTTTAAGATATTGCCACATAATTGTATGCAATGATGGGATTATTATTGGAGAGCCACTTCAAAAAATACTATGAGTTTAGAAGACGAAGCTTTCAATGCCTTAACTGCCTTTATATGTTTCAACAAAAATCTAGAACTAATTAGTGCTCATCCTCCAAGTGGTAAAAGTTATTTTACCGATCTCATACGAATACCATCACCGACTCAGAATAAAACAGGCAATCGGAGAGCACATATCGATATTATTTTTTGTTCCAAACAGTACCTTTATCTTTGTGAAGTGAAAGGAACTGCAAAGGAAGCAAATGAAGATATAATAAAGCTTAGGAGTATAAGGGATTACTATCAGCTTGATAAATTAAAAAATTTTATTATAGAAAGATTGACCCAACCATATAGTTTCTTAAAGTGCTGCAGTGAATTGGTTCTGGCAATTGGCTGTACTAAGGTCGATTCTAAATTAGAGCAAGACATTTTATATATTCAGGCAGAAGATGCAAACAGTGTTACGTTGAAAGGGAACTTATCAAAATCTATATCATTAGATTTTATTCTTTTGTAAATAAAAGTAAATAATCAGAAGTTGATTTTATTTTATGATTAGCACTTTTGTGATAGGTTGCCTGAGAATGTTTAATTGGTCGTTCAATAATAGTTTCACATCGCATGCCTCGGCTTTTACATCTATTTAATATATTTTTTACAATAGGCAATTGTTTCTCTGAAAGAGTACTATTGCCTACAACAATGCCGATCCCTCTCCCTTTTTTTGTGTGTAAAAATCCATTTTCTATAACTTTGACTAAGTCATCAACATAGATGTCTGCAAGATTAGGATTTGATGTCTTAAAACCATCTGTTATCTCTCTATTCAGAATCTCTTTGCGATTAAAACCGCCCCATTCTAACTCAAAACGAAGAACGTCAGAGCTATACTTATATAAAGCAAAATATGGTGGATGAAAAAAAGTAAAATCAGCTTTTTCATTAAGTGGTAATTTTACACATCTTGAATCACCCACAAACAACTGTGGCCGTAAATCGAATTGCTTAGTAGGTATTTTACTAAAGAGTTCGATATTTTTTTCTAACTTTTTATGGAAATGTGAGAAAACTGGTTGTTGGGACTTATCAGAATCATAAAATATACGGCCAGTTCTTACAGATGCATTAGAGCATTGTCTAATAATGCTCAGCCAGCTTACGAATAATAAATTATATAGATCCTCACTATTTTTATATTTCTCTAACCAAACTCGACAGGCGGCTAAGTTATACTGTGATTCTTCAGAAAACCACTTATTGATATTCTTGACAGGCGGAATATATTTTTCTAAAGTAAATTTCTGCTGTTTAATTGCCATCTTGCTGGTATCAGCTTTCTTATTTGACGATACAAATTTCTTCGCGAATTCTTTAAGTGCCGTTTCGGCCATAACAATATTTAGCGGAGTTGTTTTAACTTTGGATATAAGTAAAGAAAGATTGTTTGAGTCAACGCCTATGCTTCTAACACCAATTCTCTGTGCTTCAACAAGAGTCGTTCCACTTCCACACATGAGATCAAGCACGATTGGTGATTTCTTTTTATTTAAAGGAAGAAACTCTTTTAAAATATTGGCAGTTAAAACTGGTGGCAATTTACCAAAATACCTAAAAACCGAGTGTGTTAAATAATTTTGCGCGGCGTTACTGCCAACGTCATTCCATTGTAAAGGTTTAATGTTTTTGAAAGATAACAACATGCTGACCTTTCATTTTTTTATTTTGTGTTTGGCCTGTTTGGTTATTAAGGATATGAAAAGATTTTTTAACGAGTTTTAATCCCGTATCAGCTCCCAATTCTACAGTCATCATTCCGATCGGTATGCGCACATGTTCGATTTGACCATCTCCAACAACAGTGGCAAGTATGCCTCCTTTTGTCAATGACTGCGCTGCAGACTTAATTATCCTTGCCCAATTGGTTATGTATTTTTTAAGCCCATTTGGTTCATGTAAAAAACTTCCTCTACATCGAAGTTCTTTCTTCCATATATTTTTGTGATTAATGCCCAAGATAGCTAATTGAAGTTGGGTGGATTCACTAAAAGCGGTATTAGTTAAATATGGTGGATGTATAATAATCATGCTGAACTTATCAATCGAAGGCCAACACATAGCATCATTTTCATAAATTTGAGCCAAGTTCATTGTAAATTTGCTAGGCAGCTCATTATTGATCTTTAAAATATTTGAAAATTTACGTGAAAATTCTTTAGACAATGAAGTCTTTGTTTTCTTTTCTAAATCTAGTTCAATATTCATCTTTTTTACGTTAGCATAGCTAATTCGCCTTAGACATGATAAAATCGTAAGTAGAATCAGGTCTGACACGCTTTTGTCTTTCTTCGAAACTTCATCGACAACATATAAAGCATATTCTAATTCTTCTTGTGTTTTTGCATCAAAATATTCATTGCAATATTTTAAGTGCAATCCTTTTTTTATCCAGCTATTACCTTGATAATTAAAAATACTGTTGTCGTTATTTATAACACTCAACCCATTTAATATTTTTTCTCCTGCTTCTTGGTATAAAGAGGACTCAACATGTCGAGATACACATTTAGCAATTAGAATACTGGTAGGATTAATGTCCCATCCTTCACACTTAATCCCCCTAAGAATAGATTCTATTAAGACAGTCCCCCCACCGACCATTGGATCCAGAATTTTACCTTTCCCTGGATAATAATCATCAATTAATTTTGATGCAATTTGTGGCGGAAATTTACCTATGTATCTGAAGTAACCGTGAGTAAAATAGGCAGTATCGGCTGCATGTGGGATAATCCAATGTTCGGAGTTATCAGCTTCAACCTTTACAATTAATTCGTTTTTCGCTTCTTTGATTATCTTATTCATAATGTCCTATAGATGTTAACCCTGCAAAGACAAGAATTGCAAATAATTTAAAGATTGAATTGATCTTCCGAAGGCATATGTTGAAACCAATATCGCTATCTATAAGACCTACAAAAAATTATTTCTGTAACCTTATTACAGACTACAGTAAAAGTCCAGAAAATGGAACTCGTTCCGAATCAGGTCTTTAATGTAACTCCCTCCTTCCTGTAAGCATTGGATTCTTTTTATTGATTGTGTATTTTAATCGGGGTTGATGCTTTTTCTGCTTATAACAGGAAGAAGTACTTGTTGACTTCACTTTAATTTCAGTTTTTCATGGCTGTTATAATTGAGTATTAACCTTTAAAAGGTGTGTTAATATTAGTTAATGCAAGATTTGACACTTACTTTTTTAAGTTTTAAGCCATTATAGCAAACGGAAAGTATGGTTCTGATCGAGGCTTTGCAATTTCTGGATTCTGAGTGCCACCACTTAGTTTTTTAACAAATTCTAAAGCACCATTATGAGCAGCTACTATTGAGAAACAAGAGTAACTTTCTGACAGATTTACATTAGTATTTTCATACCAATTGTTAGTAGTCTTTAATAAACTTGATGAATAATAACCACCACTAATTGGATGATCATGACTATATTCATTTTCTGAGCAAGAATTTCCTATAACAATTCCGCTTCCACATTTCATTATTTCCTCGTCGAAATATCTCCTACATTCATCAGCATTCAGAGTTACCCTCCTTCTTGCTACTTTGGCAAGGAATTCATCTTCAGTTAGATAATGCCTAGTAACTTTTCGACAGCAATCAAGAATTATAGTCCTTCGCATTGCCTTTTGACCAGAACGAAGATCTAAGGAATCATATTTCTCACCTGGTCTTAAATTAAGAATTGTACTTCCTGAAGCTTCTGAATAGTATCCATGACCAGTATAGACAATAAATGTGTAATCAGCGGATTCAATACTTTTAATATATGCATCAACAAATGTTTTTCTTGGTCTATTTAGATATATTATTTCCGAGGCATCCCAATACCCGCCAAGTGGTGAAAGTAAAAATTTTTTATAATTTTCAACATCAACGAAAACGCCTTTGCTATAATCTTCTGAATTTTCTTCTCCTGGATTCGATATTATCAATACTTTTCTTCTTATCATAATATGTATTAACCTTTATTGTTCATTTGTTTTCTATTTTTGAAATTTACGGATATTATTTTTAAAATTTTGCTTTGGATAATTTCATAATTGTCTTTGCTTCTTTTATTCTGCCATATGCATTAGTTTTTTCATATATATACCTAAATTTATCATAGAAATCAGAACCTAGCGTATCTAAGTATTGTTTAATCTGACAATTTTCATATGTCGCTTTTAAATACCAAGAAAACTCTTCATAAACCATTTCTATATCTATGATTCCTCTTTCTTCAAAAAGCCCAACATCCTCAAAATGTCCTAAAAGAAAGTCATCTAATTCAAAAGAAGAATAGAATTTTTTTTGTAACAATAAATCCTGAATTTCTTCTGGTAATCCTGAATTTTTAATCTTGTTGGAATCGACTTCAAAAAAATATTCACTGTTTAATTCATCAAGTTTATTTTTTTCACATATACAGTTATCATTTAAAGTTTCGTCAAAATTTTTGCTGGTTTTTCTAAAAAGGATGTAATCATGTTCAATAAGATGAAATAGGTTTCTAGTTTCCGTTTTAAAAAAATCATTCTTCAATTTATGAATAAAATCTGCATTTGTTGTTTCGGAAATATTTTTTAATTGAACATATGCTATTCCAATCAATAGAACAGTTATTAATGAAGTTAACAATGAGCCATAAATGCCACTGAAAAAATCATTATTAGTATGAACAATATTATAGAAATTAAAACAGCTAACTATAAGAATAATAAATACTAGTATAAAAATAATATTAATTGATCTCTTCATTATATCACCTCTAAATGTCTTAAATAATTTTGAATACATTACGTTGAAGGTAACCTACGCGCAAAATCTATAACATATTTAATTTAAATTTTAGCTATTTTTGATTGTTATAGTTTATAATGTAGCATAAAAAAAGAAATATGAAAATTGAGGATTACAGGAAGAAGAACTAAACCGCTGCGCGGTAGCCATTCCATCGCCTTCTTTCAGAGACACACAATAAACCAATCCCTATAAATTCAGCAAGGATTTATTTTAGCAGTTGTTGATCAAGCAGAATCTTCATACA
>Ga0224555_1001206_pt1 | contig 37136 bp, 32 predicted proteins | sample 714S23034metaG_FD_180687 | JGI IMG/M metagenome (GOLD analysis project Ga0224555, IMG submission 180687) | Peat soil microbial communities from Stordalen Mire, Sweden - 717 S2 30-34 | ecosystem: Environmental > Terrestrial > Soil > Wetlands > Peat | place: Sweden: Norrbotten County, Stordalen... | reverse complement strand
GTAGTTGGTTCACAGAGAACCCTCCTTCTCTGCGAAACAAACTACCCCGGCAGCCGCAAGAGCTGGCTCAGCCGCACGCGAAAGCGTCCGCCGCCGCAGCGGCTTCGTTCAAGTCGCCATCCCCAACCATCGATGGCGCTGAGTTCTCAGCTGGCGATATCAGGCCGAGTCACTCATTGACCGTGAGTTGAGCTGCGTTTCGAGGATTGGTCCTCATAAACGGGTTTTGCGTCGCTGAACGGCATTCACCATCCTTCGGGGTTCAGGCGACGACGGCGTGCGAAGATCTGCGTAGACGTCTTTAGAGAAGACAGCGCAGGACGATGGATCGTTGCGAATCGGGTTGACGTGACAAGCGCATGCCTGGCAGGTCAGTGCTTATGGTCGTCAGGGACTTCAGGGGCGATGCGGTGGGTACGGGTTTTGCTCGGTGGCTGACCGGGCTGTGCGTTCGTCTCGGCGAGGTAGAACTGATAAATGTAGTCGTCACTGGGATGGATCATGCGAGGGCTTGCGTTCTCTGCCACTTCGATGTCCTTCAGGCTCTCAACCAAGTCTGTGCAGTTTCCGAAAACAGCAGCGCCCTCTTTTTGGCGGGCGGCGTCAATCGCAGGCTGAGCGTCGCGGTAAAGCACGAAGAGCCAGGTGCTGAAAACATCCCATACGTCATGGCGATTCAGATCGCCACGGTATACGCGCAGCCCGAGATCGTCGCAGAAATTGAGCTCATCGATGAGGGGGTCCGGCGGATCGTCAGGATCAATTTTGCGCAGCCGCTTCTCGGCCGGATCGATACGCTGATCGGCAAGGGACTTGCGAATGTCGACGAATCCGGGGCTTTCGTATTCGCTGAGTCTGGCCTCCAGATGTTCAATGCGGGCTTGCTGTTCGGATTGCTCGATGTGGCGTTCTGCAAGGCCGAATGCAAGGAGAGCGGTGACCGCGATCAGGACCGTCGCGCATGCGGTGATGGCGTGGAGGGTGGTATTCCAGTTGACTTTCATTCGATGCGGGACCTGAGGGACACAGGGGAGGCATCAGGGTATCACCAGGGCGGAGGCGTTCAGGCGCGGATCGCGGACGGCGATGCTGATGTACTCCAGCGGAACGGGGGTCGCAGCGGGGAAGAACAACCGCAGATCCTTCCGCCTCGCGACGCTCAGCGTCAGGATGACAACGTTCGGGATGGAGGCTCGTGGCGACCGCTTACACGCGGATGTTCTTCAGCGCTCTGGCGGGGATTCGCGGACGGTGATGCCGAGGGCCTTCATCTTGCGGTAGAGGTGACTGCGTTCGAGGCCGAGGGTCTCTGCGGCGCGGCTCATATTACCGGCACAGTCATCGATTTTCCTGAGGATGTACTCGCGTTCGTAGGCGTCGCGGGCCTGCTGCAGCGTGTCGAAGTCGCCGGCGCGGCCTGCGCTGCGATGGACCAGCATGGGGAGGTGGCGGCGTTCGATGCGCTGGACCTGGGGATTGAGGATGAGCACGCGCTCGATGACGTTCTTGAGCTCGCGCACGTTGCCGGGCCAGTGGTACTGGCGCAGGAGTTCGATTGCGTCGTCGGCGATCTCGACGCGCGGGCGGCCGTACTCGCGGCCGAAGATGCGGAGGAATTCGCGGACCAGCAGCGGGACGTCCTCCTTGCGATCGCGCAGGGGCGGGACGAAGAACGGAATCACGTTGAGGCGGTAGAAGAAGTCCTCGCGGAAATTGCCCTTCGCGATCTCGTCCTCGAGATCTTTGTTCGTCGCTGCGATCAAGCGCACGTCGACGCTGATGGGCTGCGTGGCGCCGACGGGAACGAAGCGCTGTTCGTCGAGCGCGCGTAGCACCTTGGACTGAGTCTTGAGGCTCATGTCGCCGACTTCGTCCAGGAACAGCGTGCCGCCGTTGGCGCGCTCGAAGGTGCCGCGCTTCTCCGGGGGACCTCCGGCGATGGCGCCGTTGCGATAACCGAAGAGCTCGCTCTCGATGTAGTCCTCGGGGATAGCGGCGCAGTTCAGCTCCACGAAGACGCGCTCGCTGCGGAGGCTTTCGGCGTGGATGGCGCGCGCGATGAGCTCCTTGCCGGAACCGGATTCGCCATAGATGAGCACGCGGCCATTGGTGGGCGCCATGAGCTTGATCTGCTGGCGCAGGGCGCGGGCCTGGATGCTTTCGCCGGTGATCTGCCGTTCGAGGCGAAGCTGGCGGCGAAACTCGATGTTCTCCGAGCGCAGACGCCTGGCTTCGATCGCATTCTTCACGACGATCAGCGTCCGCTCCAGCATGAGCGGTTTTTCGAGCAGATCGAAGGCGCCGAGCTTAGTGGCTTTGACCGCGGTCTCGATGGTGGCGTGGCCGGAGATGACGATGACTTCGGGCCGGGTTTCGGCATCCATCGCGCGCAACTCGTTCAGCACTTCGAGGCCATCGCGGTCGGGCAGCCAGATGTCGAGCAGCATGACGTCGTGGACCGGGTCGCGCGCCAGAACGAGCGCGTCGGCCGCGTTGCCGGCGGTGGCGACGGAGTAGCCTTCTTCGCGCAGAATCTCTTCGAGAGAATCGCGAATCTCGGCTTCATCGTCCACGATGAGGATGTGATTCATAAAATCAGCGGTTAGCGGCTAGCGGCTAGCGGTTAGCGGTTAGCGGTTAGCGGTTAGCGGTTAGCGTTTAGAGTTTAGAGTTTGGCCGCTCGCTCATGATGAGACAGTCTTCGTAAGCCTGGCCGCGGTGGGTTCTGTGCCATTGGTTTCGGCCAGGGGCAAGTCGATCATAAAGCGCGCACCGGCGGGGATGTTGTTTTCGACGCGGATGGAGCCGCCGTGATCCTGCACAATCTTGGCGACGATAGAGAGGCCAAGACCGGTTCCGCGCTGGCGCGTGGAGAACCACGGCAGGAAGAGCCGCTCTCGCATGTCGGCGGTGATGCCGGGGCCGGTGTCGCCGACCACGATCTCCGCCATGCCGGGGCGCTCGCCGGCGCCGGTTTCGATGGAGAGCACGCGCAGCAGGCTGTCCTGCATGGCTTCGGCGGCATTGTCGATGAGGTTGGCGAGGGCGCGGCGGAGGGCTTCCGGGTCGGCGAGCACCGGCGGCAGTTGCGGGTCGAGATGCTTTTCGACGCGGATACCCTGAATGCGTCCCTCGAAGAGCATCATGGCGCTCTCGACGATCTGGTTCAGGTCGGAGGGGTGCGGGTGGGCCACGGGAAACTCGGCGAGCGCCGCGAACTGACCGACGAGGGTGCGCATGGACTCGACGGCGCCGAGGATCACGTCGCAGCATTTGCGGATGACTCCGGGGGATTCGGGGGCGCCGCGATCGACGTGACGGCGGATGCGCTCGGCGGAGAGCGTGATGGGCGTGAGGGGGTTGCGGATCTCATGCGCCACGCGCTGGGCGACTTCTTTCCAGGCGGCCTGACGCTGCGCGTGGAGGAAGTCCGAAATGTCTTCGACGGCGAGGATGAAGCCGCGGCTCTGGCCATTGTGGGGGTCGAGCGCAGCCAGGGTCACGGACAGATTCGCGGTGCCACGCGGCGTGTGCAGCTCAAATTCCGACGATGCGGTGCCCATGCGGCGGGCGCGGCGATCGAGGCGCGCCAGTTCCTCGGTGAACTCGGGGGGAAGCAGCGAATCGAGCAGGACCCCTGCGAGGTCTCTTTGCCCGTCGATGCGGGCGACTTCCGCGAAGGCGCGATTGCCAAGGATGATGCGGCGCGAGGCGTCGAGAGTGACAACGCCGGAGGGGATGGTTTCGAGGATGGTCTCCAGTTCTTTGCGGCGCGCCTCGATGGCGAGGTTGGCAGCCGAGAGCTCGCGCGCTGACGTTTCGGCCAGCAGGCGGCTCTGTTCCAGGTCGGCAGCCATGTGGTTGAAGGAGCGGACGAGCTCGGCCATCTCGGCCGTGGCCTCGACGGTGACGCGGTGGCTGTAATCGCCCTTGCCGATCTCGACGGTGGCGTCGGCGAGTGCTTCGAGGGGGCGGGTCATCTGGCGCGAGACGTAGAGGGCCAGCCAGCTGCTGGCGAAGAAGACCAGGGCCGTGAGCATGAGCAGCAGCAGGAAGTATGTCATGCGAATGATGCGGCGCTGCCGGTAGAGGGCCCAGTACTGGCTGGTGCCGGCGCTGAGGTCCGACATGATGGCGTTGAGGCCGGCGGGCATGGGGAGGCCCGCCACGAGCTCGCCGCCGTTCGGGAGGCTGGCCATGCCCAGCGCGTATTCCGAGCCTGCGACCACCAGCATGGGCTCGTCGGAGCGATGCGCCGCCTTGAGGATCGCTCCGGCGAGGGGTTGGCCTGCGGCGACGCCTTCGGGGCGGTCGTCGTCCTCATTCAGCCACGAGTGGAATTCGGCGGGTCCGGACGACTGCGGCAGTTGATAGGCGGCCATGGGCGTGCCGTCGGTGTAGAGAACTGCGAATCCGCCCTGGAGGGTGATCTGGTGCTCGCGCATGGCAGCGAGAAGGGCCTGGGGATCGCCGGTACTGAGAGCTGTCGACAGTTTCTGCGAGCGCGCCATGCTTTCGGCTTCGGCGCGGGCGTTGAGAGAAGCGTAGTGCGAGAGCTCGGAGGCGATGCGGGTGGAATCGTCGCGAACATCGATGCCAGGTTGCGAGAACCACCTGTCGATGGAACGATTCATCAGGAGAAAGCTAAACAAAAACATGAAGAGTGCCGGGACAAGGGAAACCAGCAGCGCGCCGATGAACATGCGGGTCCGCAGGCGTGCGCCGAGCACTTGGCTGCGCTGCTCGGCGAGGAGCTTGATGAGGTTCCGCAGCAACAGAACCAGTACTGTAACGAAAAGCAGGAAGACGAGGATGGAGACCGAGGTGAGAAGGATGATCTGCCCGGTGGTGTGCGGCATGAGGGCGCGCACATTGAAGGCGTTGAGGGCGATCAGCAGCAGGAGCAGGACGAAGACGGCGGTTCCCAGCAGGATGAGGGTCGCTCGTCGATGCTTCGTTTCAGCCAAGTGCGCTCCAAATTGCCTCTGATTATAGGCTTAAGGAGGGGTACGGCTGCTTTTTGGGGGAGGGCAAATCCGGTCTGCGCATCTTCGCATCCAACAGCAAAGCAAAAACCACAAACTAAGGTGTTCGACATGAAAGACAATCGATTTCTCCGTGGATGGACGGTCGTGACGCTGGCGGGCATGGTTCTGCTTGCCGGGTGCAACAAGACGAGCAATCAGCCCGCAGCGAATGCAGCGAACTCGACTGCCAGCCCAAACCAGCCGGCGCAGGACAGCAATCCACCGGCACCGCCGCCGGATCAGACTGCGGCCGCTGCCGGGACCGCGGCACCGAGCGCAGAGGCGCCTGCTCCTCCGCCGACGGTCGTGATTCCGGCGGGAACCGACCTGCGTGTGCGGCTCGATGAGGATGTGGGATCGAAGATCAGCCGGCCCGGCGATTCGTTTGAAGCCACCGTGGCCGACGATATCGTTGTGGACGGCCGGACCGTGATCCCCGCGGTGCCGCGGCGGCGGGGACGGTGATCGACGCGAAGAGTCTGGGCCACTTCAAGGGCGGCGCTCTGCTGGAACTGCGCCTGGAGCGGGTAAAGACTCGCTGGGGCAGTTATCCGGTGGCCACCAGCACGATGGAACGCATGGAGAAAGGCAAGGGCAAGCGGACGACCGGTTTTGCGGCGGGTGGCGGCGCGCTGGGTGCGATCATCGGCGGTCTGGCTGGCGGCGGAAAGGGCGCGGCGATTGGCGCTTTGGCTGGTGCTGGAGCCGGAACCGCCGGCAGTGCGGTGACCGGCAATCACGAAATCCTGCTGCCGGCGGAGACGCTGGTGACCTTCCGGCTGGAGCACTCGGTTCACGTGACGGAATAGGGGGCAGGATGGAGCCGCGCCGGGAACGTGAAAGGGGACAGCCAGCCAATCTGGAGTTCAAGAGACGTCTTCAACGGCCGAAGGAATCCGATGGACGGTAATGGCTGGCGGGGAAGGAGGCGAGGCTGGGGATTTAGTGTCAAACTGGCCCTTTTCCCAAAAGAGGTCGGGGGCGGTACTTTTGGGCTGAGGCAGAGGTGCAAATCACTGACAATCGGAGTGGCAGGGGTATCAGCTTCTTGCTGTGGGGTGAACCTGGCCGTGGAGAGTCGGGCGGGTTTCTTTAGCCGGAATTTTGAGCTGAGGTGAGACACCAGGGCAGCAGCTCCCGCACCGGACGTGAGGCCTGCAGTTCGGCGGACCGAAGCTATCCGACGGATCGGTGATGGCTCGGGTGTGGAAGCAGGGGGAAGGGCGTGAGGTGAGGCCTGCAGTTCGGCGGCCCGAAGCGTTTCAAAACAGCCGTTTCCCAAAAGAGGTCAGGCCCATTACTTTTGGGCTGAGGCGGAGCTGCAAATCACTGACAACCGGAGTAACAGGGGTTTAGCTTCTTGCTGTGGGGTGAACCTGGCCGTGGAAGCCGGATGGGTTCTTCTCGGGAATTTTGAGCTGGGGTGAGACACCAGGGCAGCAGTTCCCATACTGGACGTCAGGCCAGCGGTTCGGCGAGCCGAGGCTATCCGATGGATCGGTGATGGCTCGGGTGTGAAAGCGGGGGAGGGCCCTGAGGGTTCGTTTCAGAACGGCAGTTTCCCAAAAGAGATCGGGGGCCATTACTTTTGGGCTGAGGCAGGGCGGCAAATCACTGACAATTGGAGTGGCAGAGGTATCAGCTTCTTGCTGTGGGGTGAACCTGGCCGTGGAGAGTCGGGCGTGTCCTTTCGTCGGGAAGTTTGAGCGGGGCCGACCTCAGGCCAACAGTTCCCGCATCGGAACGTCAGGCCAGCGGTTCTCTTACCGGATGTCAGGCCAGCGGACCGTCGGCCGAATCTATCGGATGGAGCGGTGATGGCCGGGTTTGGAGTGAGGGGACGGGCCTGAGGACTCGTTTCAAAATGGCCTTTTCCCAAAAGCGGTCGGGCCATTACTTTTGGGCTAAGGCAGAGCTGCAAATCACTGACAACCGGAGTGACAGGGGGCATAGCTTCTTGCTGTGGGGTGAACCTGGCCGTGGAAGCCGGATGGGTTCTTCTCGGGAATTTTGAGCTGGGGTGAGACGTCAGGTCAGCCAGTTCCTCACCGGACGCCAGTCCCGCAGTTCCCGCACGGACCCCCAGTCCAGCAGTTCTCTCACCGAACGTCAGGCCTGCAGTTCCGGCAACGGACCCCAGTCCAGCAGTTCTCTCGCCGGACGTCAGGTCCGCAGTTCCCGCACGGACCCCAGTCCAGCAGTTCTCTCACCGAACGTCAGGCTCGCAGTTCCGGCAACGGACCCCAGTCAAGCAGTTCTCTCACCGAACGTCAGGCCCGCAGTTCCGGCAACGGACCCCAGTCCAGCAGTTCTCTCACCGGACGTCAGGCGAGCAGTTCCCGTACGGGCCGCCAGGGCTTTTTCTGGGAGGCTGCGACGGGCTCACAGGTCAGCGTTCCCTCGTACGTGTTGACGCCGTCGCGGATTCCGTCGTCGTCAAGAATCGCCTGCTTCGCACCGTTCTTTGCCAGACGCATCACGTAGGGGAAGGTCGCGTTGGTGAGCGCCAGGGTTGAGGTGTTGGGCACGGCGGCGGGCATGTTGGTGACGCAGTAGTGCACCACGCCATTCACTTCGTAGGCGGGATTGCTGTGCGTCGTGGGATGCGCCGTCTCGACGCATCCACCCTGGTCGATGGCGACGTCGACAATCACGGCGCCTTTCTTCATTTTCTCAACCATGGCGCGGGTTACGATTTTTGGGGCTGCGGCGCCTGGAATGAGGACGCCGCCGATGACGAGGTCGGCTTCCTGCACGGCGCGAGAGACGTTCCAGGAATTCGAGGCCAGGGTAAAGATTCTGCCGTTGAAAATGTCGTCCAGCTCGCGGAGACGGTTGAGGTTCACGTCCACGAGCGTGACTTTGGCACCCATGCCCAGCGCGATCTTCGCGGCGTTCGTGCCGACGATTCCGCCGCCGATGACGCAGACGCTGGCCGGAGGCACGCCCGGCACGCCGCCGAGCAAAACGCCGCGGCCTCCCTTTTCTTTTTCGAGATACGCTGCGCCGACCTGGACCGCCATGCGTCCGGCGACTTCCGACATGGGCGTGAGCAGGGGCAGGGTTCCGGCGCGATCGCGAATCGTTTCGTAGGCAATTCCGATAACCTTCTTCTGCAGCAGCTTCTCGGTCAGCTCCGGAATCGGCGCCAGGTGGAGATACGTGAAGAGTACAAGACCCTCGCGAAAGAAGACGTACTCCTTCTCGACCGGCTCCTTGACCTTGACGATGAGGTCGGCGTTGCCCCAGACGTTGTGGGCCGAGCCGACGATCTCGGCACCGGCGGACTGATATTCGTCGTCGGTGAAGGCTGAAAGCTCGCCGGCGCGGGTCTCCACCAGGACCTTGTGCCCGGTTTCGCTGAGAGCTTTGACACCGGCGGGCGTGATGCCCACGCGGCTCTCGTGGTCTTTAACTTCTTTCGGAACTCCAATGATCATCAGGGCTTCTCGCGGCGCTCGGTCTGAGGAGAAAAAGTGAGAGCCGGACTGAAGATTCTACACTCAGGCAGAGAGCAGGCGCCGGAGTTCTCCGGTCAAAACCGCGGGCGAAACGGGTTTGGTGAGAAAGACGGTGCTGGGATCCGCCTCGTGTTCCATCATGTTGCCGCTGACGAGAATGGCCGGGATCTCCGGGCGCAGAGCGCGAATGCGGGCGATCAGGCGGGGACCATGGACACCGGGCATTCTTGCGTCGGTGACAATAGCGGCAATTTTGTCGATCTGTTGGCGGGCGGCTTCGAGGCCCTGGGCGCCGTTCTCGCAGGCGATGACTTCATAGCCTGCACCCTGCAGAATCCTGGTAAACAGGAGGCGAACCGCGCGATCGTCTTCAACCACCAGGACGGTAGCTGCTTCGGTGCCGACGGCTCGATTTGTGCCAGCTGGAACCACAGTCTCCCAACGTGCTGGGACCCCGGCGCGGAAGAGGCGAGCAGTAGCCGAGCTTTCCGTAGACGGCAGTACCGCGAACGATGCCCGACTGTAACACGCAGAGGAATTACGAAGGAATTAGCCGAAAGAGGGATGATGAACCGCCCCGTCCGGTCGATCAGGGAGATTACTTTAGAGCCAGACCTTACAGCCATCCCCTGGCTCGCGCCAGGCGGGCGGCCTCGACGCGATTGGAAGCGCCCAGCTTGCTGATGGCCTCCGACAAGTAGTTCCGCACCGTGCCTTCGGAGAGATGCAGTTCCTCGGCAATTTCGCCCGAGGACTTCCCTTCACCGGCGCGCCACAGGATCTGGCGTTCGCGCTCGGTGAGCGGGTCCGGGCCGCTGTCCCACGCTTCGACCGCGAGATCCGGATCGACAACGCGCAGCCCCTGATGGACGCGGCGGACGGCGTCGGCCAACTCAGCCGAGGGACGATCTTTGAGCAGATAGCCCCTGGCGCCGGCATCGAGAGCGCGACGCAGATAGCCTGGGCGGGCAAAGGTCGTCAGGATCATCACGCGTGTTTGCGGATGCCGCTCTTTGACTTCGGCCGCGAGGGTGAGGCCGGTCATTTCCGGCATCTCGATGTCGGTTACCAGGACATCGGGTTTGTGTTTGCCAACGGCAGTCAGGGCTTCGCGACCATTGGCGGCTCGCGCGCAGACGGCAATGTCCGGCTCGGTTTCGAGCAGCGCTGCCAGGGCGCCAAGAACCATTGCCTGGTCTTCGGCGACGATTACCTGGATCTTCTTCACTGTTTTACCTGAATCTTCTTCATGGCCGCGCCTGAATCCTGTTCATGCCGGCTCGACGGTTTGGGGCGGAATCTCGATCCGCAGCCGCGTTCCCTGCCCGGAGTCAATCTGGAGCTTGCCGCCGATGGACTCGACGCGCTCGCGCATGCCGCGCAGGCCGTTGCCTTCTTCGCGAATGCCGCCGCGTCCGTCGTCCTCGACGGTGAGAGCGGTTCCGAAGCCGTTGGCGGCAAATTCCAGGCGGCAGTGGCTGGCCTGGGCGTGGCGCACGATATTTGTCACCGCCTCGCGCACAATCAGCGAAAGGACGGTCTCTTCCGCGGGCGCAAGCTGCGGCGGCTTCTCTCCGTATTCCAGCGTCACGCCGGCAGCGTCCAGGGTCTTCTTCGCGCGAGCGATTTCCGCGGCCAGGCCTTCAGAGCGGTAGCCGCGGATCGCCTCCCGCACCTCGCCCAGAGCCTGGCGGGCGATGTGCTCGACTTCGCCGATCTCCTTGCGCGCCCGCTCCGGATCGCGATCCATCACTTTGCCGGCCAGCTCGGATTTGAGGACGACGACGGAGAGCGTGTGTCCGAGAACGTCGTGGAGATCGCGCGCGATGCGCTCGCGCTCGGCGAGCTTGGCCAGGTGAAGTATCTGCTCGTGGGCGAGGTTCAGCTTCTTGTTGGCGCGCATGCGCTGCGCGGCCAGCAGGTTCGCGGCGCCGACGGCGACGGCGAAGAACGCGCAGATTCCCCAGGACCAGGGCGAGTAATGGAGAAAGTAGCCCCCTTCGACCACCATGATGGCGGCTGCAGCGACGAAGGTTGCGACGCAGACAAGAATCGATTCGGCGACGAAGGGGACGAAGGCGGCAACGTAGATGAAAACGCCGACCGCTCCACCATTGAGTGGGATATAGATGGCGCCGAGGAGGCCCATCGCAATCAGGAGCAGATATTGCACGCGCTTTATTCTGGCAAAGACGAGGCTGGCGTAAAGCGTCAGGAAGAGGGCGTAGAAAACGGTGAATTCGGCCCAGGCGATCCGGCTGTGCTGCGCGATGGGTTGCAGCACAAAGAAGGCGGAGTAGATCAGCCAGATGAAATCGTAGAGACGGCCGTGGCCGAAGCCTTTCGCAAAGCCCTGACCGCGAAGGTCGGCCCTGGAAAAATATGCCTGTTGCGTGACGGTATCGGCCTCGTCGGTCGTTCTGCCGGAGAGGAAGTCTGGCAAGGCGTAGCCATCGCAACGGGGATCTTCACGATCTTGTTTGGAACTCAACGGCTTCAAGCCTTCGCCTCGCTGCGGGTGAAGATGATCCACGCGGCACCCAGCATCAACAGGGTAAATCCAGCCAGCGCTTCCCAGTGCACCAACATGCTGCCGGACTGGGCGTAACCAAAGATATGCAGGGCGATCTGGCCGAGATGATAGGTCGGTAGCGCGGGGGCAATGATGCGCAGCCAGTGCGGCAGATAGCTGACCGGCATCCAGAAGCCGGAGGCGAACGACATGGGCAGATAGATGAGGTTGATGACGCCGGGGCCGGCGTTGGGCGGGACGAGGAGCGCGATGAGCAGGCCCATGGCGGTGAACGGGATCGATCCGGCGAGAACGACGAAGGCGAGTTTAAGGGCTTCTCCGGCTGTGAGCGTGACGCCGCCGAGGGTCACGCCCATGGTCACGAGAGCCGCAACGATGACCAGGGCAAAGGCTGCGCAGCTGATCGTCTTGGCGGCCAGGTATGCGAAGCGCGGCATGGGGCTCGCCTGCTTGAGTTCGAGCCAGCCTTGCGCGCGTTCGAGCGCAATGCCCATGCCGATGCCAAACAGGCACGCCGAAACAACACCCATGCAGCTGTAGCTGGGCATGAGATAGCGCGCGAACATGTTGTGGCGATTCGACGTGCCGAAGAGCAGGTAGAACATTACCGGAAATCCGATGACCGAGAGCGAAAATGCGCGCGTGCGCAGCATGCGGACGAATTCGTACTGGGTTTCTTTGCGGAAGATGCGGGCGTAGTAACCCAGGGTCAAGGGGCGCGGGGCGGAAACGGCGATTGCTTGCGTGGCCATGATTTTTGCTCCTCTTTTGTCGGCGTGCTCAGGCCTGGGCCGGATTGGAATCGCTGGTCAGCGCCAGGAATGCGTCTTCCAGCGCGGCGGCGGAAACTTCGAGCCCATGGAGGGTTTCGTCGCGCAACAGAATTTCGCGGACGACCCTCTCCGGATGCTCGGCCAGAATCACGACCGCTTCGCGATCCTGCTGCACATCGGTCACCGACGGGAGACTCGCGAGGAACTCAGGATCGAGCTGGGTGATGCAGCGGATGCGGCGTCCGGAGACGCGATGCTTGATCTCGGACGGCGTGCCTTCGCAGACGACGCGGCCTTTGTTGATGACCACGATGCGGTGGGCGAGCATATCGGCCTCTTCAAGATAGTGCGTGGTCAGAAGCACGGTTTTGCCGGCGGCAGAGAGGGCGCGAATCTCATCCCAGAGCGCGCGGCGCGATTCGATGTCCATGCCGACGGTCGGCTCATCGAGGAAGACCAGGTCGGGATTGCCACAAACCGCCAGCCCGAACAGGGTCCGTTGTTTTTGCCCGCCGGAGAGCTGGCCGAACATCTGGTTGGCGAAGCCATCGAGCTTTGCGATGCGCATCACCTCGGCCGCGGGCAGCGGGTTGGGATAGTAGCTGCGGAACAGGTCGATGTGCTCGCGCACGCGCAGCATCTCCGGCACGCGGGTGATCTGCAGCATGGCCCCGATGCGCGTGCGGGCGTCGGCGTCGCGGGGATCGCGGCCGAACACGCGCACGCTGCCGGAATCGGGCGAAATGAGGCCAAGCAGCAGGCGCACGGCGGTCGTCTTCCCTGCACCGTTTGGGCCCAGCAGAGCGACCACTTCGCCGGCGCGCAGTTCCATGGAGAACTTGTCCAGCGCCGTCGTCTGCCCGTAGCTCTTCGTGACGGAGTGGAGCTTTGCCACGGTGCGGGTCTGCGATAACGGTGTGGGCCAGGCGGTGGTGGTTTGGGTTAGGACCGCGGTTGCTGACATTGCTTGTCTCCCTGTTGCCTGGAACTTCGGCGGCAAGGACAGGATTACGCGAAAGCGCGGTCGGCCCCAGTGGGCTTTGTCAGCAAAGGGAGATGACAGTTGTCATGGGGGCTGGTACAGGTTACGGGTCACAGGTTACGGGGAGCAGGGCGCAGGTCGCAGGGAGCGGAGTGCGGCTTCCCACATCTGCCAAAACCGGGCAGGTGTGGGGCACCCAGGCAGTCGCGCAACGTCATCGGTTCTAGTTCAGTTTTTCGGGGGAGATTGGGCCAAAACGGCCGTCGATGGGCTGGCGGCCGGCAAATCCGTCTTCGATGCGGTGCCAGAATTCGATGCGCGGCTCGCCGCGTTTCCAGCACAGGAGGACGGTCTCGCCTTCAAGGAGGAACGGAAAATCCAGGAGTCCGATATCAAGGTCCTTGATCTGAACGCCGATCGCGTCAATCTCCTGGATTGCGTCCCTGGCGCGCTGCACCAGCGCTTCCAGCGTGATCTTTCGCTTGTAGGCCGCCGCAATGTCGAGGAACATGCCACCGCTGACAAAGATGCGCCGTGCCAGATCGCCGATTTGTTCCTGCAGATCGGAGGCGGCCTGTTTGGCCTCGAGGGCTCGGCTCAGCAGCGACTCCACCACCGGGAGCAGCGACCGCGCTTCGTCCAGTTTGAAAGTCTTCATACGGGCCCCAGCGGGCGTAGAGCAACGCCGATCAGGCGCGGACCTCGAGCATGCGGTCAAGCGCCACGCGCGCCCAGTATTTCACATCGTCGCGGACCTGGATACGGTTTACGACGCGGCCCTCGACAAGATTTTCGAGCGCCCAGGCGAGATGTCCAGGGCTGATGCGATACATCGTTGTACACAGGCAACCAGTGTCGTCGAGGGTGACGATTTTCTTGCCGAGCGGCTCGAACTGTTTCGCGAGGCGATTCACCAGGTGAATTTCGGTGCCGATGGCGAAGCTGGTGCCTGCCGGTGCGTGCTGGACGATTTTGATCAGGCGCTCGGTCGATCCGAGCGCGTCGGCCTTCTCGCACACTTCGAGGCGGCACTCTGGATGCACGATGACCTGAATCCCGGGATACTTTGCGCGGACCTTGTCGACGTGCTCCGGCAGGAAGCGCTGGTGGACCGAGCAATGTCCTTTCCAGAGGATGACGCGTGCGGTGCGCAGCCGCTCCGGCGTGATGCCGCCGCCGATTTGCCACGGATCGTAGATCACCATCTCGTTCAGCGGAATGCCCATCGCGTGGCCGGTGTTGCGCCCGAGATGCTGATCGGGGAGGAAGAGGATTTTCTCGCCGCGCGCAAAGGCCCACTCGAAGGCCTTACGCGCGTTCGATGACGTGCAGACCAGACCACCGCGCTCGCCGCAAAATGCCTTGATGGCTGCGGAGGAATTCATATAGGTGATCGGCACAAATTCGCCTTCGCGCGCGCCGGCTCTGTGCAGAGTCTCCCAGCATTCCTCGACCTGGCCGATCTCCGCCATGTCTGCCATGGAGCAGCCGGCATTCAGATCGGGCAGGATCACCTGCTGTCCGCGGCGCGCGAGCACGTCGGCGCTCTCCGCCATGAAGTGCACGCCACAAAAGACGATGTACTGCGCATCGGTTTCGGCGGCGGCTTTCGAAAGCTTGTACGAATCGCCGGTGAAATCCGCAAAACGGATCACCTCGTCGCGTTGATAGTGGTGTCCGAGGAGGATGGTCGTGGTACCGAGCGTGCGGCGTGCGGACGCAATGCGCTCGTCATTCGTGTGGTCGGGCAGGACGAGATAATTATCGAGAGAGCAAGTCTCCCGATCGGCAGAGACAGGGGCAACAACTTCTTCCAGAACACTCACAATAAAGCCGCCTTCAGTCCGTTTCGGCGTTGCCATTGGGGCTCGCACGAATCTGGACGGGGATGTTGAAAGCCAGTCCTAACGCGAACGCTGGCTGCAGTCGGCTCGCTACGAATATTTCTCGCCCAGCCAACGGGGATGTTGCAGCCTCTACTGCTTAGACGCGCCGCCCGTGGGTTCGTCGCAAAAAGGACGTGTCCACAACAGCTTGTCAATGCAATTAGTTTACCGCATTGGCACTGCAGCGCCGGGGCTGAGCCTGGGAAGCCGGCCGGTCGCGCGTCTCACCATTGAATCTGTTCGAATATTCGCCGCAAACGATTTCCCTTCTCCGGATTGATGCTCTCCACAAATCCCACGCGGCCGAGGAGATGGGCGCGAAAATCTGTATGGCCATTACGGTTCTCGTTCTGGGGGCCGCGGCGAACGCAGTTGTTGAGCGTGGCCTTCAGACGGTCGAAATCCGGGCGTACGACGTTCACGCGGTCGTTGGCCACCATGCCGGTGAGGTACTGGCGTACTCCACGCCGCATGATGCGGGTCTTGCGGTGGTTCGCGCGAAAGCCTTCTTCAAGAAGAATCGCGGCAACATGCAGAGAGAATCGCTCCACAGAGGATTCGAACCGGTCATCGCCGGAGAAGGCCAGGTCATCGGCATAGCGGGTGTAGGCCGCTCCGGCGGCTTCTGCCAGCCTGGCCAGGCGACGATCGATGCGCCACGCGCAGATATTCGCGAGCGCAGGAGAGCTGGGCGCTCCCTGGGGAAGATGCGGACGCTGATATAGCTTCCGCGCCTCCCACAACCGATCTCCAGGGAGATCGAGTGGAAGATGCTTCCAGGCCGAGGGCGGCACGGCGTTTGTGCAAAGGCCCCCGAGCAGGTCAGCGACGGATTGAGGATAGCCGGCTGTTCGAAAGAACGCACGGATTCTGCCGGCTGAGAAAGTGGGGAAGAAATCCTGCACGTCCATGCGCAGAACGACTCTCTTGCCGACGTGAGGAGTGGCAAAGGTTCGGATCGATCGTCCGCGCACAAATCCGTGGGCCGCGGGATGGGTGGGAATCCGTTCGAGAATCTGCTCCAGAATGTGGCGTTGCACAGCCTTAAGGCGCTGCTTCGGCGCTTCGATCAGCCGGATCGCCCCCGACCGCTTGATCGCAGCCCGATAGTGATAGTGGCCGAGACGCGCATCGCCTTTGCACGCCAGTCCGCGGAGGTCGGCGAGCCATTGCAGTTTTCCCGCATCGAATCGGAGCCACTGCGCGAGATCCCCAACAGTTGTGATGGCGGGAATGTCCCACTTGGCAGCAGCCTCCGCCGGCTGCATGCTCGGCGGCGCAGCAGCGATCCAGTTCTCCACGCGGAGTTCCCGTGCATATTTGCGCCTGAGGTCGGCAAAAAGTTCATCGCGGAGCAGAAACCGGACTGCTTCTCTCCGACGCGGGCGCGAGTGTCTGTCGAACCGGGCGACATAACGCATTGCCAGTGGCCGCAACCAGCGCCAGCGCCTGCCGAGGGATCGGCTGGCCAGCACCACCATCTCCTCGACGGACGGGTGTCCGGCGGCAAAGCATTCCGCCAGCGCGACAACGAGCGGCGGGGTCGGCATAGCAAGAAAATATCCTGCGGCGAACGGCTCCAGCCTGTCTTACCCTGCGTGAGCATTCCTGCGCAATCGCGCAGTGCCGCACACGCGACGAAATGCCAGTTCGATACGATTCCCCGGGGTAGCCCCGGAGAGGCTGAGCCGAACCCGGAGGTCCGATTACGCCCACCTGGAGCCGTCCGTCGCCGAAGGCATGATACCAGCGTTCAATCGAAATCCAACGCAGGGCGCCGGTGCATTTTCAATGCGGGCCAGGATGGATGCAGCGTTATTTGTGAGCGGCGAATCGCGACGGGTATCATGAAGTATTCATGCACTTCGGCGACTCCATCTTTATCTTCCTGCTGGCGCTGGTGTTGTTCGGCCCCAAGAAGCTGCCGGAAATCGGGCGCACCATCGGGAAGCTGCTGGCCGAGTTCCGACGGGCCAGCAACGAATTCAAGTTTCAGATTCAGGAAGAGTTGCGCAACATGGAGGAGGACGAGCGGCGCAAGAAGCTGGCCGAGATGCAGGCGCAGAAGGCTGGCGAGGCTTCGGCCGCAACGGAAACAGCTCCTTCGACAAGCCTGACGATCCTGCCTCCTTCCACCGGGACGCCGGTGAGCACCGGCGCGCCCTACGCCACGCCGGTCGCGGCAGAAGAAACCACCGTGGCGCCCTCCGCTGCTGAAGTCGTGGTGGAACCGTCCGTGCCGACAGAAATGGCCGCACCGGCGATCGACGCGGCGCTCGAAGCGCCTGCTCATCTCGATCTGACCGCGCGCGGCAACGGCGCGCACACCCCGGTCACAAACGCGGAGCCGGTGGAATCCAGCCTTCCCAGCGAGCCCCTCCACCATGGTTGATCTGGTCGACCGCGCGCGCGCTGCTATGACGGAGCGCGCCGAACTCCCGGGCATGAGCCTGCTCGAGCATCTGGCCGAGCTGCGCCGCCGGATCATCCACACCGCGCTTTACCTCATCGGCGGCTTCTTCATCGCGTGGTTCTTCCACGAGAAGATTTACTCCTTCATGGAGAAACCGGTGGTCTACGCGCTGGCGCAGCACCACCTGGATACGCACCTCGTCTATCACAACCCGATCGACCCCTTTAACATGTACCTGAAGATCAGCTTCATGGCGGGCTGCATTCTGGCCTGCCCCTTCGTGCTCTACGAAGTGTGGCTGTTCATCTCGCCGGGGCTGTACCAGAACGAGAAGCGCTACGTTGTCCCCTTCATGTCGGCCACCATCGGGCTGTTTTTGGCCGGCGCTTATTTCGGATACCGCTGGGTCTATCCGATGTCGCTCGATTTTCTGCTCGGCTTCAACCAGGACTTCCGCGCGCTGATCGAGATCAACGAGTACACCGACCTGTTTCTTACGGTGATCCTCGGCCTCGGGCTGACGTTTGAGCTGCCGATCCTGATCATGTTTCTCTCGCTCTTCGGCATCGTCAGCCCGAAGTTCCTCTGGAAGAATTTCCGCTACGCGGTTCTGCTCATCTTCATCATCGCGGCGATCATCACGCCAACGTCGGACATCCTGACCATGTGCATCTTCGCCAGTCCGATGCTGGTTCTTTATCTGCTCGGCATCGGGGTTTCGTATGTTGTCCATCCGGCCACGCGCAAACGGCGCGCCGCAAAGGCTTCCTCGTGAGACGTGCAGCCCTTCTTGCAGTTCTTCTGATCGCTGCGCTGCCTGGGGCGATGGCTGAGAACCTGCCGCAGTTCGACGGTGCGAAGGCGCTGGCGTACACGCGGGAGTACGTGGCGATCGGACCGCGTTGGATCGGCAGCCCTGGCCATGCGAAGGCCGAAGCGTTTCTTAAAGACCAGTTTCGCCGCGACCAGCTGGAAGAGGACACCTTCACGACCGACACGCCGGCCGGCGCGATGACGATGCACAACTTCATCGTAAAGTTCCCCGGCAAGAGGGACGGCATCATCGTTCTCGCCTCGCACTATGAGACGAATTACCCGCTGCGCAACATCCCCTACGTCGGCGCCAACGACGGGGGCTCGACGACGGGCCTGCTGATTGAGATGGCCAACTATCTGCGCGGCAGAACGCTCGATGGATACAGCGTCTGGCTCGTCTTCACCGACGGCGAGGAGGCGATCAAAAGCTGGTCCGATACCGATTCCGTTTACGGCAGCCGGCATCTCGCGGTGAAGTGGCAATCCGACGGGACGCTGAAGCGCATTAAGGCCTTCATTCTCGCCGATATGCTGGGCGACCGCGACCTCGACGTGCAGCGCGATATGAACTCAACGCCCTGGCTCGAGGACCTGATCTACCAGGCTGCCTCGCAGTACGGGTGGCAGTCGTATTTCTTCGAGAACAAGACGTACGACGAAGACGATCATCTGCCGTTCGTTCATCGCGGAGTGCCGTGCGCCGATCTTATCGACCTGAACTACGGCTACGGCAATTCGTACTGGCACACGGTCGAGGACACGATGGACAAGCTCAGCGCGAAGAGCCTCACCATCGCCGGGGATACGATCCTCGAAACCATCCACCTGCTGAATCAGCGGTAGGCGATGCACCATCCCTGGATTCCTTTTCTGGTTCTGGTCGCTGTCCTGCTGCTGGTCGATCTGCGGCTCCTGCGTGGAAAGAAGGGCAGCGGCTCGGCGCGCATCGGGTGGCTGTGGACCGCGTTTCTTGCTCTGCTGGCCTGCGGCTTTTCGGTGTATATCGCGCATACCAGCGGCAAACAGCCGGCGCTGGAGTTCCTGACCGGCTATGTGATCGAAGGCTCACTGAGCGTCGACAATCTGTTCATCTTTCTGATCCTGTTCCGCGCGCTGCATCTCGGCTCGGAACAGCAGCATCGCGTGTTGCTGTGGGGGGTTTTGGGGGCGATCATTCTGCGCGGCGTCCTGATTCTGGCCGGAACCAGCCTGCTCAACCGATTCGAGTGGATCCAGTATGCTTTTGGGGCGCTGCTGGCGATTGCGGCCATCCGGCTCCTCTTCGTCAAGCCTGGCGTGGCGCCCATTCACGGCCCGATGCGCTGGATTCGCGACTGCTGTCTCCGCTACGCTTCGGGCACGCATCTCGCGCTCCGTTCCCTGCTGCTCGTGATTCTGGCCATTGAAGCGACGGACCTGATCTTCGCACTCGATTCCATCCCTGCGGTGCTAGCGGTCACGCGCGATTCCTGGATCGCGTTCACGTCGAACATCTTCGCCGTGCTCGGGCTGCGCTCGCTCTACTTTGCGCTCGCCTCCGTGCTCGACCGGTTCCACATGCTGCACTACGGGCTCGCGTGCATTCTTGGATTCGTCGCCTTCAAGATGCTCGCGGTGCACTGGGTCACGATTCCGGTCGGCTGGTCACTCGCCGTCATCGTCTCCATCCTCGGGATTTTCGCGGCGGTCAGTCGAATCGTTCCCGAACCAGCGGATCGTCCTCGCCAGTCGGCCTGACGGTTTCTGTTTTCATCGCGACCGCGCTATAGTTTTCTCCACCTGTTGGGGAGGAGAAGCCATGAAGGTTGGGGTTCTGGGTTCAGGCATTGTTGGGCAGACGCTGGCTGCTGGCTTTCTGCAGCACGGTCACGAGGCGATGATCGGCACGCGCGAACCGGCGAAACTGGCGGAGTGGAACAAGGCCAATCCCAAAGCGCGCGTCGGCAGCACCAGCGAGGCGGGCGAGTTCGGCGAGATTCTGGTTCTGGCGGTTAAAGGCGGTGCCGCCGTCGATGTATTGTTCAGCGCGGGCGAGATGAACCTCAGCGGCAAAACCATCATCGACACCTGCAATCCCATCGCTGAGGCTCCGCCGCTTCATGGGGTGCTGCAGTTCACTACCGGGCCCAACGAGTCGCTGATGGAGCAGCTGCAGAAGGAGTTTCCTCATGCCGATTTCGTAAAGGCATTCAACTCGGTTGGCGCGCCGCGGATGGTCAATCCTCAATATTCGGGCGGGATCCAGCCGACGATGTTCATTTGTGGCAACAACGACGCGGCGAAGAAGACCGTGACGGAGATTCTGGATCAATTCGGATGGGAGACGGCGGACATGGGCGCGGTCGAGGCCGCTCGCGCCATCGAGCCGCTTTGCATGCTGTGGTGCATCCTCGGCTTCACGAAGAACGAGTGGACGCACGCGTTCAAACTGCTGCGGAAGTGAGTCAGACCAACACTTCAGAGGGCGAGAAGTCTACAAACGAGACTTCCTGATTCTTCGAAACTACCGAGTGCTTGCGGAATTTCGCATCGTCGCGACGGGGAAAGTCGCTGCGGAAGTGTGCGCCGCGAGATTCGGTGCGCGCGACAGCGCTGCGGATGATCAGTTTCGCAACCGTCTGCAGGTTCCAAAGCTCGACCATGGAACGATCGTTCCCCTGAGGATTCTCGCCCTCGTTGTCGCGGACCTGTTCGCGGGCATTTCTTAAGCCCTGCTGGTCCCGCAGCAAACCGGCGCCCTGCCACATCGCGCTCTGCAGTGCGGCACGGAGATGATCGGTTTTGATTTTAGGAGGAAGCGCCTTCGACTGAATCGAACCAAAGGATGGCAAGATGCCGAAGCGAGGAAGAGGGCTCTCTCCCGTCATTGCCTCGGCAGCCCGCGCGCCGAATACCAGGCCTTCCAGCAGCGAATTACTGGCGAGGCGGTTGGCGCCGTGGACTCCGGTGCAGGCGACTTCGCCGGCTGCATAGAGTCGGGGCAACGACGTTCGGCCGTGAACGTCGGTCCGAACGCCGCCCATGAGGTAGTGCGCGGCTGGGCGGACCGGGATCAGATCGCGGCGGAGATCGAGCCGGTGCTCGGCTAAGAATCTAGAGATGCCAGGAAAACGCTTCGCCGGATCGATGTCCGTCACGTGCCGCATGTCGAGGTAGACGGGTAAGGTCTCACCGGCTGGTCCCATGCCTTCGCGCGTGATGGCGCGCGCCACCACATCGCGCGGGGCGAGTTCCAGCAGAGGATGGTAACGCTCCATAAAGCGCTCGCCCTGCGCATTGCGCACGTACGCGCCCTCGCCACGCAACGCTTCCGACAGCAAAAACCGCTGCACTCCAGGCAGGCTGAGCGCCGTTGGATGGAACTGGTAGAACTCCATGTCGGCGATTTCGGCACCTGCATGCCATGCCATGGCTATACCGTCACCCGTGGCCACGGCGGGATTGGTCGTGTCGCTGTAGACCTGACCTGCGCCACCGCTGGCAAGCAGCACCGCACGAGCGCGCACATGATGGACTCGTCCATCGTGGTCGAGCAAGGTTACTCCGGCAACCCCACCGTCTTCGAGATCCAGCCCGACCGTCGTGGTCCATTCCTTCAGCGTGATGTTCGGCATGGCGCGCGCATGCCGCAGCAGGGACCTCCCGATCTCCGCGCCAGTCGCGTCCCCATGCGCGTGCAGGATACGATTGCGGCTGTGTGCGCCTTCGCGCGTCAGCATCAGCTTGCCGTTTTCGCGGTCGAAGTCCGTGCCCCAGCGCAGCAGTTCTTCCACGCGCTCGGGACCTTCCTCCACCAGCACGCGCGCGGCTTCGCGGTTCACCAGGCCATCACCGGCGTTGACCGTGTCTTCCAGATGCAGGGCAACGTCTTCCTCGCCGCTCATCGCGACGGCGATGCCACCCTGGGCGTAGTTGGTGTTCGATTCGCCGAGGGCTTCCTTGGTCACGACCAGGACGCTGGGTCCGTCCGCAGCCAGGCCAATGGCGGCGCGGAGCCCGGCGATGCCCGCGCCCACAATGATGAAGTCGGTTTGCTGCTCCTCAGCCATCAACCTTCTATTGAGATTTCCGAAAGCCCCGAGACGATTCGCGGAGTTGGGTCATGCCCCGGCCGGCACGGCCTCCGCGAGACGAACGTCGGCAAAGATGAAGCCATCGCGCTCGATCACTTCCCCACTCTCGATCGTGATGGGCTCTCGGAACATCGGCCCCGCGTAGACAGCGGTGTGGAACTCGCCATTCTCACCGCAGGGATCGACGCCTTCCGGCAAGTCGCGCAGAAAGTCCGTATCGAAGTCGCGTCCGGCAAACTCCGCGGGCAGTTTCTTTGGATCGACGCAAACGATGCGTGCGCGCAGTCCGCCGGCAATCATCTCCTCGGCCAGGGCGCGTGTATCGAGCCCCCACACGGGAAACAGGGGCTCAAGGCCGGTGCCAGCGAGCTTCTCTTCCCGATAGCGCCGAATGTCCTCGAGAAACAGATCGCCGAAAGCCATGGCGCTGATGCCCTGCGCGACCGCCGCGTCGCAGGCGGTGCGCATGGCTGCTTCGTAGTGTTCGTTGGAGCACGGCCAGGGAAGCGGCACGGTGAATAACGACATCCCCGCTGCAGCGACCTGCGCCTCGAGGAGAGCGCGGCGCGTGCTGTGCATCGCTACGCGATCAAAGGCGGCATTGAGGGTTGTCAGCAGTCCGGCAACCTCGAAGTCACCACGCTGCCGCAAGCGATGAAGCGCCCACGCGCTGTCTTTACCGCTGCTCCACGAGAGAAGGACTTTTCGGCTCACTCCTGGAGCTTATCGCAGACAGCGTCAGTTCACACGCGCGATGCGCGGTATGGGCGGTTCCATTTTGCGGACCGAATTCGGAACCGGCATCACCAGCGTGGGACCTGGTCCCATGGTGCCGGTACGCCGCGGTGACGCCCGCGCTTTCAGCTTTGTGCGCAAGATCAGATTGAGGCCTTCGAGGTGGCGCACTTTCCGACCGATAAGCAGCAGCACCCCCGCGCAGGCAACTGCGGCTCCGATCCAGCACCCGATCAGCATTCCGGCGAAAAACTGGGCCCAGGGATGCACAACGAGCAGTGCCATGCCCCTCTCCTCGCTTCCTGATGTGGCAGTTCTCCAGAGCCAGCCGGCGGACCACCTACAGCAGATGTGGGGCCGAAGACATCGATGGGGTTATGACCGGCTCGGGACCGCCTTCCTGAGTCTTCGATGCATTTCAAGGACAAAGTGATCAGTCATGCCGGCGAGATAATCGGCAATCACCCGGGGAGCCCCCTGCTCCTCGATCTGGCTGGAGTAGCCGGCGGGCAGCAGACCCGGGTCGGCCATCCACACCCCGAATAAATCCAAAACTACGGTCGATGCCTGCTTGTGCGCGCGCTGCAGGTCCGGACACAGGTAGAGGTTCTGGTAAAGAAACTCCTTTGCTTCCTGGCGGAGCTGCTCCATCTCTGTGGAAAACGCGGCCAGTCTCTGCGGCGCCTCGCGAATGCCATTGAGGTCCTGAATGTTCCCTTCCGCGACCCGGCGTCCGATCTCTGTGACCAGATCGTCGGCCAATGCATTCAGCATCTGCTTGAGTGTTTCCTGGAAGAGCAGCTTCTCGGGTGCGGCTTTGTGTTCCTGCGCGATTGGCGAAAAATGGCGCTCGAAGAGACGGACTCCGGTCCGTATCTGCTGCAGCGTGAGGATGTCTGCCTCGACGCCGTCGTCGAGATCGGCTGTGAGATACGCAATCTCGTCGGCGAGGTCGATGAGTTGGGCCTCGAGGGGCGGCTTCCGATCCAGAAAATACTGTGCCAGCTCCGGATGGTCCTGCGCCCTGTAGTCGCGGGAGTGCTTCACGATTCCCTCGCGCACGGCCAGGGTCAGGTTCAGCCCGCGAAAATCCAGATGCCGGTTCTCGAAATGCTCCACGATGCGCAGCGCGTGCAGGTTGTGGTCGAAGCGCAGTCCGTATTGCTGCAGCGCTTCATCGAGCGCGCGCTCGCCGGCATGCCCAAACGGCGGATGGCCGATATCGTGCGCCAGAGCCAGGGCTTCGGTCAGATCCTCATTCAGGCCCAGCGCCCGCGCAATGGTGCGAGCGATCTGCACCACTTCCATGGTGTGGGTCAGGCGGCTGCGGAAGTGATCGGAACCTCGCTCGGTGAAGACCTGGGTCTTGCCGGCCAGCCGGCGAAAGGCTCGGGAGTGGATGATGCGGCCGCAGTCGCGCTGGAAAGGGGTTCGGTACGGATGATCGGGCTCAGGAAAGTCCCGCTGCGCCAGCGATCCATGCTCGGGAACCGCGCACGCCGGCGGCAAAACCCTCGTTGCCATGGAAGCAGTGTATTGCCTTTTGACAGGGCCCAACAGTTGGCAGAGACTTGGAGATGTTCGCAACCTTGCGCCGGATATTCAGATATGGAATCAAACTTCCGAGAACAGCGAGAGCAGGCGCATTTGCTTCTGAACGCTGTGCCAGACGACAAGATCCCTAAGATACGCAGCCTGCTCGCGAGCATCGTGGATCCACTTGCGGTCGCTCTTGCCAACGCGCCGGTGGATGATGAACCTATAACGGCGGAGGAGGAGCAGGCGCTCGCGGAGGCTCGCGAGGCCCTGACGCGGGGGGAAGGCATTGCTCACGAAGAGATCCTGAAGGAGTTTGGGCTGACCTGGGAAGACTGGGAGCAAGTGGGGCGGACTCCTCTGGACGCGACACCATCCTCCACGAAACGTTGACTCCGTCCCTCCGGCCGCACGAACGGGACGGAGCGGAACAATCACGATGTGGCAGAGAATAAAATCGGTCCCGCGCTCGGTGTTCCGTCCCCAATCCTAAAACACCGCTCTAACTTTGCTGCAACTTGCCCGCAACTCCTGTCTTTTCTTGCGATTTCTGTTGACTCCAAGAAAATCGGCTTCCTAGGATGGGGTTAACAGGAAGGGACGGATGAGCCGGAAAAACGTCATCTGGACGGATCGAGCGAAAGCTCAACTACGCGCCATTGACCAGCCAACCGCCTTACGCATCCTTCATTCGCTCGCGCGTTTGACCGCATCGGGTGAGGGAGATGTGAAACAGCTGCGGGGCAGCGAGCCGCCGCAGTATCGTCTGCGAGCCGGCGACTACCGGGTACTCTTTTCTTACGTCGATGGCGGAATACAGGTGGCAGCCGTGAGCCACCGGCGGGAAGCTTATCGATGAATCGCGGTCAACCTATTCGGGCTTGCCGGCGGTGGGACTTCCGGACTCACGGGCCAGGCGCATGCGCGCACTGTCCAGCTTCTTCTGCACTTTACTCACGTCGCCGGCGTCGACATCGGCTTCAACGGTGTGCGCAAATTCGTTGAGAGACAACTCCCACTGCGCCGCGGCCAGCTTCAGGCGCCCGGTCTTTTCGTAAACGTCGCCCAGATGGTCATGCACGGTCGGGTCGCTGGCGCCCCGGGCGATGGCCCGCTGCAGATTATCCTCGGCCTGCGCATACTGCCCCATGCGGTAATAAGTCCAGCCCAGCGAGTCAAGATAGGCGTAGTTGGTCGGTTCCAGCTCAACCGCCTTGCGGATCATGGCCAACGCTTCGTCCAGTTTCACGCCGCGATCGGCGAGCATGAACCCGAAATTGTTCAGGGTCAGGGCGTTGTTCGGCTCCGCTTCCAGCACTTTTCGAAAATCGGATTCGGCCTCGTCATAGCGCCTTGCCCGGTCGGCCATCATCGCCCGGTCGAAGAGGATCATCGTCTGATCTTCCTTCTTCGTCGCCACTTTCTCTGCAGCGTCCAGGGTGTCCGAGGCGTCTTTCCAGCGCCGCAGATCGATATAGATCTGCGAGAGCTGGTAGTAGACCTCCAGATCCTTTGGCCCGCTCTGGAGCAGGCTCTTCGCCATGTCGAGCCCTTCGTCCACGTGGCCGGTGTCGGCCAGCTGCCGGGCGAGGGTCAGTTTGGCGTCATTGCTCTTCGGCAGTTTCTCCACGGCGGTCTTCGCTACCGCGACGGCCTTGTTGTATTCATGGGCCTCGCGCCAGGTTTCCACTTCCTGGTCGTAGGCTTGCTCCTGGTAGTCGCCGCCGAGAACGGTCATCTTGTCGTAGGCGGCAACCGCCTGATCGGGACGGTTCTGCTCACGGTAGATCTCAGCCAGGTGCACCAGGACGGTCGAGTAATTGCTCTTTTCCTCGTCGGAATACTGGCCGCTGGCATGTTCGGTCGCCGTCACCAGATGCTCATAGGCTTTCGCCGCGTCGTCCAGCCTTCCCATGGCGTCGTCGATCATGCCCTCATGGAATTCAATGTCGAGGGAATCCGGCGCAAGCTCGCGAGCCTTCTTCACGGCAGCCAGGGCATCGTCGAACTTGCCGTCGCGCTCGTAGATCTCGGCAATCTGCAGCTGCGACTCGGCGTCGCTGGGATCGCCGGCAGCAATGTCTTTCCACGCCTGCAGCGCCTGGCTGGGCTGATTATCCGCCTGCAGATCGGCTGCCAGCTTCCGCTCCGTGTCCAGGTCGTCGGGCTCAAGTTCCAGAGCCTTCCTGTAGGCTTCGATCGCGTCCTTCGTGTCCTTCTGCTGATCGTAGGTCTTGCCCAGCTGCGATTCGGTACGCGAGGTCTGATCGTCCTCCGGCAGCGCCCTGAGGACGTCGGCCGCGCGTTTTGCGTCACCCATGTCGGTGTAGAACTGGCTGGCGATCAGCGCTGTTTCTTCCGAGCCCGGGTCGATCTTGCGCGCCGCCGCCAGCTGCTCCTCGGCCTGGGCGGATTCGTGATCGGCGGCATACAGCCGGGCCAGCATCAGGTGGTCCTCGGGATTGCTGGGCTCCAGCTGAACGATCTTCTGAAATTCACCGATGGCCAGCTTGAGCATCTGTGTGGACGCTTCCTGCTGCTGGTTATCACCCAGCGAGCGCAGATAAACGTCGGCGAGCAAACGGTGCGCTTCGAGGTCATTCGGGTCCAGCTTGATGCGATCCTGCGCGGCCACAACGGCTTCTTTGATCCGCCCGGTTCTGAAGTACAGCTCGGCCAGATGGCTGTTGAGGTACTTCGACTGGGGATCGGCGTTGAGGGCCATCTTGTACTCTTCGATCGCGCGCGTGGCGTACTCGCTGCGCCCGAAGGTCGTCGCCATCTCTTCGTATTGGTGCGCCATCATGTAGTGGTAATAGGCGCTCGCGGTGTCCGGCGTGGCCGTTGCTGCGGCATCGGGAGATGCGGCGGGGCTCTTTGCCGCACTGGTGGCAGGCTTTGCCGCCGGCGGAGCTGGCTGCGGGGTCTGGGTCTGTGCGATCAGGCTAAAGACGCAAAGAGCAGGAATACAGGGGATCAGTACGAAACGCGAGAGACTCTTCATGGATGGGAAATTTCCTGTTCCGGACCGCCCGCCGGAGCGTACCCGACCGATAGACAGCGGCACTCCCTGGCCGGCGGGGCACCGCACTGTGTAGGACGATTGTAACCTTGATCGGGATGCAGGGTTCACGTTTTCTCTGCCCCCTTTTGGGGACCTAAACCTACTCGATCCAGCCTTTTCAGTACTCCGTGCGACGCGTGAGATCGAGCAGGGCGAACAGGACCACCCCCACCAGCGCATTCACCGCCGCGCGGATCACTTCGTGGACGCCGTGCCAGGCAAACGGCTGGCCCAGCATATGCCGCTGGAGGAGCCAGAGGATCAATGTCTGGGTGAGCGTCAAACCGAAGGTGACCAGCAGCCGGGCCCCGTGGTTCTCCGTATCCACGCGGACGCCGAGCGAAGCGGCAATATACCCGATGACCGCCTTGGATATGCCGAAGATTCCCAGCGCGTGATGGGTTAGCCCATCCTGGGCAATGCCGATCACCGCGCCTGCCAGCGTGGCGCTCACCGGCTCCCGCTGCGTGATGGCGTAGTAGATCGTCACCAGCAGGGGCAGGTCGATCAAATCGAAGCGGCTCAGGTGCAGCGAGAGCAGCGACTGCAAACCCAGGGCCAGCAGCGGAACGAGGACATAGAGCAGCAGCGGGAACGACTTGGTCCCTACCTCGTGGCGCGAGGATGCCATCAGAACCATGCTCAGGCGCCTCCCTGGGGCGGCGGGTTCTGAGGTGTAGTGGCTGGCGGCGGCGGGTTCGTCGGCGGCGTGGCGGGCTGGCCAGCGGGAGTCGTAGCAGGCGAAGCGGGTTTCGCCTTCGGCTTCGGGGCAGTGCCGGCCGGCTTGGGCGTGGTCCCGGCAGAACCACCAGCCGAGCCGGATGGTTTGGGCGCAGTAGCCGCAGAGTTTGCTGGCGAAGTTCCCGGGTTCGTCGCGGGTTTCGGAGTTGGCGGCGTGCTGCTCTCCTGGGCGCTGGCTGCGGCGCCCTCCGCATTCGTTATTTTCTGTCCGGGAACCAGTTCCGTAGCCGCCGGCGTATCCGAAGGCGTGTAGTGATCCGGATGCAGCGCCTGAGGCGGCCGCACCGGAGGCAGCACATCCGCGTCGGCGCCCTCTGGTGGCTTGTCCGCTTGCTGATCCGCGGGCAAATTTGGATCGTTCCGCGAGGGCAGCCGCTCGGCGAGCACGTCGGACGCCTTTTGTTCGGCGTCGCTCAGGTCCTGCTGCATCTCCGCCGGCATCTGGTTGCCTGTGGTGGTGATGACGAGGACTTCCTCAAGACGCGACAGGTTTGCTGCCGGCTTCACGAGCACATTCACCAGCGTTCCTTCCGGCTGCGGAACCACGCGATCCACCATTCCCACCGACAGCCCGCGCGGATAGATCGCGTCGCCGCCGCTGGTCAATACCGATTCGCCTTTCTGAATGCGTTCGTCGGGCGAAACGTTGATGATCTCCGGTTGTCCCCAGGTGTCGCCGCGCAGCACGCCACGGATCCGCGTCTTTTCCAGAATCACACCGGCGCCGCTGGTCGCGTCGGAAATTTCGAGCACCTGGCTGGTGTGCCGGAAGACGTCCCGCGTTTTGCCGACGATGCCATCCGGAGTAATCACGGGCATGTCCGGCTTGACGCCATCCTCCGATCCCTTATCGATCAGCAGCACGTGCGACTGCTCGGTGCCGGAGGTTCCGATCACCTGCGCCGCGACCGTCTGATAGACGTATTTCTCTTTGAATCCGAGAAGAGCCTGCAATCGCTGCCCCTGGCGCGCGTCCTCGGCGAGGGAATCCTCTTCGAGGCGAAGGCGATCCAGCTCCGATTGCAGGTTCTTGTTCTGCTTGCGTATGTGGATCAGATCGACGTAGTTCGACCAGGTTCCGCGGATGCTTTTTCCGATCCAGTGAAAGAACCTCTCCGGAGGCGTAACGGAGTTGACGACCCAGGAGCGAATGAGGCGCACGCCGCCCTTGTCGGGCGAATCCTGGTCGGGCCGGCGCACCTGCACCGCCAGGCCGATCACCTGTGCCAGAAGCACGGCAATCAGCACCAGAGCGTTGCGGTAACGGCTGAAAAACGATTCCATGAAACTGGGGCCTGCTTACGCTGCCGCGGGTTCGGCGCTCACCCGTCGATCTTGATCTTCCGCAGCAGGCGGAAATCGCTCAGCATCTTGCCGGTGCCCAGCACCACGCTGGCCAGCGGATCGTCGGCAATCGAGACCGGCAGTCCGGTCTCCTCGCGAATGCGCTTGTCGAGATTCTTGATCAGCGCGCCGCCGCCGGTGAGCACGATGCCGCGGTCGCTGATGTCCGCGCTCAGCTCCGGCGGCGTCCGCTCCAGAGCTACACGGATGGCGTTCAGGATGGTCGCGATGCATTCGCCGAGAGCTTCGCGGATCTCGCCGTCGTCGACGGTGATGGTCTTGGGCACGCCTTCGATGAGGTTCCGCCCCTTGATCTCCATGGTCTGCGGCTTGTCCAGCGGAAAGGCCGAGCCCAGCTCGATCTTGATCTGCTCGGCCGTCCGTTCGCCGATGAGCAGGTTATATTTCCGCTTCATGTAATTCATGATGGCTTCGTCCATCTGGTTACCGGCCATGCGGACCGACCGCGAATAGACGATGCCCGACAGCGAAATAACCGCGATGTCCGTGGTCCCGCCGCCAATGTCGACAACCATGTTGCCGCTGGGCTCGGTGATGGGCAGGCCGGCGCCGATCGCCGCGACCATGGCCTGTTCGACCAGATAAACTTCGCTGGCCTTGGCGCGATAGGCCGAGTCTTCGACCGCGCGCTTTTCTACCTGGGTGATCTCGGAAGGCACGCCGATCACGATGCGCGGATGCACCAGCATTTTGCGGTTATGCGCCTTCTGGATGAAGTAGTTCAGCATCTTCTCGGTGACTTTGAAGTCGGCGATGACGCCGTCCTTCATGGGCTTGATGGCCACGATGTTGCCGGGCGTGCGGCCCAGCATTTCCTTGGCTTCCTTGCCAACGGCTTCCACTTCACCGGTGTTCTTGTTGATGGCGACGATCGAAGGCTCATTGACGACAATGCCCTTGTTCGCGGCAAAAACCAGCGTGTTGGCAGTGCCCAGGTCTATGGCCAGGTCGTTAGAGAAGACACTAAAGAGCGACCGTAGACTGTGCGATCGTCCTGAACGCGGCTTATATCCATTCGATGACATCGAGGAGTTATTTTGTCCCGGAGAGACTCGTCTTTAATTGTACGGCCTTGCTATCCTCCCCGTACTTTCGCAGGACTTAATTTTCCGGTCAATGGCACCTTTGTGTTTAACCCGTTTCGGCAGCGCTGGCCTGCCTCCTTCGTGGCACGGGCAGGAACCCAGTTGATCACTGGCCACGCCCGTTTCCGCTATGCTGAAGTGTTTCTTCCTGAGGAGCGCATTCCGTGCCAGCTAAGGGTTACAACAATCTGATCGGCGGGAAGTGGGTCCCCTCCCGCACCGGCAAGACTTTCCTCAACATCAACCCCGCCCGCCAGGACGACATCGTCGGCGTGTTCCAGGCCTCCGGCGCCGCTGACGTGGACGCCGCCGTGGCAGCCGCCGCCGAAGCCTGGAAGACCTGGCGTCTGACCCCAGCTCCCAAACGGGCCGAGATTCTCTACCGCGCCGGCCAGATCCTGGTCGACCGCAAGGAGCAATACGCCCGTGAGATGACCCGGGAGATGGGCAAGGTCCTGACTGAAACCCGCGGCGACGTCCAGGAAGCCATCGACACTGCGTTCTACATGGCCGGCGAGGGGAGGCGGCTCTTTGGCCAGACCACCCCCTCGGAACTGCAGAACAAGTTCGCCATGTCGGTCCGCATGCCGGTGGGTGTCTGCGGCATGATCGCGCCGTGGAATTTCCCCATGGCCATCCCGTCGTGGAAGCTTCTGCCCGCGCTGGTTTGCGGCAACACCTGCGTTATCAAACCCGCCAACGACACCCCGCTCTCCACCATCAACCTTGTGCAGGCGCTGGTAGATGCCGGCGTTCCGGCGGGGGTGGTCAACGTCGTGACCGGATCCGGCTCGCAGGTAGGCACACGCCTGGTCGAGCACCCCGGTGTCCAGGCCATCTCCTTCACCGGATCGTCGGAAGTCGGCCGCATGGTCGGGCAAACTTCTGCCGGACTCTTCAAGCCCTGCTCGCTCGAGATGGGCGGTAAGAACGCGATGATCGTGCTGGAAGACGCCAACCTCGATCTCGCCCTCGACGGTGCGCTGTGGGGAGCGTTCGGCACCACCGGGCAGCGCTGCACCGCGACGAGCCGCATCATCGTGCACAAGGACGTGATTCGGGACTTCACCGAGGAGCTGGTCGATCGCGCAGAGGCTTTGCGCCTCGGTGATGGGCTGGATCCGGAGATCCAGATGGGGCCGCAGATCAACCGCCAGCAGATCGAGACGTCGATCCGCTACTGCGAGATTGCGAAGAAGGAAGGAGCAAAAATCCTGACCGGGGGCAAGCCGCTGACGAAGGGCGCGTATGCAAAGGGACACTTCTTTGCCCCGACGGTCGTGGGCAAAGTGAAGCCCGGCATGCGGATCGCGCAGGAAGAGGTCTTCGGGCCGGTGGTGAGTATCCTTGAGTGTTCCAGCTTCGATGAGGCTCTCGCCATCGCCAACAATATTCAGTATGGCCTCTCTACGGCGATCTACACCCGCGACGTGAACCGAGCCTTTCGTGCCGTGCGCGATCTGGAAGCCGGCATCACCTACGTCAATGCTCCGACGATTGGCGCTGAGGTGCATCTGCCGTTCGGGGGCGTGAAGCAGACGGGCAACGGCCATCGCGAGGGGGGGACGGGCGCGCTGGATTTTTACACAACCTGGAAGTCGGTCTACTTCGATTACTCGGACAAACTGCAGAGGGCGCAGATCGATACGGGAGAGTGAACATTTGACCTGACGTAGATTGACGGCTCCGAACAGACTCTTTTCGGTGATCGAAAGATATTTCACGGTACCTTCTCCGCGTTGACACAACAACGCGGCGATGTTTTAGCATGAACTTGTTGGCTGCTGCAGGGGTGCCCCACGCACCTTCTTCGCTGCATGATTGCTGTACCATCGACTTCTCTTCCCCCGGGAGTTCCACCAGTCTTCCAGTCAGACATGATTACTGTTACCGACCTGACCAAGAAGTACGCTCGCACCACCGCCGTCGACCACATCTCCTTCTCCGTCAGCAAAGGCGACATCGTCGGATTCCTCGGCCCCAACGGCGCCGGCAAAACCACCACCATGCGCATGCTGACGTGCTTCCTCCCGCCCACCGAGGGAAAAGCCACCGTCGCGGGCTTCGATGTGTTCGAGCAGTCCATGGAAGTCCGCCGCCGCATCGGATACCTGCCGGAGTCGCCGCCGCTCTATCTCGAAATGGAGACGATCGAGTACCTGCGCTTCGTCGGCCGCCTCAAAGGCCTCTCCGGCGCGGATCTGGAAAAACGCGTCGCCTACGTGCTCGATCGCTGCGCGATCGCCGACGTGAAGACGAGGCTCCTGAGCAAGCTTTCCAAGGGCTACCGGCAGCGCGTCGGACTCGCGCAGGCCATCATTCACAATCCTGACGTGCTCATTCTCGACGAGCCCACCGCTGGGCTCGACCCCAAGCAGATCAACGAAACGCGTGACCTGATCAAAAGCCTCGCCGGCGATCACACCATCATCCTGAGCACGCACATCCTGCCGGAAGTGGAGCAGACCTGCGAGTCCGTCATCATCATCAATAAGGGCAAGCTGGTCGCCACGGACTCCGTGCACAACCTGCAGGCGCGCGCGCGCGGCGCCGAATCGGTGCTGGTCAACGTCGGCGTTCGCTCCGGCGAGTTCCCTCTGTCGATCGTGCGGGACCGACTCCAGAGAATCTCCGGCGTCAGCGGCACGACCCTGAAAGAAGAATTTCCGGGGGGCGCGCTCTTCGAAATTGAAAGCAGCAGGGGCCAGCTGGTCCGCGGCGATCTCGCCCGCGCCATTGTCGAATCCGGCTGGGATCTGAACGAGCTTCGCCCCTCGGCGATGAGTCTTGAAGAAGTCTTCCTGCAGCTCACCGGCAGCGACGCCGCTGCGTCGTCCAATACTCCGCCTGAACCGGGTCCGCCTGCCGACGCTCCCGCATCGGAGGCCAACGCATGAGAAATATGTGGATCATCTGCCGCCGCGAGCTCTCGAGCTACTTCGCCTCGCCGATCGCGTGGCTGCTGCTCGCCATGTACAGCATCATCTTCGGCTGGATCTTCTGGAATTTCCTGGCTGAGTTCATCAAGCAGAGCCAGGACATGATGATGATGGGCCAGACGCAGCCCATGAACGTGAACGAGCAGATCATTCGGCCGCTGCTCGGGACGTCGAGCTTTCTCGGGCTGTTCATGATCCCGCTCATCAGCATGCGGCTCTTTGCTGAAGAAAAGCGGAACGGCACCATCGAACTGCTAGCTACCTCACCGGTGCGCGACATCGAGATCATCATCGGCAAGTGGTTCTCGGCGACGCTGCTCTACTGCTGGATCATCATCTTTGCCTGCATCAATTTTGTCTTCCTTTTCCGCTACGGCAATCCGGACTGGAAGCCGATGCTGGTCACGCTGCTGGGCGTCTTCCTGCAGGGCGCGGCGCTGCTCGCCGTTGGGACGTTTATCTCCACGCTGACGAAAAACCAGATCATCGCGGCCGCGATGACCTTTGGCGCGTGCCTGCTTCTTTGGGTTTTCTCCTGGGTCAGCAGTTATGACTCGTCGACCTGGGCGCAGGTTTTCTCCTACTTGTCCGTCATCACTCACTTCGATACCTTCGACCGCGGCGTGCTTTCCACGAAGGACGCGATTTACTACCTCAGCGTCATTTTCGTTGGACTCTTCTTCACCGCGCGCTCGATGGAATCTCTTCGCTGGAGGTCGTAAGCAGGAATGGCAAGCCAGTGGCTGAAGGCGAGACAGACGAAATACGCGGCGTATGCGACCACCTATATCCTGGTCGTTCTCGCCGTCGTCGTCGTCGCCAATTATCTCGCCAACCGTTACTCAAAGTCGTACGACGCGACCGCGAACAAGCGCTACAGCCTCTCCCAGGAGACGAAGAAGATTGTCGACGGCCTAAAGGAGCCTGCGACCATCACGTACTTCAACGCGAGCACGCGCTTTACCGAAGGCAAGGACATCCTCGACGAATATAAGGCGCTCTCGTCGAAGATCCAGGTGAAGTATGTCGACCCAATCAAGGAGCCGATGCTTGCGCGCCAGGCCGGCATTCGGAATGAGGGCACGGCCACGGTGCAGGTGGGCGATCACACCGAGATCGCCAGCGACATGACCGAGGAAGGCCTGACCGGCGCCCTTATTCGCGACATCAAAGGCAACACGCGCACCGTCTGCTTTATCACCGGCAGCGGCGAACATCAGATCGACGAATCCAGCCGCGATGGCGAGTCGCGCTTTAAGGACCTGCTCGACCGCGACAGCTATCAGACGAAATCGATCAGCCTGGTCGCGACGGCTTCGGTCCCCTCCGACTGCACCGCTGTCGTCATCGACGGTCCCACGCGCAATTACGAGCAGCCCGAAGTCGACGCGATCAGGACTTACGTCGAAAACGGCGGGCGCGCTCTCTTGATGCTCGATCCCCCGCTCAACGTGGGGCCCTCCTCCATCGGCGACAACGATGCCCTGCTCTCGGTTCTCCAAAGCTGGGGCGTGACGGCGGATAAGGATCTCGTTCTCGACCTGAATCCCATTGGCCAGCTTTACGGCTTTGGCGGGCAGGTGGCGCTCGTGAACAGCTACGGCACCCAGCCTATCGTCGCCGACATGAAGACCACCTACACCGGTTTCCCGCTGGCGCGTTCGCTCAGCTTCAAGAGCACGGACAAGGTCAGCGTAGAGAAGCTTTTCGACACGTCGGACAGCAGCTTCGCCACGACGAACCTCAGCTCACCGAAAATCAACGTGAAGGATCCGAACAACAAGCGCGGACCGCTGACGCTTGGCGTTGCAGGGACGTACAACACCGGAAAATCCGGCTCGGAGGGGCGCTTCGTCGCGATTGGCAGCTCTGCGTGGGCTTCCAACAGCTTCATCAGCTTCAACGGCAACGGCGATCTGGCGACGAACGCCATCAACTGGCTCACCTCGGACGAAGACCTGATCTCTATTCGTCCTAAAGCGCCCGAAGACCGGCGTATTACCATGACGAGCGCGCAGCTCAATATGGTGCGCCTGATCAGCCAGTTCGTGCTTCCGCTCATCGTCATCGCAGGCGGGATCTTCGTCTGGTGGAAGCGGAGATAGCCGAACGAGGGTAGCTGGAGCGCAGCAGGATTGGTACGGCTGAAGATTTGCCATGAAATTTCGCGGTCTCATCGTTGCAGCAGCGGTTCTCCTCGTCCTCGCGGGGGTTCTCTACTGGTCTGAACATCACAAGCCCAAAGAGAACACCACGGCATCCTCCACCACACCGGCCATTCTCAAAATCGATCCGGCCACGGTTACCGGTCTGACTGTGAAGGGGAAAGGCGCGCCACCGGTCGTGCTCGCCCGCACCGGCGCGGACCAGTGGAAGATCACCGCACCCGGAGACTACCCTGCCGACAGCAGCGCCGTCACCTCCATGCTGAGCGCCCTTTCACCGCTGAACTCGGACAGTATCGTTAAGGATCACCCGGCGAACCTTGCCGATTACGGCCTGAGCGATCCCTCGCTCGAGGTCGACGTCACCGGCAAGGACAACAAGACCAGCCGCCTGCTTTTCGGCGATGACGCGCCTACCGGCGGAGGGGTCTACGTCCAGCTTGCCGGCAATCCGCGCGTCTTCACGACGGGTTCGGACGCGAAGAGCAGCCTCAACAAGAGCCTCGGCGACCTGCGCGACAAGCGCCTGGTGCCCGTCGACGGCAGCTCGGTCAGCAACATCGACCTTGACCGGAAAAATCACGACATCAGCTTCGCGCGCATTCAGAGCGGCTGGCAGATTGAGAAGCCGCAGTCGTATCGCACGGACAACTACCAGGTCGACGATCTGTTGTCGCAGCTTACTGGCGCGAAGTGGGATCCTTCGGTCTCCGCTGAAGACGCTGCGCGCGACTTCTCCCACGCCACGCCCGTTGCGACCGTGAAGCTCACCGGCAGCTCCGGCAACGACACGATCGAGGTCCGCAAGGAGAAGGACGACTACTTTGCGAAGTCCAGCGCCGTTCCCGGCGCCTGGAAGATCGAATCGAGCAGCGCCAGTTCCCTGGGCGCCGACCTCGACCGGAGTCTCGACGACTTCCGCAACAAGCAGCTCTTTGACTTCGGCTACGCCGATCCGGAGAAAATCGAGTACCACTCGGGATCTACATCGATCATGCTCGCCCGGACTGGCGACGACTGGACCTCCAACGGCAAAAAGATGGATTCCAACAGCGTCGAGGCGCTCGTCACCGCTGTGCGCGAACTCTCCGCGTCGAAGTTCGTCACCACCGGCTTCACTGTCCCGACGATTGATCTCACCGTCACGTCGAGTAACGGCAAGCGCGTCGAGAAACTTCAGATTCAGAAGACCAGCGACGGCGCGATCGCGAAGCGTGACGTCGGGCCAACGCTCTACTCGCTGGACCCGGCGGCGCTCAGCGGCCTCACCGACGCCATTGCCGGCCTCAAGCCGGCTGCTCCCGAAAAGAAGAAGTAGAGCCGGCCGTCTGCGGGCGCGCAGCTACCGCTTGCGAAAAAGTTGCGCCGACTGCAGAAAAGAACCTCAGGGGCTAAAGCCCAAATTCATTGTGGGCGTGTCCAGCCGGGGACTTACTTTACACATCAGACCGGGGACATGGTTTACAGTTTGTTCCGGTTTTAGGGTTGTGCTGCCGATCCTTCCGGCAGCGGTAGTCGTCGAGCCTGTGGGAAGTATGCAAA
>Ga0224555_1001205_pt1 | contig 37147 bp, 27 predicted proteins | sample 714S23034metaG_FD_180687 | JGI IMG/M metagenome (GOLD analysis project Ga0224555, IMG submission 180687) | Peat soil microbial communities from Stordalen Mire, Sweden - 717 S2 30-34 | ecosystem: Environmental > Terrestrial > Soil > Wetlands > Peat | place: Sweden: Norrbotten County, Stordalen... | reverse complement strand
CGCCCAGGAAGAAAATCCTTGATCCTCTCCCACTGCAAATCACTCAATTCATAACGGCTAGTGGACATATACCCACTTCAACAGCTATCAACCCGGCTGCAAAGTGTATATGTCGATACGGCCTAGCTCGTCATTCTGGTGCAGCCAGAATCTCCGGATTGGCCCTTGCCTCCATGTTTTTTATTCCGCAGCCCCCTTTGCTTGTCATTCCGCAGCGTAGCGGAGGAATCTGCTTCTGCCTTTGCCCTTGCTCCTGCTCTTCCGGAGGGAGCAGGGGGCTTCAGCCCCCTGAATAAGCCTCGTAGAATCAAGGGGCTTTAGCCCCGGGCCTTTTTTCTCTCCCCCCACCCGCAAAAACCCCAGCAAATCCGCATGTCAAGCCCCTCATCGCCAAAAAATTCCCATAACCAGCACTTCATCAATCATATAGCCCAGAAAAATAGTTGGCATTCTAGTTTTACCCAAACGCGTATAATCAAAGTAGTAAGCAATAGACAGAGAAGCCCGGCCAACCGCCGGGCCTTCGCTTTTAACGGATCACTGGCTCCTGGTCCTCAACCGCAGCCACGAAGTCCAGACTTAGTCCAGACCTGATCCAGACCAAGTCCAGACTTAACATGCCATTTTTGAATACTTTATGACTTTTTCGTATACAAAGGGAGAGCCCGCAGCACCGGCGCATCCGAAACCAGCCGGATCTTCGCCTTTAATACGCCTCACGCGCTTAGCGCGAGCTTAACTCGCATTTTTTGAATACTTTACGCTATTTGCCGGGGGGGGTACACCACCCCTCAGCGCCGGAGGCGTTATTGCTGCGGGAGTGCGGGAGCCGAACTCGAGTTCAGTTTCTCGGCCGCGGCCATGCCGGCAGCGCCCTTGGGGTCCTTGTCCTTCAGGTTCGCGTAGATCGTCCTGGCTGCGTCCGCCTTGCCCTCAGACTGGTAGAGGTCGGCAAGCTGAAGCTGCGCAAGGCCATAGGGAACCGTACCGGTTGGTTTGGCGCTGAGCTTGTTGTAGAGGTCGATGGCCTCGGCATCGCGCCCGGTGTTGTGGTAGAGCTGGGCGAGCGCGAACCTGGCCAGGGAGGCGAGGTTGCTGTCCCATCCGCCGGCCACCTTCTTCAGCGTCTCTTCGGCCTGCTGGTTCTCGCCCGCCTCGATGTAGGTCAGCCCGGCGAAGTAGTGCGCGTTCTGGCCGTCGGGAGTCATGCCGTACTTGTCGACAACGGCCTGGAAGAGTGCGCCCGCGGCCTTGGCCCGCTCCGCGATGGAGGGATAGGTCGTCACGCCGGGCGGCACAGCCTCGCCGGGTTGCGCCAGCGGCGTCTGGTAAGCCTGCATGGCCGCGCCGAAGGCGACGGATGCGGCCTCCGACCGGCTGTTGTAGACCACCGCGCTGACGATGACGATCACAATCACCGCCAACAAAATCCCGCCGTTGACGATCACCGACTGGCGGTTCTCGCTGGCCCACTCCAGGCCGTGCGTGGTGGTGCTGACGAACTTGTCTTTCTTGAGGGCTGCCTTGGTCCGTTGGTCCACTGTGTTTGTTTCCTTTGTGCTCGAGATGGTGCTGCTCTCGGGCTGAACTGGCTCGAGACCTTGCGCCGGTCTCTGCTGCAAGCTGCGAAGAGAACGGACGCGCCGGTCTGCGGCGCAACTCATCAAGTCTATCAGCCCGCCCGCGCCAGATGCTAGACTGCGCGCAGGATTCGACGAACGAGCAAAATGTATTGGAGAAAGAAAGTGCAGCGGATGTTTTCGAGAAAGAACGTGAAGCGGATGTTTTGGAGGATGAAAGTGCAGCGAACGATTCGCCGAGCAGCGTGTCTCCTGACCATGGCAGCCGCGAGTGTAGGCGCTATCGGCCAAACAACAGTTGACGCGACGAAACCCGAGGCTGTCTCTGCCCCGGCGTCTTCGGCACAACAGCCTTTGTCGCAGCAGATTGCCGCGCTGGTCGCCGATCCGGATGTTGCCCGCGCGCACTGGGGCGTCATTGTCACCACGCTCGACGGCAGGCCGATCTACGCACTGAACGAAGCTCAACTCTTCCAGCCCGCATCCAACGCCAAGCTCTTTACGACGGCGCTGGCGATGGCTCTGCTGGGGGAGGACGAGCGTTTTGAGACGCAGGCCGTCGCCTCCGGTGACATCGACAAGCAGGGCGTCCTGCATGGTGACCTGAAACTTGTCGGCGGGGGCGATCCGAGTTTTGGCACGCAGGACCTGCCGTATGTCGCACCCGCCATGCGCCCAATGTCGACGGGTGTCGCTCCGCCAACGCTTGCGGATATCGAAGAGCTGGCGGACAAGGTCTATGCAACCGGGCTCCGCCGGATCGAGGGGAATGTTGTCGGCGACGACTGGAAAATGATATGGGAGCCGTATCCTCCGGGCTGGGATCTGGACGATCTGGTTTATGGATACGGAGCGCCCGTGTCTGCGCTCAGCGTTCATGACAACGAGATCGACGTGAAGGTCACAACCGCCTTGAGAACGACGATCCAGACAGATCCGGAGCTGCCTTATTACTCGATTGAACACGAGGTATTTAATTCGTGGCAGAACGAACCGCGTGACTGCGACAAATACATCCGATACCAGAGGGCGCTGGGCAGCAAGAATCTGGTGGTTTTTGGAGAGCAACAAAGTCAGGCACCATGCACCCAGGCAGTGGCGATCGACGATCCGGCGGAGTATGCGGCGATGGCGTTCAAGGCTGCCCTGGAACGCCGCGGGGTTGTGGTGACGGGTTCGGCCCAGGCCAAACACCTGATCTGGAGGGACACGAATCCGACGACGCGGGTGGATGATTTTGTACACATGATAATGCCGTACCTGCTGAAAGGAGCCTATCAACGCGCTTTCAAGAGGGGGGGAGACTGCATGGCGCAGTCGGCATCGGGTGGCCCCGACCAGTTGGGACAGACGGTACTCGCGACCCACGAATCCCACCGGTTGAGCGAGGAGGTGACGTACACGATGAAGGTGTCGCAGAACCTGCATGCGGAGATTCTTCTGCGCGATGTGGGCGTCGCTTATAGCTGCATGGGATCCCAGGGGGCTGGACTGACGGCGCTTCGCGAGTTCCTGCCGCATACCGGTATCCAGGAGGGCGATTTTGTGTTTTACGATGGCTCGGGGTTGAGTGGGCATGATCTTGTTACGCCGCGCGCCATCGCCAAGTTGCTCTCGTATGTCGCGCATGATCCAAAGACCGGAACGCCGCAGCCGTGGTTTGCGGCCTGGAAAGCGTCGCTGCCGGTTGGCGGAGTGGATGGGACTCTGGCAGATCGGTTCACTGCGGCCCCGCTGAAGGGCCACGTCTTCGCCAAGACCGGAACGATGGGCGAGGCGAATGCGTTGAGCGGTTATCTTGACTGCGCCAGCGGGCAGACCGTGATCTTCTCCATTCTGGTTGGCAATCACCTGCCCGGCGACAGCGCGGACCGCGATGCGATGGACAAGATTGTGGCGGCGATTGCCGCGGCGGAGTAGGCAGAGCAAAGACAACAGCAACTGCAACAGCAACGGCAACGGCAAAGACAAGAACAAAGGCTTAACACCGATCGACGCGGAGGAAGCACCGATCCAGTACAGACGAATGCAGAGGCAGATGCGAGAATGGTGAATATGAGACGGATTGCGGCGGCGATGCTTGGGATTGGCGTGGCGATGGTACTTGCGGCAGCAGTGGGATGCACCAAGCTGCCTCCGCCGACTCCACTGGCGGAGCTGAATGCGCAGCAGACGCGCGGGTATGGCGTCTACCAGGCGCACTGCGCGCAGTGCCACAACGACCGCACCAACGATCCACTGAATGGCCAGTCGCTGCGCGGCATCTTCAAGAAGCAGTATCTGGCCAGCGGCGCTCCGGCCAACGACGAACGCGTGATGGACGCGGTGTTGTACGGGCGGTCCATGATGCCCGCGCTGGGAGCCACCATGACTCCGCAGGAGCGCGACGACCTGATGGCGTATCTGCATACGCTGTGACGGCAGCGGCGGGTGAGTGCGATGGGTGAGACGGACGAGTGCGCAGGCACGAAGGGGCAGATGCTTCCGGGGATCGCCGCCATCTGCCTGTACATGATCTTGATGACCACGGTGAATGTGTATGCGGCGCTGCATGGCGCGTTCGGCACAGGCGCGGCGAAGACCGGGATTCTGACGCTGTGCACACTGCTGGCGGCAGGAATCTTCGGGCTGCTGCGGTTGCGCAAGTGGGGCTGGGCGCTGGTGACGGCAGGTTGCCTGCTGTTCGCGGCGGGCGATTTTTCTACTTCTCGAAGATTCATCAGGCGTTCCTTCTGGTGCGCGGGCTGTTTGTGCTGGCGTTCTTTCTCTACCTGGTGCGGCAGGAGACGCGCGAGCGGCTGCATTAGCGGCTGCGCTAAGGACTGTGCGAGACGATACAATTTAGCCAATGACACCTCCGGTTGCCGATGGACTGAATTCGGAGCTTGTGCAGATCGACCTCTTGCCGCGCCGGCCGGAGCGCAAGCCAGAGTGGCTGAAGGCGCGCGCGCCCGGCGGCGAGACCTTCCACAACCTGAAGAAGCTGGCGCGCGAGCTCAAGCTGCATACAGTGTGCGAGAGCGCGAACTGCCCCAACCTGGGCGAGTGCTGGAACCAGAAGTCCGCCACCTTCATGATGCTGGGCAATCTTTGCACGCGGCGATGCGGCTTCTGCGCGGTGCCCAAGGGCAGGCCGGAACCGATCGACCTGGACGAGCCGCGGCGCGTAGCGTACGCCGTGGCGCAGCTTGGGCTGGCGCACGCGGTGATTACCAGCGTCAACCGCGACGACGACAACCTGGGTGCGGCGCGAGCCTTTGCCGAGGTGATCCGCGAGATTCGCGCGCAGGCCGCGGGCTGCCGCGTGGAGGTGCTGACGCCGGACTTCCAGGGCAACGACGAGTCGCTGCGCATTGTGGTGGAGGCGCGGCCAGAGATTCTGAACCACAACATAGAGACCGTGCCGCGACTCTATCGCATCGCCAAGTCCGGTGGCCGCTACACTCGCTCGCTGGAATTCCTGCGGCGCGCCAAGGAGATTGCGGCGGAGGCCGGACACGCGCAGGTGACCAAGACAGGCATTATCGTCGGCATGGGCGAGGAGATGCACGAGCTGCTTGCGGTCTTCCGCGACCTGGCCGAGCGGAGGGTGGACATCCTGACTATCGGGCAGTATCTGCGGCCCTCGCGTGACCATCTGGTGATGCAGCGGTTCTACACGCCGGACGAGTTCGCGTTCCTGAAGCACGAGGCACTGGCGATGGGCTTCCGCCATGTGGAGAGCGGGCCGCTGGTGCGCTCGAGCTACCACGCGCGGGAGCAGGCGGAATCGACCGGGCTGGCGTAATACTTGTTGATCCCACATCTCAAAATCGAGATGTGGGGCACCCGGCGAAGATGGGAATCATCAAGCGTCCTTTGTGAGTCCGGTGGAAGAGGAAACTACTGGGCTCAGACGGTGAGAACCTCTTTTTCCTTGGCTTTGAAGAGGTCTTCGACGCGGCGGATCTCGGCGTCGGTGAGCTGCTGGACCTCTTCGTTGGCGCGTTTTTCGTCGTCGGCGGAGATGAGCTTGTCCTTGGCGGCTTTCTTGACCTGGTCGTTGCCGTCGCGGCGGATGTTGCGGATGGCGGTCTTGTGGTCCTCAAGAATACCAGCGAGGTGCTTGACGGTCTCCCGGCGGCGCTCCTCGGTCATGGGCGGGACGGGGACGCGGATGACCTTGCCGTCGTGCATGGGGTTGAAGCCGAGGTTGCTGGTGCGGATGGCCTTCTCGACGGCGGGGACGAGGGCGATCTCCCAGGGCGAGACGAGGATGAGCTGCGGCTCGGGAGTGGAGACCTGGGCGACTTGGGAGATGGGCGTGTCGGTGCCGTAGTAGTCCACCTTGACCTGGTCGAGCATGTGGACGCTGGCGCGGCCGGTGCGGGTGGAGAGGAGGTTTGCGCGGAAGTCGTCGACCGATTTTTCCATGCGCGACTTCAACTGCGCGTGAACGTTCTTCAACGCCGGATTGCTTGCCATCGTGGATGCCATAGGGTTGCCTGCCTTTCCGAAGCCGATTGGAAGCCCGCTCGGAGGCGGGCGGATTCGACTTCGCCATTCTACAGAGGTTTTGGGGGAGTGAGTTGGTCTTCGCTGCCGAGGGGGTGGTCATACAGGGATGGTTTGTGGGACGAAACGGTTCCCAGGTTCTGATTCGGGCTGCTACGCAACAAGAATTTAGCATCATATTGTTGACCTGCATATCCCACAAAAGTGTAAGGTGGCCTTGTGAACGTCGAACTGAACTACGAACAGAGCGCGCGGATCGAGCTGCTGTCGCTTTACGCGGGCAAGCCTTCGTCGCAACTTCTTCTGGAAGCGGCGATGCTGCTGCTGGACCGCGATGCGGGATGCTGCGAGCACTGCCGCCCTGCGGGCCCGCAGAGCTTCCTTGGCGAAGAGGAGCTGGAGGCGCGGTTCGCGCAACTGCTGCATCGCTGAGGCGCGGCGGCGGGTGGGGATCAGGTGGGTGGTGGAAGTGCCGGCGAAGTTCTGGCGATGCTGTTTTCTGGCAAAGAAATAGCAGTCTTGCGCGGTTTGCAGGGACGCCTGTTGACACGGACGCCACCGCCGACTCGCGTGGAGCGGCATCGCTCCCATATAATCAAAGTTTCGCCACGGTAGCCTGCGGGGCGCGATTTTTTGAGCGAATGAGGGTGTGCGTATCTTTACCGTAAAGCGAGTGAGCGGAAGTTTCCTGGGCCTCAAGCTAGAGTCTGTGCGTACGCGCTGCGGAGCGATTCCACAGTACCTGTGCCTTGGCGAAGCTGTTGCGATGCGATCTTCCTTGAGGGAAGATCGCGCGAAGGTCATTCTCTTCGGGAAACTCCACCTGTGGAACCGCTCATTCCGCTCCCGCATTGCTTTTGCCATGGTGGCCGCATGGGTACTGGGGGCGATGGTGTTTGTGCCCGCGCGGGCCGTGTGGGCGCAGACGGCAACCGGTGCGCAGAGTGCGGCGGCGGCGGATGCGAGCGGCGGGGCGCAGACGCTGTGCCAGCCGCAAGTGATCAACAACCGGAGGATTCCCAAGGACTCGGTTCTGGCGCGGATCTCGAGCCATCAGGGCGATCCGTACGACGCGGCGACGGTGGAGCGGGACTTCAACTCGCTGTGGAACACAGGCTACTTCACCAAGGTGCAGATTGAGCGGGTGGACACCCCGGCGTGCGTGCAACTGGTGATCTATGTATGGGAAAAGCCGACCATCCGCTCGATCGATTATGTGGGGCTGAACGCGGTGACGCAGTCCGACGTGCAGGAACGGTTCAAGAAGGCCAAGGTTGGATTGACGGTGGAGAGCCAGTACGATCCGACGCGGGTCAAGCGGGCCGAGGACGTTCTGAAAGACCTGCTGAGCGAGCACGGACACCAGTTTGCGACCATCCGGACCGAGGTAAAGACAATTCCTCCAGCGTCGGTGGGGATCACCTTCCGGATCAAGGAGGGGCCGACGGTGAAGGTGGGGAAGATCGCCTTCGACGGCAACTACAACCTGAGCAGCCGCGTGCTGCGCAGCGCGATGGTGAACTCGCGGCCGATCGGGATTCCGCACTCGATCCTGCTGGAGAACCTGTTTGCGCGGACCTTCGACGCGAGCAAGCTGGACGAGGACACGGAGCGGGTGCGCCAGGCGTACCAGGAACGCGGCTACTTCAAGGCGGAGACCGCCGATCCGCAGACGCATGTGCGCGACGAGGGCGGGCTGAACTGGTTTACGCTGCGTCCGTCGACGGGCAAACGCATCGACATCCTGCTGCCGGTGGAAGAGGGGGAACGCTACCGGCTGGGCGGGATCACGTTTACCGGCAATAAAACGTTCAAAAACACCAAGGCGCTGCGGGCGGAGTTCGCGCAGAAGGACGGCGAGTGGTTCTCTGCGACGTCGTTAACGAAGGGCCTCAAGGACCTGCGCAAGGCGTACGGAAGCCAGGGCTACATCAACATGGTTCCGGACCCGAAGCCTCGGATCGATGAGGCGAAGAAGCTGGTGTACCTGGACATCGATATTGACGAGGGCAAGCAGTTCTACGTCTCGCGGATCGAGTTTACGGGCAATACGATCACGCGCGACAAGGTGATCCGGCGCGAGCTGCTGCTGGAAGAGGGCCAGGTGTACAGCAGCCAGCGCTGGGAGATGTCGGTGCTGCGGCTGAACCAGTTGAGCTACTTCGAGACGCTGAAGGTGGAAGACGACACCGAGACGCGGCAGAACGCGGACGACGGGACGGTGGACCTGCTGCTGAAGCTGAAAGAGAAGGGCAAGAACTCGATCGGGGTGAACGGCGGGATCAGCGGGCTGTCGGGAACATTCGTGGGGCTGAACTACGAGACCAACAACTTTCTGGGACTGGGCGAGACGCTGTCTGCGTCGGCGAACATCGGCGACCTTTCGCGCAACGTGAGCCTGGGCTTCAACGAGCCGTATCTGCGCAACAAGCCGATCTCGGTGGGCGCGGAGGTTTTCTCTCGCAAGACGGACTACAACCCAGCCAAGGCGTACTCGATCGACAACGGCACGAGCGCCAATGTATCGACGGCGCAGCAGTCGTTGCTGACCAACTACAACACGGCGACGACGGGGTTCACGGCATCGGTGAGCGAGCCGATGAAACATCTGTGGGTGGGCCGCGGGATGACGCGCGTGGGCGTGACGTACGCGCTCTCTCGCGCGTCAATCACGACGTTCAACGACAATACGCGCAACATCTTCCAGTCGCTGTCGTTCCGATCCGGTGTGGAGGGGCTGAACCAGTTGAACGGCATTGTGACCTCGACCATTGCGCCGAGCTTCAGCTACTCCAGCCTGGACCGCGGGGTTGGGCCGCACTCGGGGCGCGACTTCAACCTGTCGGTACAGATTGCGGGCGCGGGCGGCAATGTGAAGTACATCTCTCCGGTAGCGAGCTTCCGGCAGTACTACCCGATGAGCGGGCTGAGGATCGACCGGGAAGGGCACAACATTCTGGGGATGCGGCTTCTGCTGGCGCACGTCTCGGGCTTTGGCGGCGAGGTTGCACCACCAACCAACCGCATCTATGGCGGAGGCGAGTCGGATGTTCGCGGCTTCGACATACGCGCCAGCTCGCCGTATACGTTCGTGCCGGTGAAGGTGCAGTTCAACCTGACCAACCCGGATGGGAATCTGGTGCCGCGCGACCCGACCAACCCAAGCCTGGGCAATATCCAGATTCCGCTGCCGATCTACCGGCTGGCCTCGGTGGGCGGCGATACGCAACTGACGGCGAACATACAGTACATGATCCCGATCGTCAGCACGCTGAGCTTCAACTTCTTTACCGACTTCGGACTGACGGGCGACCTGCAGAAGGCACAACTGCTGCAGAGCGCGGCGGGCACATCCGTGCTGGCGAGCCCGCTGTATGGCTGCCCGACGTTTGTCAACGGCGCATGCTACGGCGGGCAGTCGGTGCCCGCTCTGGCCGCGCGGCAACTGAACACGGTGCCGGGAACCAACTTTGTGCCGCGCATGTCGAGCGGCGCGGAGTTCCAGATGATCCTGCCCATCGTGAATGCGCCGTTCCGGCTGTACTACGCGTACAACCCGCTTCGTCTGTACAAGGACCTGCCGCAACAACTGGCGGTGGACAATGCGGCGTTCCGCGCGATGTTCCCCAACTCGGGCGCTGGACAGTACAGCTATGGGCAGGCGCTACAGCTCTATGGGCCGTCCTACCAGCTGCGCGAGCCGCGCAAGACGCTGCGGCTGACGGTGAGTACGACGTTCTAAAGACAGGGAAGAGCCAACAGGGAACAGGGAACAGTAGAGAGCGGCTGCCGAAGATGGCAGCCCTCTTTTGCTTAACTGTGCGAGAGCCTCAATTGACGGAAGCGTTTGCCTGCTGTTTCCTGTTGGCTGTTCCCTGTTCCCTGCCTCAATAGGTGCGCTGGTAGGTTCGGGTGAGGCGGTCGTGCCATGCGAGGCGGTCTTCGTCGAAGGCGGCCCAGAGCAGGCCGAGGCCGAGCGGGCAGGCGGAGAGGAGGACGGCGAGGATGCGGCGACGCATGACGCGGCGGGTGGGGTTCTCGTCGTCGAAGGTGCAGAGGGCGATGCGGGCGCAGCGCATTCCAGGGGTGGACTCGGAGAAGGAGAAGAAGAGCGCCTGGTAGAGGAGAACGAGGAGGGCGAGGACGAGGACGCTGGCGGCCAGGGCGAGACTGGGCTGGAGTCCGGTGCGGCCGGCGAACTGGGCGGCCAAGCGAGCCAGGCCAGGGTGGCGATCAAGTGGGAGGGATGCGGCGGCCTGCCAGGGGATGGAGCGGAAGGCGGCGAGCAGGAAGGCGGCGGCGAAGGCCATGAAACCGGCGAGAAGGATGGAGGCGTCGATTGCCGCGGCCGTGAGGCGGCGCGCGATGGAGGCAATCTGAGGCAGTGGGGCGGTGCGGGCGGAGGGAAAAGCAGATCCCTCCGCTTCGCTACGGGATGACAAATAATCATCGCTACGGGATGACAACAAAGAAGACGTGGGGGCGGATTCGGTGGGATCGGGGTTGGGTGCGTCGAGCCAGATCGAGTTCCACTGGGGCACGGGGGCTTCGGCGGGGGCGGGAGTGGTGGAGATCTGGGCGGGATCGACCTCGAAGATGCGGAGCTGACCCGCTCCTGGGGCGGGACCGACAGCGGCGCGCAGCGGGCCTTCGGCGTAGCGCGGACGGGCCTTGCGTGGGGCGACGAGCTGGCGGGGAAACTCGATCAGATTTGCGGGCAGAGGCATGGGCGGGCCTGCGGGCTCCTCGAATACGGGTGATTGGCGGAAGGCGATCTCTTCATCGAGCGCACGGGCTTCGGCGTCGTTGCGATCTTCCTGCTGCCGGTTCCGGTGGCTGTCTCTGGAGGCGGCGAGGGGAAGATGCGCGGCGTCGCGCAGGGGCGTTGCGGCGGCGTCTTCAAAGATGCGGACGGTGAGACCGGAGAGCGCGGGAGCGAAGGGTTGAGCGTTACAGTGCGCGGGGTGCGCGTGGGGGTGAGTGGCGGCGGGCCGGGATGAATCGGCGGAGCGGGTGCGCGTGGCGGGGGCTGTGGCGGGTTCGGGTTGGGCTTCGGGCCAGAGGGTTTGCTCGCGCGGGAGCTGGGCCGAAGATTCGATCTGGGCCGGGTGGTCGTTCTGCGGCTGGTTGAGGAGGGCCTGGTTGTGGGCTTCCTGGTTGTGGGAGTCTTGATCGAGGGAATCTTGGTCGAGAGAGTCGAGGAGCTGTTGCTGGGCTGCTGCGACGGCTTGGGCGTTGAGGGCAGCGATCTGGGCCGCGGCCTGGGCCTGCTGGGTGGCGCGCTTGGCCTCGGCTGCGAGGACTGCGCGATAGCTGGGGGAGTGGGCGTAACGCTGGGCGACGGCGGCTGCGATGCGACTGGCGCGGGATGGGGCGGAGGGTGAGGGAGCGGTGGAGAGCGCGAGCGCGAGCGCGGGCTGCGCGGGAGCTCGGCGGCTGCGATGCGCGGCGAGGCGGTCCGTGACCTGGCGGCGGAGGGCCTCGGTGGAGGCGGGAGACGCGGCAGCGCGGGCCGCGGCGTGGGCTGCCGCAGTGGGGGAATCGCTGGACGCGACGGCGAAGGCCGGGTCGAGCAGGTCGGTGTCAAGCAGTGCGGAGCCCATTTTGCTCAAAACTCAAACTCACTTCCGTGAAATCGACTAATGAGCAATCTCCGGGTTCAATTGCCCTTGGTTAGTGTGTTGCGAGTGACTTTTCCTTGAGGGAAAAGCCACTCCGGATTTGTTGACCCCGGATACAGCAACCCGAGATTGCTATAACCTCAAAGAGTGGCGCGCGCGACAAATGTTGACGGCCGAAACAGCCTTGCGAAGACGCTGAGGAGTGTCTGCTTCTTCATAAGTATCACGGGGGGCGTGGCAAGTTTTACTCATCTTGCGGCGCAAGAGGTGACGAGTGTGGCACCTCTTAGCGAAACGGGCGCGGCGGCGGGCGGCGAGTGCGTGGCGACCACGACGGCCAGGGCGGCGGATGCGCCTGCCGCGCTCGCCGATGCACTGCCCGACGCTCCGGGCGCGCTGGGTGCAGAGGAGTATCCCGAGGCGGCGCCGATTGCGGCAAAGGATGAGGGAGTGCCGGTGCGGCTGGAGGCGGACACCTGTTCGATGTCGGGGAGCGTCACCGTTCTGGACGGCCATGCGGTGGTGACCTATGGCGACCGCACATTGCGGGCGGACCACATTGAATACGACAAAGACACCGGCGAGGTGGACCTGACCGGGCACTTGCAGGTGATGGGCGGAGAGAACGACGAGAGCATCCACGCCAGCCACGGGACGATCAATGTGCAGACGCAGGTAGGGCGGTTCTACGATGTGACGGGTTCGGTGGGGCTGCGGCAGAGGCCGGCGGCGGGCGCAGCGGCTGCGGGTCAGCGCGCGGTGTATAGCAACGGCAATCCGTTTTTGTTCAGCGGCAGGCTGGTGGTGAAGACGGGGCCGCGGGAGTACCAGATCTACGATGGAAGGGTGACATCGTGCCAGTTGGCGCACCCGGACTGGCTGCTGTCCGCCTCGGAGTTCAGCGTGGATGGGGAGAAGGCGCGGGCGCGGGATAGCGTCTTCCATGTGAGGAATATGCCGCTGCTGTGGCTGCCGTATGTGACCCATCCGGTGGATGCCAACGACCGGCAGAGCGGGATTCTGATCCCGGTGCTGGGCGACTCATCGAGCAAGGGGCTGACGGTGGGCGAACAGATCTATTGGTCGATCAACCGCAGCACGGACCTGACGGTGGGGACGATCTACTACTCGGACCGCGGCTGGGAGCAGAGCGCGAGCTTCCATTATCGCGGGCTGGGCGACGATAAAGTGCAGGCGCGCTATAGCGGGCTGCAGGACCGCGGATATACGCCGACCGGCGGGACGTATACCAACCAGAGCGGCGAGGATGCGATGTTCTCGGCGCGGCGCGATTTTTTTAGCGGTTCGGATTCGGCGCAGGGAACGAAGCCGGAGTCTGCCACCGCGCAGATGAGAGCGGCTGCGGACGTGGAGTATCTCAGCTCGTTCCTGTACCGCGAGGCGTTCTCCACCAACTTCAACCAGGCGGTGTCGAGCGACGTGGTGTCGACGGTGTATGGAACGCATGAGTGGGAGGGCATGGCGCTGGCGGCGGAGGGAGACCGCTATCAGGGCGAGAAGCGGGTGGCGACGGCGACGCTGCCCGAGGAGCAGGTGCACATCTTCCATGCGCCGGCGCTGGAGTTTACGACGGCCGACCACGGGCTGGGGGCGACCGGGCTGCAGTGGAACGTGGACAGCTCGGTGGCGATGCTGAAGCGGATCCAGCCGAACTTTGTGACTGGCGGAATGATTGAGCGGCTGGACGTGAGGCCGGAGCTGGCCTACCCGTTTGGCGCGGGGGGATGGCGGGTGCGGCCTTCGGTGGCGGCGCGGGAGACCTTCTACAGCCGCAGTCGGCAGCCCACAGTTGCGGGTTCGACGGGGCCGGAGATTGAGAGCCTGGCTACGCTGAACCGCTCCGACGTGGAGGTGCAGTTGGACCTGCGGCCTCCGGTGCTGGAACGGACCTTCGACGCGGGTTTTGTGCGGCGGTTGCTGCGCCACGATGTGAAGCACACCATCGAGCCGGAGTTGACCTATCGCTATGCGAACGGGGTGAACAATTTTCAGGATGTGTTGCGCTTCGATGCGGTGGATGTTGCGAGCAATACCAATGAGATTGAATATGGAGCGACGCAGCGGCTGTTTCTGCGGCGGACCGGGACGGGATCACGGCCTTGCCGCGCGGCGGGAGCGGCGGCGGATGCGAACGAGATTCTGGGCGGCGGGGGCGGCGCGGCTGACGCGGTGGAAGACCCGGGGCTGGCCACAGGCAGAACGGACGACGCGGAGCCGGTATGCGGAAACCGCGAGTGGATCAGTTGGCGGGTGGCGCAGAAGTACTTCTTCGATCCAAGCTTCGGCGGCGCGGTGGTGGATGGGCGGCGGAACATTCTGGGGACGACGCTGGATTTTTCCGGCATTGCGTTCCTGACCGAGCCGAGGAATATATCGCCGCTGATCTCGCGGCTGCGGGTGCGGACGTCGGAGAAGACGGACGTGGAGTGGGACTTCGATTACGACACGGGTGCGAAGAAATTTACGGCGGACAACATCTACGTGGACGTGCATCAGGGCGACTTCATCGCGGGAGTGAGCTATGCGCGGCTGAATGCGCCGGGGCGCTCGTACGTGGAGGGAGTTGCGTCCAGCGTGGCGGACTTCAGCCAGATGCAGGCGAAGCTGGGATTGGTGCGGCCAACCAAGACAGGGCTGAGCGCGGCGGCCAGCGCGGGGATCGACCTGGACCTGGGGACGGTGCAGTATGGCGCGATCCAGACCTCGTACAACTGGAACTGTTGCGGAGTGAGCGTGGAGTATCGCAAGTACGAGCTGGGGACGGCGCGCAACGAGAACGTCTACCGGTTCAACTTCACGCTGGCGAATATCGGGAGCGCGGGCAATATACGGCACTCGGACCAGGTATTTTGAGGGGCCGGAGACGAGCGCTGCGGGCTGCTCGCACGTGGCCGTCTCGCAGAAAGCAGGGCTTATGCATGAGATAATCGGTGTTGTGCTGAAGGGTGTCAGACCGTTGCGCTGTCTCGCGTTGATCGCTTCGGTGGCGGCGCTGGGCTGCCATGCGCAGACGAGCGTCCCGGCCGGCGGAGCGCAAGCGGTGCAGGTGGGGGTGAAGCTGACGCCGGAGATGGCGCGCCGGGTCGAGGTGATGATCCGCAACAAGGCGCAGGTCTCTTTGGATTATGCGATCTCGATCGGCGAGCCCAGCAAGGGCGAGATCGCGGGCTACGACCAGATCGTGGTGACGTTTACGGCAGACGGCAAAGCGATCAAGTCGGCGGCGTTTCTGTTGTCCGATGACGGCAGGACGCTGGCGCAGTTCACGAAGTTCGATCTGAGCCAGGACCCGAAGGACAAGGTGTCGGCGGCGGGACGGCCGGCGCGTGGCGGGGCCCAGAACGCGCCGGTGCTGATCGTTGGCTACGACGATCTGGAGTGCCCGTTCTGCGCCCGGATGAATGCGGAGATCTTTCCCGCGCTGCTGGACCGCTACAAGAACCAGGTGAGGGTGGTGTATCGCGACTTTCCGCTCTACGAGATCCATCCGTGGGCGATGCACGCGGCGATCGATGCCAACTGCCTGGGCGCATCCAGCACGGCGGGCTACTGGAACTTTATCGACTACGTCCACGCCCATGCCGATGAGCTGGCGGGCGCCGAGAAGACCGCGGCCAAGGCCGATGCGACGCTGGACAAGCTGGCACTCGACGAGGGCGCGCGGCAGAAGGTGAATACGGCGGAGCTGGCGGCCTGCGTCCAGAAGCAGGACGACAGCAAGGTAAAGGCGTCGGTCGAGGAGGCGGAGGGGGAGCCGCTTCGCGTGGATTCCACGCCGGTGCTGTTCATCAACGGGGAGAAGGTGGAGGGCATCGTGCCGATCGAGACGCTCGACCGGATTATCGACGGGGCGTTGATCGCGGCGGGCAAGACGCCGCCACCGCCCGTAAGCCCCCCGCCAGCGGCTCCGGTTACAGCGCCCGTTCCGGTTGCAGCGCCCACACGGCCCGCGGCCAAGCCGGGGAGCTAACAGAACGATGCGGATGGGTGAAGATGAGACGAAGAGAGTGCCGCGATGGGGACAGGACTAGAATCGGGATGGAACTGAATGTGTAGGAGAGCGAGCATGGGTTTGGCGAAGCAGACAGGGACTGGGAATGGTTGGCGCGCGGTTCGCGGGATGGCTGTGGGACTGCTTGCGATGGCGCTTCTTCCGGTTGGCGGATGCAACCGCACGCATGGCGCCGATGTAGTTGCCACGGTGAATGGCCACGCCATTGTGCGCGCCGACATGGACCGGATGTACCAAGCGCAGCTCGCCCAGGCGCAGGACCAGCAGCAATCTCCCGAAGAAGCCGATTCGCTGCGCCTTAACGCGGTTCGCGAACTCATCAACGAAGAAATCTTTGAGCAGCGCGCGGCCAAGATGAACCTGACCGCGACCAGCGAAGAGGTGGACGCGAAGCTGGCCGAGATGAGGGCCCCCTATAGCGAGGAGCAGTTCGCCGAGCGGTTGAAGGAGTCCGGCCGCACACTGGACGATGTGAAGCATGACCTGCGCCGGTCGTTGACCATCGACAAGCTGCTGAACAAGGAGATCAATTCGAAGGTGACGGTGTCGGACGCGGACATTGCCAGCTACTACGGCGCGCACAAGGCGGAGTTCGACCTGATCGAGACGCAGTACCACCTGGCGGCGATCCGCGTGACCAGCGTTCCGTCGCCGCAACCCGGCAACCTGCAGGGAAGCAAGGCGACAACCGACGCCGAGGCCAAGAAGAAGATCGAGGCGCTGAAGAACCGGCTCGACAGCGGCGAAGACTTTGGCGCGATCGCGATGAATTTTTCCGAAGACCCGAGTACGGCGTCGAGCGGAGGCGACATGGGTTTCGTTCCGGAGAGCACGTTGAAGGCCGATCCCACGGTGGGGGCGGCGATCCTGAAGCTGAAACCGGGTGCGATGACGGAAATCTTTCCCCTGATCGACGGGCAGAGCAAGAAGGCCGTGGGCTATACGATCTACAAGCTGCTGGAGCGCGAGCCGGCCGGGCAACGCGAGATCACCGATCCCGTGGTGCAACAGCACATCCGCCAACTGCTGCACGATGGGCGGTCGCAACTGCTGAAGAACGCGTACTTCGAGATGCTGCGCGACCAGGCCAAGGTGGAGAACTTCTTCGCCGAGGAGATATTCAAGAACGACGCGAAGTAGGGACTCGACACTACGCGCTAGCTGAAGCGGCGGATCTTCCAGAGCAACTGGCGGAAGATGCCCATCCAGATGGAGGCATCGTCGGCGTCGGCGGCCATGCGGCGGAGCAGGCGACGCAACTGCGCGGGCTCGCAGTTGGCGGGGTGTCGGCGCAGGTAGCCCGACTTTTCCAGGGTCTCGGCGAGCAGGGTGGTCAGGCGTTCCAGGTCGGCTGCGGTGGTTGGCGATTCGGCTGCTGGCGAGTTGGCGGGATCGCTCGCTGGACTCTGCGGCTGTGGCTCATCGCGTGTTAATTTCTGCGGCTGCGATTCATCGCGGACTAATTCATAGAGGCAGACAGCGACCGCTTGGCCGAGGTTCATCGAGGCGTGGCGGAGGGATTCGTACGGCTGCATGGGGATGGTGAGGAGCCAGTTGCAGTGGCTCATCTCTTCGTTGCTGAGGCCGGTCTTCTCGGAGCCGAAGAGGAGGGTGACGCGGCCTGGGGCGCAGTCGGGGCCTGTGTCGCGGCGCAGTTCGGCGCACAGGCGGGGCACGGCTTCGGCGAGCGGGAGCAGGGGGTGCTGCAGGTCGCGCTCTCCGACGGCGGTGGTGCCGACGACCAGGGTGCAGTCGGCGACGGCCTCGGCGAGCGTGGCGCAGGCGATTGCGTCGGCTAGGACTTCAGAGGCGTCCACGGCGGAGCGGGCGCTCTCGAAGGGGACGGGGTAGTCGTTGACCACGCGCAGATGGCGCAGGCCGAAGTCGTGCATGGCGCGTGCGGCGGCGCCGATGTTGTTAGGGTTGCGCGCGCGGACCAGGACGATGTGGATGCGGTCAAGCTCTTCAGGGGTCAGCATCGAGTTCTATTGTAAGGGCTGTGGCAACCGCGGCGAGCGGAGTGCGCCCCATCGGCCTCGATTCATCTACACTCTTAGATTGCGGCGCTTATGGCGGATGACTTCGCACAACTCGTAAAGCAGCAGGCGGACATCGTGCGCATCATCGGCGAGTACCTGAAGCTGCGCAAGACGGGTGCGCAGAACTACACCGGGCTGTGCCCTTTCCACAAGGAGAAGACGGGGTCGTTCAGCGTGAACGCGACGCATGGGTACTACTACTGCTTCGGGTGCCATGAGAAGGGCGATGTCTTCAACTTCGTGATGAAGATGGAGGGGCTGAGCTTTCCCGAGGCGGTGCGCGCGGTGGCTACGAAGGCTGGGATTGCGCTGCCCAAGCGCGAGTTCAGCACGCCGGAGGAGGCGCGCCAGTATGGGGAGCAGGCGGGACTGCGGCGGCAACTGATCGACCTGCACGAGGCTGCGACGCAGTACTTCGAGGCGCAACTGAAGGCACCCGAGGCGGCGCGGGCACGGGAGTACCTGACCGGGCGTGGCGTCTCGGCGGAGACGATCAAGACATTTCGCATTGGGTATGCGCCGGACGACTTCAACGCCATGCGCGACGCGATGAAGGGGCGCTTTGCCGAGGAGGCGCTGCGGGCCAGCGGGCTGTTCTCGTCCAAAGAGAAGAGCGACGACGGCCTGCCGACCGGCGAGCTGTATGCGCGCTTTCGCAAGCGGATTACGTTTCCGATTGCGAATGAGGCGGGCAAGGTGATTGCGTTCACGGCGCGCGCGCTGGACCCGGACGACAAGAATGCGAAGTACCTGAACTCGCCGGAGACTGTGCTCTATACCAAGGGCAATGTGCTGTTCAACCTGGACAAGGCGAAGGGAGAGATGCGCAAGAGCGACTTCGCCGTTCTGGTGGAGGGGCAGATGGACTGCATCTCGGTGTATATGGCGGGGATTCACAACGTAGTCGCCACGTCTGGGACGGCGTTCACGGAGACGCAGGTGCGGCTGCTGGGACGGTTCACCAAGCGGGTGATCGTGAACTTCGACCCCGATACGGCGGGGGCGACGGCGGCGGAAAAATCCATCGCGCTGCTGACGGAGGACGACTTCGACGTGAAGCTGGTGACGCTGGAGGGCGGGCTCGACCCGGACCGGTTTGTGCGCGAGCAGGGGATTGCGGCGTACGGGGCAGCGTTGCGCGGGGCCAAGCGCCATTCGGATTATTTGATCGATCGCGCGCGGCAGTTGTTTCCCGGGCAGAGCGCGGAGGCCAAGGTGAGCGCGATGAACTTTCTGCTGCCGCACATCCGGCGCATGGCCCACCCGATCCGCAGGAACCAGTTCGCGGAGGACGCGGCCAACAAGTTGGGGATCGATTCGGCTCTAATGCGGCAGGAGCTGAAGCAGGCGGCGGCGCATCGCCTGGCCAGCGTTCCGGCGCAGCGGACGGAGATGCTGACGGAGACGGAACGGATTCTGCTGCGCGCTCTGGTGCTGTCGGAGAGCAACCCGGCGCGGATACTTGCGGCGCGTGGACTGGCGGAGAACTCGGCGTGGATCGCGGACCTGGCTACGGCGGACCTGCTGGACACGCTGGCCAACGCGCCCGCGCCGTCGAACCCGCTGGACGCCGCTTCCAGCGACCCGGCGCGCGCGCTGTTGGCCGAGGCGCTGGAAGACGCGCCGGCGGGCAAGGGGCATTCACTGATTGCGCAGGTGGAAGACGCGCTGCATATGCTGGAAGGGCGGCGGCTGGAACGGCGGCAGCGCGAACTGCGCTCGCAGATCGCCGAAGCCGACCGGCGCGGAGACCAGGCGATGCTGACGCAACTGATCGCGGAAAAGCTGGACATCGACCGCAAGCTGCGCGACCGCTAGTGTGATCTTTAGAATGGATTGGAAAGCCGTAGAGGAGTGCGCCATCGATAGCCACATAAAACGCCGCCTCATGCTCGGCTTCGCATCCAACTGGGTTGGCAAGCTGGCCAACACCATCACCCAGCTCGTCCAGGTCCCCGTCTTCTTCCACTTCTGGGCGACCAGCGTCTATGGCGACTGGCTGATCGTCAGCGCGATTCCCACCTATCTTGCGTTTTCCAGCATCGGCTTCGGCAACGTGGCCTCCAACGAGATGACGATGCGGAACTCGGCCGGCGACCGCGAGGGAGCGCTGCGCGTCTTTCAAAGCTGCTGGTGGCTGATCTCGCTGATCTGCGCGGCGGTGGGACTGCTTCTGGCGCCCGTGCTGTACCTGGTCCCCGTCGCGAGTTTGCTGAACATCCACGCCATCAGCGAGACGGACACCAAGTGGATCATCTTTTATCTCGGTGTCTCCGTGCTGCTGGGCCAACTGGAGCAGTTGATGGGCGCGGCCTATACCTGCGTGGCGCGCTACCCCTACGGCTCGTTCGTGAAGACCATGATCTCGCTGGCCGCCTTCGCGGCGACCATTGCGCCGGTGGTCCTGGGCTACGGCCCACGCACGGCCGCGCTGGTGTTCTTCGTGGCCAACGGCATCGGCACCCTCACCTTCGGGCTGTTCGTGCGCAAGGACATTCCCTGGATCGAGTTCGGATGGAGGCACGCGCGGTTCAGCGAGATACGCCGCCTCGCCCCGCCTGCGTTTGCCTTCATGGGATTCCCCGCCGGCAACGCGCTCAACCTGCAGGGAACGCTGATCGCCGTCGGTTACGCGCTGGGACCGATCGACGTGGCGATCTTCGCGTCGGCTCGGACGGTGTCGCGGGTGGCGCTGCAAATGGTCGAGATGGTCAATAACACCTTCTGGCCGGAGCTCTCGATTGCGTTCGGGGCCAAGGACGAAAGTCTGCTCCGTTCGCTGCACCGTCGCGCCTGCCAGATGGCCCTGATTCTTTCCCTCTTCATTGTGCTGTGCATGATGACGTTTGGCCCCTGGTTTCTCACCCACTGGACCGGAGGGAAGGTGCCGCCCAGCCGGGGATTGCTGAGCATTCTGCTGTTGGTGGTGGTTGTTTACTCGCTGTGGTCGACCAGCTCCACGCTCGCCAAGGCGCTGAATCAGCACCAGCGTCTGGCCGCCTGGTATATCGTGGGCACCGGCGTCACGGTGCTATTCACCTACCTGCTGGCCGTCCGGTACGGGCTGTATGGAGCCGCGGGATCGCTGATGATCTCCGAGGTCATCATGAACCTCTACGTGCTGCCCGTATCGTTGCGTATCGCGCACGACACGTTTCCGGCGTTTGCGGCCAGCATGATGCATTATCCTGCGTCGCTACGGCCTGGAGTGCTGCAGGCGCGGCTGCGGCGGGGGAAGGCGGAACCAGGACCGCCCCCGCTGTGAGTCATTTCTGGCGCGGATTCATCTAAAGGTGTGGTAAGCTAATATCAACTGGGGTCGTGCGCCTTAGAATGCCCTGATCTGCCCCTTGGCGATCGGGCTTGCCACCGCGGTCAATACCGCAACAACCCCCCGGTTAACCCCGAAACAACCAAGGGGATTGTCTGCCTGAACCGCTGACGGCCCCACAAAATTTTCTCCCCAGGAGCGCGCACCGCCGTGGCTGAAGAAATCGACAAAATCGACAAAATCGACACGATCGACAAGATCGTCAAAATTGACAAGTTTGAAGACGAACTGGCGAAACTCATCGACACAGGAAAAGAGAAGGGCTACCTGACCTTTGGCGAGGTCAATGACCTGCTGCCCGGCGAGATCACCTCTCCCGACGAGCTGGACGACCTGATGACGACCATCAATACCCAGGGCATTGACGTGCTTTCGGGCGACGGCCGCATGGGCGCGGACCGCGACAAGTATGAGCCGGAGGCGGGCGAAGAGTCCGACGACGTGGAGCTTGACCTGTCGCCAGGAACGCTGGAGAAGACCAACGACCCGGTGCGCATGTACCTGCGCGAGATGGGGACGGTCCCGCTGCTGACGCGCGAGGGCGAGGTCGAAATTGCGAAAAGAATAGAACGGGGACAGAACCGCGTGATGAAGGCCATCTCGCGCTCGCCGATCGTGATCCACGAGATCGTGGGGCTGGGCGAGGATCTGCGCCGCGGCGTGCGCAATATCAAGGAAGTGGTGACCTTCGACGAAGAGGAGCTGACGGAGGAGATCCTACAGGCTCGGGTGAAGGCCACCGTCAGCCGCATCGACGTGATCGTGAAGCACCAGAAGAAGGCGCAGACGCTGACCGAGAAGGCCGCCGCGCACACCGGCAAGGAGACAAAAGCCAAAGCCCGCGAGCTGCGCAAGACGCGCTGGCTGCTGGGCCGCGAGCACGTCTATATCAACCGCATCATTCGCGAGTTCAAGTACACCAACTCGGAGAAGAAGCGGCTGCTGGACAAGGTCAACAAGACGGTGGACGCGATGCGCACGCTGGAGCGGCAGATCAAGTCGCTCGAGCTAAAGTTCGAGAACTCGAAGTCCGAAGAGTTGCGCAAGGAGTACCGGCGGCAGCAGAAGAACTGCCGCATCGACCTGGAGCGCATCGAGGCCGACGCCGGCACTTCCATCACCGACCTGAAGCGCACCCAGCGGGAGATGATCCAGGGCGACATGGACGCGGAGCGCGCCAAGCGCGAGCTGATCGAGGCCAACCTGCGACTGGTCGTCTCCATCGCCAAGAAGTACACCAACCGCGGCCTACAGTTTCTCGACCTGATCCAGGAGGGAAACATCGGATTGATGAAGGCGGTGGACAAGTTCGAGTACCGCCGCGGATACAAGTTCTCGACCTACGCGACGTGGTGGATCCGGCAGGCGATTACGCGCGCCATTGCCGACCAGGCGCGGACCATCCGCATTCCGGTGCATATGATCGAGACCATCAACAAGCTGATCCGGACATCGCGGCAATTAGTCCAGGAGCTGGGGCGCGAGGCTTCGTCGGAAGAGATCGCCAAGCGCATGGACATTCCGGTGGCCAAGGTGCGCAAGGTGCTGAAGATCGCGCAGGAACCGATCTCGCTGGAGACGCCGATCGGCGAAGAGGAGGACTCGCACCTGGGGGACTTCATCGAAGACCGCATGGCGGTTTCGCCTGCGGACGCGGTGATCGCGGTGAACCTGAAGGAGTACACCAGCCAAGTGCTGCGCACTCTGACTCCGCGCGAGGAGCGTGTGATCAAGATGCGCTTCGGTCTGGAGGACGGAAGCGAGCACACGCTGGAGGAGGTTGGGCAGAGCTTCCAGGTGACGCGCGAGCGCATTCGGCAGATCGAGGCCAAGGCACTGCGCAAGCTGCGCCATCCAAGCAGAAGCCGCAAGCTGAAGGCGTTCGTCGACGGCGTCAAGGACGTCTAAGCCGGTCTCATAAAATCTCGCAACAGCAAACCCATCGGGCGCCCCACATCTTTCCATTGAGATGTGGGGTTTCTCGTTGACCACCCCTTTGATTCATTACCGGCGTCAATACGCCATCCCTCTGCGATAATCATTCCCATGGAAGCAACCGTTCAGGGGAAGCCAGGCGATTTGCAGGAAGATCATCTCGAAGCGTCTGCCATCTCCACTCTCCTCCGCCGCTTCTTTCCGTTCTACTGCGCGCTGGCGGCTTTGGTCACCTTTGGCTACGCGCTCTACGACGGCTATCAGATCGACGGCGACGCGGTCGCCTACATGGACCTGGGCGACCTGCTGCGCGCGCACCACTGGGCGGGAATCGTCAACGGCTACTGGCACCCCATGTACCCGGCGTTCCTCGCGCTGGGACACACGCTCTTCCAGGCAACTCTCTCGACCGAGCTGCGCGCATACTACTTCGTAAACTTCGGGATTTTTTTGCTGGGGATGGTCGCCGTTGTCTGCTTCACCGACTCGATCATGCGGCTGCGCGAGTCAGCCAGTCAGCCAGTCAGCGGGTCAGCAAGTCAGCGAGTGGGCTTCCTGCTGGATCGCACCATGCTGCGCACCCTCGGACTAACGCTGCTTGTCACCGCGAGCCAGCGCGAGCTTTCGCTGGGCAAGATTCGCCCCGACGCGCTGCTACAGGCGTTCCTGCTGTTTGCGATGGCGGCGCTTCTGGCGCATCTCGCCACCAACCGCCTGCGCTACGCCGCGCTGATGGGCGTGGCTCTGGGATGTGCCTATCTCACCAAGTCGTTCGCGTTTGTCTTCGCATTTGTCTGCATCCTTTCGCTCGTGGTCTTCCGCTGGATTTGGTTGAAGCACAGGCCTGCGCGAATCATCTCTGCCGCGCTGGTTGCTCTGCTCTGCTTTGCGGTTGTGGCCGGGCCTTACGTTGCCGCGCTCTCCCATCAGAGGCACCGCTTCGACTTCGGCGACTCCGGCGCGCTCAACTATGCGTGGTACGTCGGCGGCACCGGGAAGATGCACTTGCAGCCCTACCAGACCGCGCAGTTCGGTTCGTCGGAGGTGCAACTGAAACACCCCGAGAAGGAGCTGCTGCATACGCCGCTCATCCTCAGCTACGCCGCGATGCCCTACGGCACCTATCCGGACTGGTTCGACACCACCTACTGGAACGAGCAGATCAAGCCGCACTTCAGCCTGCGCCAGGACCTTCCGCGCGCCACGCGCGACTCGGTTCTGTTTGTCCGCTACCTCTTCAACCACCCCGAGGCGCTGCTGCTGTTGGCGCTGCTGGTTGTGCTGGGGGGGCGCCCCGAGTTGCGCTGGAGGCCCGGCAGGCCCGGCACAAACGCCTTCTGGCTGCCGCCGCTGCTGCTGGGCCTCGCCATCTGGGGCATCTACGCCATCGTCAATACGGAAGAGCGCTACGTCACGGTCGCCTACCTGAGTATTCTTTTGCCGCTGTTTGCCGCGTTGCGCCTGCCGCAGCCGCGGAGCGAGGCGGAGTTGCATGTGGCACAGAACGCGGCGGCAAACCTTCGCTTCACCGCCTCGGCCCTGGTCGTTCTGCTTGCCCTGCTGGCCACCGGCGAGAGCCTGCGCATTGTGCTTGAAGACCGGCGCGAGATTGTCATGATGGGCCATCCCGGCGGCTGGACCTCACCCACCATGATTCATGTCGCCGGCGGTCTCGAATCCCTCGGCGTGCACCCCGGAGAGAATGTTGCCTGCATCGGCCACACGGCTTGCCTCAACGACCCGTACTGGGCGCGGCTGGCCGGCGTGCGCATTCTGACGGAGATCTACGATCCCGAAACGCCCGTTTATTCCTTCCTCGCCGATCTTCCCAACCGCGAGCAGGCCATCGACGTTGTCCGCGCTCAGGGCGCCAAAGTCCTGGTCGGCGACTTCGGCAACTTCCGCGTCAGCGATTCCGACCCCGCCTTCCGCGACTGGCGGCAGCTCGGGGGCACGACCTTCTATGCGCTTCCGCTGAATTAAATGGTTGCCGGTTGCCGGTTGTAGGTTGTTAGTGAAAAGATGATTCACTTGAACCAAGCTCCGGCATCCAACCAGCAACGAACAACCAGCAACTGCCTTTGTTACCATTCTCCCCATGACCGATCTCGACCTGACGATCCTTATGCCGTGTTTGAATGAGGCCGAGACGCTGGCCTTCTGTGTGCGCCAGGCGGCGGCGGCGATTACGGCCAGCGGCGTGAGTGGCGAGGTTGTGGTCGCGGACAACGGGTCCACGGATGGCTCGCAGGAGATCGCCCGCGCCGAGGGCGCGCGCGTGGTCGATGTCGCCACGCGGGGCTATGGAGCAGCGCTGATCACCGGAATCGAGGCCGCACGCGGCAAGTACGTGATGATGGCCGACGCCGACGCCAGCTACCACTTCGAGCATCTGCCGCGCTTTCTTCCACGGCTGGACGAGGGCTACGACCTGGTGATGGGCAACCGTTTCGCCGGAGCCATCGAGCGCGGGGCGATGCCGCCGCTGCACAAATACATTGGGAACCCCGTCCTCTCCACCATCGGGCGCGTCTTCTTCGGCATCCCAGTGCGCGACTTCCACTGCGGGCTGCGCGCGTTTCGCCGCGACTCGATCCTTGGGCTGAATCTGCGCACCACTGGAATGGAGTTTGCATCCGAGATGGTGGTGAGGAGTTCGCTGGCGGGACTGCGCATGGCCGAGGTGCCGACGACCCTCTCGCCGGACGGCCGCTCGCGCCCGCCGCATCTTCGCTCCTGGCGCGACGGCTGGCGACACCTGCGCTTTCTGCTGCTCTACAGCCCGCGCTGGCTCTTCTTCTACCCTGGGCTGGCCGCGCTGCTGGTGGGAGTTGTGCTCTCCGCCGCGCTGCTGCCCGGGCCGCTGGCGATTGGCGCGTACAGCTTCGACGTCGACACGCTGACCTATACGCTTGGCCTGGTGCTGATCGGCGCGCACATCACTGTCTTCGCCGTCTCGGCCAAGGTCTTCGGAACCCAGGAGGGATTTCTTCCCGTGAACCCGCAATTCGAGCGGCTGTTCAAGTTCATCACGCTGGAGACGGGCCTGCTCTTCGGCTGCCTGCTGCTTCTGATTGGCGCGGGAATGCTGGGCTATGCGGTCTTTCTGTGGCACGCAACAGGCTTTGGACACCTGTCGCCCACGCACATGCTGCGGGTGACGCTGCCCTCCGCCACGCTGTTGATGCTGGGCGTGGAGGTGATCTTCGGCAGCTTCTTCCTGAGCCTGCTGGGACTGAACCGGCGCTAAACGCCTCGTAGCGGCGCAGCTTATCCTGCGTTATGCGGCGGCTTGATTTGCCTTGCCGGACCCGTGGCAGTCTGAGAGGATGGACGGCATGGAAGGCGATCCCAAAAACCCTAACGCTTGGTGGGCAGTAAAATTTCCCTCGCTTCGCGAAACGTTCCCGCTTAATTGGAGCAAAATTCCGAAGAAGCGTCTGTATTGGCTTATACCGCTGATGATCTTTATGATGTCTGCGGAACTATTCCTTTTTTATAAGCTTGTGAAGTAGAGGCAATTCAACCCTGCCGTTGCTAGGCTAGCCGCAATGTACACTATTCTCGTGAAGAGAATTACTTTCAGAGCCGACGAAAAGATGATCGAGCAGGCGCACAAGGCCGCGGCTGACCAGAACATCACGCTGAACACTGCCTTCCGCGAGTGGCTCATCACATATACCACACAGAAGAGCACGGCCAGCAGTTCGGCACTGTGACCATCCACAACCCATTTCTATAGCCAGCGCGGTCAGCCGGCGCGGCGGTCTTCGAGGAGGTCGTCGAGCATCTCGGAGAGTGTGTCGGCACGGGAGCGCATGGAGTCCCCGGCGCTGTCCACACTGCTGGCCAGCGAGTCGTAGCGCGTGCGCAGGGCGAGCAACTCGTCGGCGATGTTCAGCGCGGCCAGCACCGCGACGCGCAGCGAATCGGCAGTGCCGCCGCGGGACGCGACCGCGCGCATCTTGGCGTTCACCAGAGCGGCAAGCTGCTGGATATATTCGCCATCGGAGCCGCGCAGGTTGTAGATCTGGTCGTAGATCTCGACGCTGACCGCCTCGGGCGTGGCGGCGGGATTGGGGCCGTCGGAGGCCGGACCCGTCGTAGGTTGGCCGCCCAGGCCAGTCTCATCCTGCTTTCCGTTCCACTCCGTCACTCGCGTCTCCTCTCCCGGTGATTGCTTGCAGAACCGGCGTAGCTTATCGCATTCCAGCGGCCCGGCCTATAGCAGCTCGTCCATCTGGTGCAGCATCCTCTCGACCCGCTGGCGGACCGCGTCGCGCTCCTGGTTGAGCGCGGCGATCTGGCTCTCTGCGGCCTCGCGCTCGCGTTGAGCGGCCTGGGCGTGGCTCTGTGCGGTTGCAATCTGGCCCTCTGCCGCCTGAACCTTGCTCTGCACCTCCTCGGCCTGACTCTGTGCCGACGCAATCTGGCTCTGTGCCTTTGCAATCTGGCTTTCGACAGACTCCGCTTGCGCGGCAAGCTGCTGGCGCAGCGATGCGACCTCGGCCTCGGCCACGGCGCGCGCCTCGCGCTCGCGCTTTACGATCTCGACTGCCCGCAGCACCTTCTGCTCGAGCGCCTGAAACTCATCCACACTCACACCGGAACTCATAATCGCAAGTATAGAGCGGATTGAGGGTCGTTGCGGCGTTGCGGCGATCGTGCAAAACGGGGCTTCTTTGGAATTGAATCCGGCAGTAAGAACCACGCAGGCGAATGGCTAGGTCCGGATTGTGCCGCCCAGCGCGGTGAGGGTTGCGATGAGTTTGGTGGACCACTCGGCGAGTTCGTCCTCGCGCAGGGTTCGCTGGGCGGACTGGAAGACGCAGCGCAGAAGCAGCGCGTACTTTCCTGCCGATGCGGAGCCGGCCTTTGCGTCGCGGAAGATCTCAACCGGAGTAAGTCGCGTGAGTTCAGGGATGGCGAGCGCGTGGATTGCGTCGGCGATGGCGCGCCATTGCACGGCGTCGGCGAAGGTGAAGGAGAAGTCGCGCTCGACGGTCTGGAAGCGTGAAATCTCGCGCGCGGTGGCGCGGCGCAGAGGCAAACGGTAGAGCGCATCGAGGTCGAGCTGGGCGAGGTAGACGGGCTGGCGCAGCTTGCGCGCCTCGCGCTGGTTGGCGGCCAGCTCGCCGAAGCAGGCAATGGGTACGCCGTTGAGCAAAGCCGTTGCGCTGCGGCCCGGCTCAAGCCACGCAGGGGCGTCGGCGGCGAACGTCAGCCGCTGGGTTGCGCTGGTACTCAGCTCGTCGGGGGATGCGGCAAAGAGCGAGAGCAACGACTCGACTACGCCCTTCAACTCGAAGGCTGCGGCGTCTTTGGCGCTGTGCAGGCGCGTTGCGGGAGGGTCGCCGGTGAGTCCGAGAGAGAGGCTGGGCGACTCGGTGACTTCTTCGGCTGAACCGGAGAAGATCGATCCCTGCTCGAAGAGGCGCGCCTCGCGCACATCGCGGTTGAGGTTGTGGGCGAGCATGGCGATCATTCCCGGCGCAAGCGATGGACGCAGCAGGCGGGCCTCGTCGGAGAGCGGATTTTCCAGAGCGATGAGGCCGCGTGGAGTTTGCTGATTCGTGGTGACGAAGGCCGTGCCGTCTGAGTCCGACGCAAACGAACTGGATATCGCCTCCGAGTAGCCCAGCGCCAGCAGACGCGTGCGGACGGCAGACTCTGCCGCGGCGAGCGGGTGCGCGATGACGGGCAGCGCCGTGGGTAGCGTGTTGGCGAAGCGGTTGTATCCGTAGACGCGCGCGACCTCTTCGATGAGGTCAATCTCGCGCTCGAGGTCGAGCCGCCAGGAGGGGAGTTGGACAGAGAAGGTTGTTGGTTGCTGGTTGTTGGTTGCGGCTTCGGTGAGAGTGCATCCGAGGGCGGTGAGGTACTGGCGGACGAGATCGGCGGTGAGCGCGGAGTGATTGGGCTGGTCGTCAAGCGTGGCGCCGAGATGGCGCTGGATTTGACTCAGCGATAGCGCGATGGGCGGGCGGAGCGCGGTGCGCGCAGCGACCGATGGGACGACGACATCGATGAGTTTGCCCTCGGGAGCGCCGCCGGACTGGAGGATGAGCTTTGCGACCAGCGCGTTGGCGGTGGGGCAGCCGTTGAAGTCCGCGCCGCGCTCGAAGCGGTGCGAGGCGTCGGTGTGCAGGCCGTGGCGACGCGCGCTGCGGCGGACGCTGGCGGGATCGAACCACGCGGCCTCGACCAGAATGTTTTTCGTCTCCGCGGTAATCATCGAATCCCAGCCGCCCATCACTCCGGCGATGCTCAGCGCCTTCGTGTGGTCGGCGATAACGAGGTCGTCGGCCTCCAGCGTGCGCTCGGTGCCGTCGAGTAGCCGCAGCCGCTCGCCCTTGTGCGCCAGGCGGATGATGATTCCGCCGTCAATCTTGTCCAGGTCGAAGGTGTGGGTGGGATGGCCCATCCCTTGCAGCACGAAGTTCGACGCATCGACTGCATTCGAGATCGGCTTCTGTCCCAGCAGAGCGAAGAACTCCGCCACCTGGCCCGACGACGGCGCAATGGTGATGCCGCGCAGGACCTGCGCGGTGAAGCGTCCGCAAAGACTCTGGGCCTCGGGAGCGATCTCGACGGAAAACGGCTGCGCGGTTGGCTGCGCGGCAGGCAGTGTGGTGTCGAGCGGCGCTAGCGGAAGGTTGTAGATCGTCGCCGCCTCGCGCGCGATGCCATAGTGGTTCATCGCATCGACGCGGTTGGTGGTGATGTCCATCTCGAAGAGATGCCCATTGGACTTGCCGTCGGCAGAAGTGCCGAGATCATGTACGCCCTCGACGGCAATACCGCGCAGGGTCAGGTCTTCGGCGAGTTGGCGGTCGTCCACGGCGATGCCGGGGACGTAGCTGCGGAGCCATGCTGAGAGTATGTTCATGCGAATTGCTCCAGGAAACGCATGTCGCCTGAGTAGAAGTGACCGATCTCGCTGATGCCGTGCTGGATCATGGCGATGCGCTCGACGCCCATGCCGAAAGCGAATCCGGTGATCTTCTCCGGGTTGTATGCGTCGTCCGCAGGATCGAGCTTGCGGCGGGCTTCGGTGACGCTGGCGAAGACGGCGGGATCGACCATTCCGCAGCCCAGCAGCTCGATCCAGCCCGAGTGCTTGCACCGGCGGCAGCCCGCGCCGGAGCAAAAGATGCAGGAGATCTGCACATCGGCGCTGGGCTCGGTGAAGGGGAAGAAGCTGGGGAAGAAGCGCGTCTTGACGCTGGAACCGAAGAGCGCCTTCATGGCGTGGTCGAGCGTTCCCTTGAGGTCAGAGAAGGTGATGTTGGTGTCCACGCAGAGACCTTCTACCTGATGAAACACGGGCGAGTGCGTGGCGTCGGCGGCGTCGTTGCGATGCACCTTGCCGGGGACGACGATGCGGATGGGCGGGGCCTGCGCGATCATGCTGCGAATCTGCACCGGCGAGGTGTGGGTGCGCATCAGCAGGCGGTCGCGCGATGGCTTTGCCTGCTGTCCGGCGAGCAGGAGCGTGTCCTGGGTATCGCGCGCCGGGTGGTTGGGCGGGAAGTTGAGCGCCTCGAAGTTGTAGAAGTCACTCTCCACCTGCGGGCCGAGCGCGGTGGAGTAGCCAAGATGATGGAAGACGGCGACGATCTCGTTCATCGTCTTCAGCAGTGGATGCGGAATCCCCGGAGCGCGTACCGTTCCCGGCAGCGTGATGTCAATCGGTGAGAGCCCTGCCCTCCTCTTAGCAAAGGTAACAAGGTTGGCCTGCTCCTCGCTAGGCAAACCTTCGGCAATCGGGCCTAGAATAGCCTTCGCTTTCGCGACTTCTATTTCACTGATGAGCATTTTCTTCAGCTCGTTGAATCGAATGCCTAGCGGCTTCATGGACTCTGCCGGGGCCATTCTGCGCCAGGCTTCGCCGATAAGATTTAGCCGCCCTTGCTTTCTGCCAAGCCAGCGGAGATGAAACTGCTCGACAGCTTCTATGGAGCGCAACTCGTTTGACTCGCGGCGCACCTCATCCTGTAGCGCCGCAAATGCTCGCTCAAGATCGGCTTCGTTATAGCTTTCAAGTTCCGGAATCGATTGGTTCATGATGGCCATAATCAGGATATACGACCGGGCCGCTCAAAGTGCCGACAGGACGATGGCCAGGACGACCACTCCGAGCTGGAGACTGCGCCGGTCGGTGATGGCGTAGACGACGGGGTCCTCCTCCAGCTCGCCGCGGGAGGCCTTGAGCCAGAGGCGGCTCAACCAGAGCAGAAGCACCGGGACCAGCAGCCACAGGCGCGCGTGGTGCGGATAGAGGTTCTGCGCCACCTCGTTGCCGATGTAGAGCGCGAAGACGACGACCGAGGCGTATCCGCTGGCCGTGCCGAAGCTGCGCAGTTGTTCCAGGTCGGAGACACGGTAGTTGCGTCCCTTGACTGCGAGCGGCTGTGAAGGATCGCTGTGGAGGCCCATGCTTTCCAATTCGGAGAAGCGCTTGACGAAGGCCAGCGAGAGGAAGAAGAAGATGCTGAAGGCGGCCAGCCACGGCGACACCATCACTCCGGCGGCGGCTGAACCGGCCAGAATGCGGATGGTGTACAGGCAGGCCAGCACAATCACATCCACCAGCACCATCCGCTTCAGGCGCAGCGAGTAGGCGGCGGTGGAGATGGCGTAGAGCACCAGCCATTCGATGAATCTGCCTTGACCGTTCCATTGGAACTGCGGGGACAACGCCGTAAGAACGCGCGGCAGCAGCAACGCAAGCGCGAGGGACGAGGCGAGAAAGAGGAGGATGGTGGCCGCGCCGGCGATCGGCGAGAGGTCTCCGGCGGCAAATGGCCGGCTGCGCTTGCGCGGGTGGTGACGGTCGGCCTCCAGGTCCAGCAGATCGTTGAAGATGTAGGTTGCCGAGGCGGCCAGCCCGAAGCTGAGAAAGGCGAGCAGCGAGGCGGCAACCGGCCCCGCGGCACGCACATGGGCAAGCAGAAGAGGCAAAAAAATCAGCGTGTTCTTGGCCCACTGATGCAGGCGGATGGCGCGCAGCCAGGTCTTCAGCGGCGAGGCTTTGTCGGTAAAGGTCCGCATCGGCTGCACTCCCGCCGAACGCAGCCCCGCGCGCAGGCCGCGCCGCGGGTTGGCCACCATGGGATGGACCGAGTGGGTGAGCAGAGGCAGGTCTGGCCGCGCGTTGCCAATGTAGCTGAAGCCCGCCGGGAACCTCTGCTGGAAGGCCGCGAGCTTGGTGCGGCCGGTGAAGTTGATGCTGCCATCGGAGGCGAGCACGCCGGTAAAGAGGCCAAGATGCGCGGCCACGCGCTCGGCCAGCAGCGTGTCCGCGCCGGTTGCGAGGTAGATCTCGCGCCCGGCGGCGTGCTGCTGGCGCAGAACCTCCAGCAGCGGCTGGTTGTAGGGCAGGTGGGCGACATCGAGCGCCACAATGGACGAGACATTGCGCTTGAACGCAGCCTTGCCTTGGGCGATCCACATGGGAAAGTGAAGCAGCAAGCGGGGACTCTGCCGCGTCAGAACGATCACCGAATCCAGCAGCGTGTCGCTCTTGACCAGCGTGCCGTCCAGGTCCACGCAGAGCGGCTCATTCTCTGGCTGCGTGGACGGTGCGGCCTTGACTTCCGCGTCGTCTGGTGCGGAGTCGGAAGCATCCACGGCAGTGTGGCCGAATTGCGAATGCGCGGATTCCAAAGACACGAGTCAGCCCCTTCTGGAGAACGGCCAGACCATCCACTGAGCGTAAACGGCGGCGTACTCCTCTGCATAAACGGCGGCGCATTGCTCCGCATGGACGGAGCTCGCGCGAAAGCTCCCCGCAGGTTCTACGCTATTCTCCCTGATCCATTGTGGACTCTCAGACGAATCTATCTGGTAACGCACAGATAAACCCAGCCTGGGGGCCAGCCCATCCCTAACCTGGAGGCCAGGTCATGGGACGTCCGCCGAGCAGATGTAGATGGAGGTGGTCGACGGTCTGGCCTCCGTCCGCGCCGGTGTTGAGGACGACGCGATAGCCGTGGTCGAGATCGGAGGCGCGCGCAATTTCGGCTGCCTTCACAAATAGGTGGCCCAGAAGCGACGACTGCGCAGGCTCTGCGTCCGCCAGCGACGCGATGTGCTGCCGGGGAACGACCAGCAGATGGGTTGGAGCCTGCGGGCGCAGGTCGGCGAAACAGATACACAGCTCGTCCTCGTAAACGCGCTTGGCCGGGATGCTGCCAGCGACGATCTTGCAGAAGAGACAATCGGAGCTCATACCGATAAACCTCGCATAGAACCTGATGAGGATTCTACAGCCAAGCCCTCTCCGGCCTGTGCGTTGGGCGAACAGACAGCGGGAGGAGCAGCCGTGTAGCATTCCGGTAGACTGGATATTGCAGCTCTCCGAGCAAAGACGAGGCCAATGACCGAGCGCAGAACGAACCTCCGCAGGACCAACCGGATTGCGATTTTGGCCGCTGCGTTTGTGGCGGCGCTGTTTGCCGCAGGGACGCTCGATGCACAGCGCACGGCGACCGGCGATGCGCCTGCGGCGACCAAAGCGGTTGCGGGCGAGACGGTGTTGGTCAACGCGCTGGAGGCGGAGTTGCAGCGGGCGATGTCTTCGCTGGGAACCGACGGAGCCGCCGCGCAACAGCCCAAGCCCTACTTCCTGAGCTATGCGGTGGACGACGCAACATCGGTGAGCATTGCGGCGGAGTACGGCGCGATCACCAACTCCAACCAGGGGCGCGTGCGTTCGGTGGACGTGCAGGTGCGGCTGGGCAGCCCGGCGGAAGACAACACGCACGGCGACCATCGCAACAGTGCGTTGACGACGTTGCCGCTGCCGCTGACCGACGACCGCGCCGCCATCGAGCGCTCGCTGTGGTACGCCACCAATCGTGGATATGCGCGCGCGCTCGACGGCTATCTGAAGGTGAAGACGGAGCAGCAGGTGCGCGCCAAGGAGGAGGACACCTCGGCGGACTTCAGCGTGGAGCAGCCGCGGACGGACCTGCTGCCGCCAGCGCCAGCCCTCGTGGTCGACCGCGCGGCGTGGGAGCAGCGGCTGCGCGAGATTTCCAGTCTGTTTACGCAGTTTCCCGACGTCTTTGCCGACCAGGTCTCGTTTGAAGCGACCAATGAGACCGACTCCTTCGTCTCGTCCGAGGGCGCGCGCGTGGCCACGCCCAGCCAGGTTGCGCGACTGGTGATTATGGCTCGGACGCGCGCCGCCGATGGCATGGACCTGTTCCGCGTGGAGACTTTCGAGGCCGACTCGGCCGCCCGCCTGCCCGACCAGAAGACGGTCACGGAGAAGACGATTGCGATGGCGAAGAACCTGGAGGCGCTGCGCGTGGCACCGGTGACGGAGCCATTCGCCGGGCCGGCGATCCTGAGCGGACGCGCCTCTGCGGTCTTCTTCCACGAGGTGCTGGGGCACCGGCTGGAAGGCCAGCGACAGCGCGGCGACGAGGAGGGGCAGACCTTCACCAAGCTGCTCGGCAAGCCGATTCTGCCCGCGTTTCTCAGCGTAGCCGACGATCCGACGCTGACCGCGTTCCAGGGCACATCGCTGAGCGGCCACTACGACTACGACGACGAGGGCCAGGCCGCGCGGCGGGTGGAGCTGATCAAGAACGGCGTGCTGGAGACCTTTCTGATGTCGCGCGAGCCGATCGCCAGCGTCGCGCAGTCGAACGGCCACGGACGCTCCGAATCGGGCCACATGCCGACGGGACGGCAGGGAAACCTGATTGTGACCTCGTCGAAATCGGTGCCGGAGAGCGAGCTGCGAAGGATGCTGATCGACGAGGCCAAGAAGCAGGGCAAGGCCTACGGGCTCTACTTTGCAGACATCTCCTCCGGCTTCGCGGTGACGACGCGGCGTTCGCCTCAGGCCTTTCAGGTGATTCCGCTCGTTGTCTACCGTGTGTATGTGGATGGGCGCCCGGACGAGCTGGTGCGCGACGTGAGCATCGTGGGTACGCCGCAGGCGGCGTTGAACAGCATTCTGGCGACCGGCGACAAGCAGGAGATCTTCAACGGAATATGCGGAGCGGAGTCGGGCAGCATTCCGGTGAGCGCGGTCGCCCCGGCGATGCTGGTCAGCCAGATCGAAACGCAACGCCAGGCGCAGGGCACGGCGCGACCTCCCATTCTGCCTCCACCGGGCGCGGCGGCGGGCGAATTGAGATCAGAAAAAGGAGCAAATTGATGAAATTGCTTCTTTCATGGTTACAAATTAGACGGGCACTTCCTTTGATTTTCGTCCCTTGCGTCCTATTTGGCACAACCTTGGTTACATATTCGGCCACGCCGCAGGATTCGCCGAAGGACGATCCGGTGCTGCGCGCCATGCAGGCCGAGCTGGACCGCGAGCAGGCCCAGTTGGTGCTGCCCGGAATGCAGCGGCCCTACTTCATCGAGTACCGTCTGGACGACTTCAGGACCTATGAGGCGGTGGCCAACTTCGGCGCGCTGGTGCGCGAGGAGTCCGGCCACCAGAGGATTGTGCGGGTCACGGTGCGGATTGGCAGCTACGCGACGGATTCGAGCAGCAGCCGCGGCGAAGGCTCGGTGGCGCTGGCGTCGACGGACAACAACCCCCAGGCGATCCGCACCTGCCTGTGGAACGCGACCGACGAGGCGTACAAGAACGCACTGCGCGCGTACTCGGCCAAGGTGGCCGCGTTGAAGCGCTTCGAGACTCCGCCAACCGAGAAGGACTTTGCTCCGGCCAAGGCGATCACATCCATCGGCCCGCTGGTCGCGCTCGACATCGATCGCGCGGAGTGGAAGCGGCGCATTGTGGAGGCCAGCGGCCTGTATGCCAACGATCCGGAGGTCCGCGCCGATGCCGCCAATGTGCAGTATTCGTCCGCCAGCCTGCGCGGGCTGGCGGTGAACCACTATCTGGTCAACACCGAAGGAACGGTTGTGCGCGAGGGATACACCGGCTACAGCGCCAACATCAGCGTCGGCGGGCAGGCCCCCGATGGAATGCAACTGGCCCGCGACAACGGGACAACCGCGGTGACGGCGAGTGAGATGGAGACGTGGCCGCAGTTCCGCCAGCGCGTGATCGACGACCTCAGGAGCCTGCAGGCGTTGCGCAATGCGCCGGTCGTCTCGGCCGAGGACTACCACGGCCCGGTGCTGTTCAGCGGCGACGCGGCCGCGGATGTGATGGACCGGCTCTTCATCCCCAATGTGGAGGCGGACCGGCCCGAGATGGGGACCACCGCGCGCACCCAGGGGATCTATACGTCGAGCTTCCATGCGCGCGTGCTGCCCGATTTTCTCAACGCGACGGACGATCCGCTGATGACGAGCTTCGCCGGGCACACTCTACTTGGCGCATACGCGGTGGACGACGAAGGCGTGCCGGCGCAGGCGGTCGATGTTGTGGCGAACGGCAAGCTGGAGAACTATCTGATCGGGCGCACGCCGGTGCGCGACTTCCCTGCTTCGAACGGACACGGCCGCGCGACCGTGGGGCAGGCTGCGCGCTCGCGCCAGGGCGTGATGCTCTTCAAATCGAACGCGCCGTTGAGCGCTGCCGCGATGAATGCGCGTCTGCTTGCGATGGCGAAAGAACAGGGCCGCGATGTGTACGCGGTGGAGACGCTGGGCGCAGAACTTGCCCCGCGGCTGCTCTACCTGGTGCATCCGGACGGCAGCCGCGAGCTGGTGCGCGGTGCGGTCTTCGACGAACTGGACAACCGCAGCCTGAGGTCAGAGATCGTCGCGGCAGGCGATGACGAGTATGTCTCCAACACGCTGGGCGCGGTTCCGGTGACGACCATTGCGCCAAGCCTGCTGTTCGGCGACATCAGCGTGAAGCGCGCCACCGAAGAGCAGCAGAAGCTGCCCTACTACCCTCCACCCGTGCTGGCGACGGAGAGCGTCATACGGGCAGAGCTCGCACCGTAAGCATAAACCCATATCTCAGAAGCGAATAGCCTGTCCTGAGCGAAGCCGAAGGATGGGTCACCCGATTTCGTGACTCATTTCAGGACTGGGTCACCTGTGATCTTTCAAGAGGTTGTTCCATTCGATCAAGAACGGAGAAGCTGATTGTGACGAGCAATCGGTTCCTCCGGAGATCGAATGGACATTCATAAGAATGCAAGACTTAGCTTTCGTAGTCG